>Ga0075111_1001404_pt1 | contig 11027 bp, 13 predicted proteins | sample AntAceMetag02UKK_FD_69787 | JGI IMG/M metagenome (GOLD analysis project Ga0075111, IMG submission 69787) | Saline lake microbial communities from Ace Lake, Antarctica - Antarctic Ace Lake Metagenome 02UKK | ecosystem: Environmental > Aquatic > Non-marine Saline and Alkaline > Saline | place... | reverse complement strand
ATTTAGATTCTAGTTCAGATATATATTTAATAACAGCTTTTCTAACATGTTTACTTTCTCTTACAAGAACCTGTTTGGCTTGATCATGTGTAAGATTGAACATTGGTCTCATTTCACCCTTTTTATCTTTATAAACAACGGGAAAAATATTTCCCTCGTTGATTTCTTCATCGAATTCATCTCTAATTTTTTTTAATAAATCCTTATGCATTAAATCAGATTTACCTTCAATCTGTTCACGATACATATTAATAGTTCTGCATAGGTCTTTGCTTGTAATGGTTCCATCATTGTTCATTGTTGTAAGTTTATTCATTATTATCTCCAATTCCAGTGGTGACACATTCCATCTCACCTGATTATAGTGTTGGTATTACTTAGATTCTTTCATTTCTTTACGAACCAATGATCTTACGATACTTGTTAATGATATTGTTTCCTCTTTGGATTTAGTTTCTAACCATTCACGTTCTGCATCTGAAAAACGTATTCCTGACATCTTAAGTAAACTAGGCATTTAATTCACCTCCTTCCATTCTGTGTTGATATTATAGTAGTAGTGTTCAAGTTCATCTGCAATCTTAGTTCCGGATTCCATATACATTAATTCCAGTTCTTCATCTGTCCATGTGTTCATTGTGTTCTCCTTATATTGTTTCGTTACGTACAGAGTATAACACCGATATTAAACCTAGTCAACCCCTTTTTTATATTTATTTAATATAAGTTTAAAACCGTTGGTAATACTGGAATACTATTGTATAATTAATCATAACAAAGGAGTAAACATCATGAACAAAAAAGAATGGGCAATATCATTTTCTGAGTTGATTAAGAATAATAATGGTAAAAGGAATATCAAAAAGCGAGCTGAGAGGATACTCACAAGGATCTCTACTGCTAAGGGGAACATTACCACCCGTGGAAAAGATAATGGACTGGTGACCAATATAGAGCTTAATGATCTACGTGACTTTAAGTATAATGGTATATTTAAGAATGACCCGTTTATGGCTGAGTAGTATTATATAGATGAACATACGTGTGGGTAATAGATCACATAATACCAATTACTAATGGTGGGACCAATGATATATCTAATCTTCAGATAATGCACAAGACTACTAATAATATAAAAGGTATCCTAAGTGAAGATGATTTCCAACTATTAATAAACAATATAGAACAACTACCCCATAATATCAAAATATATATAATACAGAGAATGACCTTGAATGGTAACTTTAAATAGATTACCTCTATCGGGAGGATTAACAGTTAGGTACCGGCACCATGGCCGATCTTCCAGATAGGAGAGGGAAATATTTATCTCTCCTCATATACATCAACACAGAATAAGAAAATTCCAATGACATGAGTCTCTAACTGAATATTATTACCAATATAAATAAATGGTTTGGGAAGGTAAAGAGAGTGGATAACTAACATATTATAATTATATATTTATATATTCCATTCCTTCTCTCTTTAAAAAAGAAATTATATATTATGTTTATTATATGTATTTATATGTTTGGTTATATTATATTATATAGGTATCTCTCTTATCACATACTATCCTTTTTACCTTTAACTGTTGGTATGATTGAGTAGACTCGAGGGTAAAAAAATAAAATTAAGTTATTATGAAAAAGCTATTGACAATGTCTATAGGTAATGATATGCTGAAGGTACCTTTTGATCCTAACGAAATCACATCGGGAAGGGCTTGATCACCTTTCCCGGATTTCAAACTTTCAAAAGGAATAAGGATAATAAAGGTATAACATGAAATCTAATCATATTAATTATTTAAAGTCATTAAAACCTGAACATGCAGAGAAATTAGAATACATATTATCAGACATATCCTATTACATCATTCCATCCCTAACATCACATAATAAGATTAATAAACCTACTTTGATAAAGTCTGGTTATATTTTGATGTTCATAGATCATATGGTTAAATCACGATCATGGTGTTCATTTGAAGATATGTCTAAACTGTTCAATGTTAACCTTAATAAACTTAAAAACATACTGGATCTACTTGAGTCAAATAATTATATTATCGTAACTAGAGACAATATAGCTCATGATATAATGCATAAATACAATTCATATAAGGTTATTAAACATTCACTTAAGAGTAAAAAAATAGATGATTTCAAGATATTTAAGAATGTAGTCAAACATTATACATCAGGTATCAACGACATCCGGTTGTTTGATAGGATACAGTCTGTGTTTATGGATATTAAACCAATAGACTATGAGGAATATTTTGAATGTATAATGGAGCAGAAACGTATTGATAGATGGTTGCTTAAGAATAGTAAATGCACTGTGGCCGATTACATAAAGATATATACAGATATATATGAGTTCATGGGATCATGGGAATCATTAACACCATTTGAAAGATTCATGAAGGTTAACCCACGTGGTAAAAGATGTGGTAGATATTATGATATATTTGTAATGGTTCCCAGTAAATTCAGAAGATATTTTGACATACAGGCACCTGATTCTGATAAATATTATAAGGTTAACCGTGAGTTTGATCTATCCCAGTCCATAATGCAGGTATATGCCCAGTTATTATTTGAGTTTAGAGCCAAGACTGGTAACTACACTAGTAACCAATTTATAGATGCCGTTATATCTGGTGAGAGAATATGTGATAGGTTTAAAGATGATAGTGATCCAAGTGGTAAGATGAACCTGAACATGGTGTTCCAGGGTAGGAAAAATGATAGAAACTTCAACAGAATAGAAAAAGAATTCGGAACTGAGACAGCTAAAATATTCAGATATTTAAAATCTGATGAACGTAAATATACATATTATGTTTTGAATGGTATCAATATTAGGTTATTAAAAAGAGGTTACGGTATAATCTCAGAGATATATCAAAGATACGAAGCTAAGATAATGGATTCTATTAAGATGGAACTAAGGGCGCTGGGGATAGTATATAAACATGTTCATGATGCTATATATACTTGTAATGGTGATAAAGATGTGATAGCAAATGTATTCAAACGTAACCTAGCATACTATTTACCAGATGTTAATGCTAAGTTCAAGATTACGGAGATTTAAAAAATGATTATTAAAGATATCTTTGGTTATCGTAATGACTAAACTAGAAAAACGAATATTAAAAACATTATCTTTTGGGTATAGATCCGTAAACAGTACAAAACTATTGAACCATATATTCTGGGATCTATTTGATACTATTTGCACCACGTATTTGAAAATGTTATCAGAACAAATATTATGTAGAATGTATAACGTAACTAAATCTGAAGAGTTTACTATTCCTATTCCAGATATTATTGTGAAAGCAGATTATAAACTTATGGTTGACTTAATTGAATTACATAGGCATCCTAAATATTTTGATTCTATGCCAGAGTCGGATATTAAAAATGCAATAAACGCAAGACTAATGATAAACAAGTTATTAGATTAGTAGGAGTTATGGTATGAATAAAAAAGAATGGAAACTATTATTTATAGAGAAGTCAAAGACACACTATTCCAGAGGTCATGATAGGCGTGCAGATACCATACTGCGAATGATATCTAATGCGAAGGCGAACATTACTACTAGGAGTAAGAAAGATGGCGTGTGGTGCGATCTGACACTTGATCAGCTAAGGCAACTAACATTGGATAATATATATACCAAAGACAAATATTTCCCTGATAGAATAGTCACACATCATAATATGAATTTTGATCATATATTACCAATGTATCATGGTGGTGAATCAACCATAAATAATATTCAGCTAATCACAAAGTTCAGTAACCAACTTAAGTTTCTATGGACTGAAGATGAATTGAAAATGGTCCTTGATGCAGTGGAATTTCTACCGGATGCAATGCTTAAAGATGTATTGAAGCGCCTAGCATCAAATAAATACTAAAATATAAATAAAGTAATTTACAATGTACAATATGATGTTATAATTGTATTTATAAATGGGATAGGTTCGCAACTGAAAATGGGAAATAACTCACCCCACTTCCCACTTATTTTTATTATGGGTTTAATATGATGGAGGTCAGACAATGGAACAAGAATATTACAAAGGTATGAAAGTATATAGCGGTGGTAAGTATAAATGTGTTACAAAAGATGGTAAGCCAAATGTAATGATCCATAGGTTAATATGGGAAGCCTACTATGGAATTAAAATACCTCCAGGATACATTGTGAACCACCTTGATAAAGATCCAAACAATAATAACATAACCAATTTAGACTTAGTATCCAGATCAGAATCCCAGAAACATAATACTCTTGGTGATAAGAATTGTAATTTTAAATACTTATATACCATGTTTGATAAAGATAACAATCTAGTAGGACATGCAGAGCCCTTGAACTACTACATGAAAAATCTAGATTGGAACATAAATAGCATAGCAACTTCACCAAGGATCATAAATAGTAGAATTACTGTCAAAGGTGGCAAGTACCGTGGGTCCTTGGTGATAATACACAAGCAGGTGTAACTAAACATATTTTCTCCAGAATCCTTTCATTTTGTTTCGGTGATTGGTTTCATGTTATTCTCCTTTAAATTGGATCCCGCCTAAAAAACGGGATCTTTTTTATTAATTAAATTAATTGGAACATAAAATGCAATATATAGTGTATAATTGAATAGAATACAATAATCAAAACCAAAATTTCGGAAGGATTAAAAATGAAAGAAAAACTTAAAAAACTGATCACAGAACTGAACAAGAATCTTACACATTCCCAGAAAAGCAATTTGAAATCTAAGTCATCAGGTGGTATATGTGACTTCTGTCTTGATAAACGTACTGCCACATTATATGTGCCTACATCATATAAATACCTAATACATCCAGTGTATTCGAATTATACTATGATAGGTCCATGTTGCTTAGATAAATATTTAGATTCATTGGTTGAAGAAAAAGTTATGTATGATTCTTTAAAGATAATGGTGGAAGTATTCCAGAAAGAACTTACTACCAAAAGAAACAATAGAAAGAAACAGGTAACTAAAGATGGAAAGTAAACCTGAATCTAAACCAAAGGCTAGGGTACGACCAATTGGTGAACCACGTGGTAAGAAGAGTACTGTGATTAATATGGATGATCCTAATGTTGACATTAAGCATGAAGATATCGTTAGGGTTAATGAGATATTGAATGAAAGAGGTAAGCCTGGTCCAAAAAGAAAGACACCTGTATTCACTGATAACGAAATTCGTTTAATATATTCATTGTCTGCAGCTGGAATCCCGGATAGAATGGTATTGAGATGTTTACACCTTACTGAGAATATAATGAGCAGCAAAAAGAAGAAAGATATTGAAAGATACAAGAATATCATCATAGCCATAGAGTTAGCACGTATGGATAGACTAGCCCAGTTATCTAATACATTATACAATAAAGCTATTAATGGTGATAATACATGTTTGATATTTGCATTAAAGACACAATTCGCTGCATATGGTTGGTCTGAAAACAAGAAAGATGACTCTGCATTGGAAGTTGCAACATCTTTGGTTGACTTAATTCGTGATCTATCAGTAAAGGATAAATAACATGGGAACAACTCTTTGGATACTAGAGCGCATAGTCTTACCAATAATTGTAATATTAGGATTAGCATGTGGTAGTGCATTATATAGTTTTGAAAGTGAAGGCATCGTTATCACACCAAATACTATAACAACTGCTCCCTATACTAATCTCCCAGGTAAAATTATAACAAATGAAGATATCGTTTATGATACATTTGATGCTACACCATCAGTAATATATCATAGTGATACATTATTAGATTTAGAATGGTCAAACACAATAACATTTTCAAGTGACACAGGTCCAATATCTATAGAATCAGATGGTAATATATCATTTCCAGAAAACATGGAGATAAGCGAAGTATCCAAAAAGGTATGGCAGGGTATAGAGAAATATATCCTTGGTCGTAAAGATGCTCGTAGGATAAAACTAGAAAAGATTAGGATACTGATAGTTGAACTCCAGAAATTGGATGAATAATAATGGATAATAAGGTGAAGTACAATGGCAAAAAGTGTTATATCCATCATAATTATTTTAAAAAGTTTTCAAATTCATTTAAAATCGAAACAATAAGATCAGGATTATCAAGAAATGATGGTAAATATTATTTTAAAAGAAAACCAATAGCTGGATATTACGCTTATAGGACATTGAAAAATGGATAGAGAAATATTAAAACTAATTGTAACATTCAGAGGGTTCGTGGAAAATGTTATAGATATAGAACCAACAATACAACAATGGGATTTTATAGATGAAATAGATGAGTTGATAAGATGTAAGATTAAAAAGAATGTATTAATGAAAGAACTCACTGAATCTGAAGCTGTATATTGTTCTAAATTGGGTATAACTGTTATGGCATCGAGGGGAGTTGGTAAGGACAGTGCACTATCATTATTCATATTATGGTACTTATTAGTATATCCAAGTAAGATACCATGCACAGCTCCAACTGGGACACAATTATCAAGTATATTATGGTCAGAGATAATAAAGATGCATAGTTTAATTAAATATGGTTGCATCAAAGCATTATATATTATAACCAATGATAAGGTTAGATGTTCAGGATCTGGATTTGAATCATTTGCAATTGGTAGAGCATCAGGAAATACCAATGGTAAAGGTCAAAAGTTATCAGGATACCATTCTACTAACATGGCGATATGCATTGATGAAGCATCTGGAGTTGAAGGTGTATATGAAGAATTGGAATTAACACTTACATCAGAAGTAAACTTTATGATATTAATATGGAACCCAACTAAATTAGATGGATATGCATATGATAGTTATTATCATCCAACATTATCATCACAGTGGATAAAATTACATTGGGATTCTTATGGTTCTAATATAGTTTCAGATGAAAGTATTGAAAGAGCCAAAGAAAGATATGGTGAAAACTCAAATTATTTCAGAGTATCAGTATTAGGGTTACCACCAAAGGAGAGCACTGATAGCTTAATACCAGTACATTTAGCAAGATGGTGTATGAATAGACAATATAATGAAGATACAATGTTTAAACCATTGAAAGAAATTCCATTATTAATAGGAATAGACCCATCAAGATCTGCAGCCAATGGATGTGATACGATATGTACGGTTCGACAGGGATCATATATTCACGAATGGTATAAACCTAAAGAACAATCTGATTCAGTTGTAATGTGTGATGAAATTATAGATAAGTTATTTTCAAGGTATCCAAACTTTTCATATTGTTTCGTGGAGACTAATGGATTGGGTGGTCCAATTTTTGATATACTAAAGAGATATGATGTTGATAGAATTATTGGTGTTGATGTTTCAAATAAGGAGGTTGATGAAGAATTTCTAAATATGCGTGCCCAACTGTGGTTTAGATTACGTAAACATATAATAGAAAAACGTCTTGGTATAAATACTAATATTGAAAGGAATGACGTTGAAACGTTTATAAGTCAAATTACAGATATTAAGCAGGATAATGTTAGCATACAGAACAGTGGTAAATTCAAAGTAAAGATAGAATCCAAGAAAGACATGGCATCAAGAGGCGTATCATCTCCAGATTACGGTGATGCTACAATCTTATCATATTACTACACGGAGGAACAATTGGCCCAAAGGTTAAGTATAGGTAAGTATAAGGTTGAAAGAGATGCGTATACTGAAGATGATGATGTTGATAATTGGATGTCATAGTCGGGATACTGAGTTTAGAACACTTGGTATAAAAACTAAGGAGTAGTTATGTTATATTTTAAAACAGATGATAACAGGAATCATGTACATGTGGTACTTGTCAATGAGGAAAATGGTAAGGTATATTTTAGCGAGGAGGATGAACACAAACATAATCCAGAACTAACACCACAATCAGAAGAAATGGAACTTGATCAGGATTCTATGGTTCTAATAAAAGGTTCAATGTATAATATGGCATTTGATCCGGATACTGAACCACATTCACATAGTCTGGAACCATTAAAACCAAGTAAAATGAAATGGACACTTGGTGATGATGAAGAATGGACACAGCAATATGAAAAATATCAAGATGCTGATGAACTAGAAAAGGATTCCATAGAGTCTGGTGTTGAATCAGAAGGATTTGTCATCGGTGGTAATATGCAATGGGATCAAAAGGTTATAGAGAAACGTGTTACTATGGGCAAACCCGTATTATCAATGAACGTAACACAACCTATGATAGATACACTAATGGGAATGTTCCTACAATCTGAAACTGATTTTAAAGCTTATCCATCTGAAGAGGGTGATGAACTTATAGCTTCAGTAATTACAAGGTTATTAAAACATATTACTAACACTACCAATTTACAGTACCAAAGCATGAAAGTATTTAAAGATGGCATTATTGCTGGTAGAGGATGCTTCATGCCATATATAGATTACAGTGAAAACATTAAGGGTGACATCAAGGTTCAATGGGTTGACTGGAAAACATTTAGGTTTGGTCCACATAAAGAAGAAGACCTTAGTGATTGTCCATATATATTTATACAGAAATGGATTACGGAACAAGAGGCTAAAGATTATTTTGATTTATCTGATGACGAGTTATCAATATCAACATCAATATTAGATTCTAATACAAATCATGTATTCCAGGATGGTGGTTCATTGGATCCAAATTCAGAGATATCAATAGGAACTAATAATTCTGGCGAGCCCGGCTTAAACATATCATTAAAAGATGGTAATAAATACTTGGTTCTTGAAAGACGTGACCGTGTTATGAAATCTATTCCAGTTGCATTATTAGGTGATGAGATTTTAGAACTTGGTAATTATAAAAAATATTTAAAACAGATTAGAACCATAGAGGGAATTAAGGTAGTTAATAAACGTATCGAACGTATAAAGATAATTGTATCTGTTGGTTCAAAAATAGTATCTAAGGAATTGTTATCTGAACAGTTTAGTGATATGTTTGTATCTCCATATTATGTCCATAAGTTCGTTAGAGAGAACAAAAACATATTTTATGGTAAGGTTGAACAGTCTAAACTACCACAACAAGAGATCAATCTAAGACATTGCCAATTATCCCAGAACGTTGCTGGATCTAGTAGTAATAAATATTTCTATGATACCAAGACATTCGTAAATGATAATGATAGACAGAGATTCATACGTAATGCACATAGACCAAATGGCGTGTATAGAGTAAGTGATGTTAATAATAGACCATTACTTGATACTGGCGCCCCTGCTCCCATTGGTGCATCACAAATGTTAGAGACCGATATACGTTTATTCAGACAGATTACTAACGTGAATCCAGAGATGCTTGGTACTGGTGGTAGTGATAGTGCACAATCTGGTGTGGCCATCATGCAAAAGAAACAATCTGCAATGATTGGTAATGAAATAATATTCAGTAATTTCAATATGTGTAAGAAGAAGCTTGGTAATCAAATTATTAAACTAATGCAGGAAGTATATGCTGATGATCCTGAAAGAATTATGAGAATCCTGGAAAACACATATGCAAAAAGTAAGTTTAAGATGCCTGTGAATGGCCAAGAACAAGATTTCAAAAATATTCCAGTAGAATATATAATGGAACAGCTAAAGGATGTTGATCTACTTAAGTATGACATAGCAATAGATCTATCACAGAGTTCACAGTCAGCAATGATGCAGAACTATCTATTACTATCTGAATTAGCTGGCAAAGGATTACCAATCCCAGTAGAATTATTAATAAAGAACTTACCTATCCCAGAGAAAGATGAAATATTAATGGGTATAGAAGCAGAGAAACAGGCACAAGCACAACAGTTACAAATGGCTGAACAGGCTAAAGCTAAACCGGGGCAAGGTCCACAAGGTGGTAAGACACCAACAACAAAGAATCAGAAGCCTAAGCAAGTGATGCATGGCAATCCAAGTACCAATATGTCAACAAGATAACGTATTAAATAACTTGGAACATAAATCGTCATATGGAAAAATATGACAGACCTAAGATATTATGATATAATTAAATTGAAATATAATCAAAACCCAATTATTCGGAAGGATTAAAAAATGGAAAACATAGAAGAAACTAATGTAGATGATTTAATGAATGAACTTGGTATAGAGAATACTGATGATAAATCAGTTGATGATCTAATGGATGAAATAGAAGCTGCTAACAACAAAGAGGAATCGATAGACGACATTGTAAAACCAGAAGATAAAAATGAACCTATTGATGATGGAAAGACCGTTAGTAACAAACAAGGTAGTAAAAAAGATTATGATAATTATACCAAAGAAGAATTGATTGAACATTTACAAAAGAAAGATAAACGTATTGCTGATAAAGACACATTTATTGGTAAAAGAAGTAGTGAAATAGGTGACTTGAGGAAACAATTGGCTAGTTTAGAGAAATCTAAGAATGAAATAGTGGACCCATCTGATGATGATGCTATGGAAAAACCAGTTGAATCCATGAAAAAGATACAAGAAAATGTTATCAAACGTCAACAGTTGGAAAGTAAAATAAACAGCCTGAAATTTCAAGATGTTACAAGTGGAAACTTAAAGATCATTGAAAATTCTCTTGGTGCTGATTTTGATTACGATACAAACCTTACTGCTGCCGTTGAAATACTTAAACGGGACAATGCTCCAGCTGATTTTATTAAACAGTTTACAAATAATCCAGGTAAGTTTGATACAGCGGTTACATTCAATATTATGAAGAGAGCAGAGGCAACACTTAAAATAGCCGCACTCGAAAAACATATTGAAGACCTAACAAAATCAAAGAAATCCATAACGGATAATTTCAATAAGGCTGGTAAGAAATCCATATCAGAGATCCCTGCAACAACTGGCAAGGATTATTCAAATATAGATGTTAGTAAGCTTAGTCCAAAACAAATTGACGCATTATTAGAAAAACTAAACTAACTTATATATA
>Ga0075111_1001403_pt1 | contig 11029 bp, 14 predicted proteins | sample AntAceMetag02UKK_FD_69787 | JGI IMG/M metagenome (GOLD analysis project Ga0075111, IMG submission 69787) | Saline lake microbial communities from Ace Lake, Antarctica - Antarctic Ace Lake Metagenome 02UKK | ecosystem: Environmental > Aquatic > Non-marine Saline and Alkaline > Saline | place... | reverse complement strand
ATTTCACGCATTCCCGGGAGAAACACCAGAATATCCCCTTGTTCCTGTTCCAATGCCTGTCTGATGGCTGATACACAGGCTTTTTCCAGGGCAATTCTTTCCTGATATTCAGAATTGCCACTGAATCTACCGCCAGATCTGCTAAAAAATGCAGCAGGATCCAGGTAATGGGTCTTCACAGGCCAGGATCGTCCCTGGGAGATGAGGGTGGGGGCATTGCCCATCATGGCGGCCACGGGTTCCGGATCCAGGGTGGCGGACATGACCAATATCTTTAAATCTTCCCGCAGGGCCTCTTGAATTTCCAGACACAGGGCAAGGCCGAGATCACTGTTTAAATTGCGCTCATGGAACTCATCAAAAATCACCGCCCCGATTCCCGCAAGGGAGGGGTCTGACTGAAGGCGTGCCGTTAAAATTCCTTCGGTGACCACCTCGATGCGGGTGGCCTGTGACATCTTGCGCTCCATGCGGATCTGATATCCCACACGTTCTCCCACCCTTTCCCCCAGGAGAGAAGCCATGTAGCGTGCAGCAGATCGCACGGCCACCCTGCGGGGTTCCAACATCATGATGTTTTTGCTGCCAAGCCAAGGGGCATCCAGAAGTGCCAGGGGAACCTGGGTGGTTTTGCCAGCACCGGGAGGGGCTTGGATCACCAGCCCATTGTGATGGGTCAGGGTTTTGTTGATTTCCGGTAATATTTCATCTATGGGAAAGGATTTTGTCATCTGCCAAAAATCATTCATGTTTCGCTCGTTCAATGGTTACCCGGAAAAGATTCCCGTCACGGTCATCCTCAAAATTGATAGCTGAATAATTTTCAAGAGCCCTTAAAATTCCCGACCCGTAACCTCTGTATGGTAAAATTTGATTTGCAAATGATGCTAAAACAGGGTTGCGGGAATTTGAGTTTCCCGCCTTAATATTCTCCAACGTCAGGTTATTGGGCAAGTGACCTGGGCTTATAATTTCAATCCGGTTGGAAAAAACAAAAACCCGAATAGGTGCAGATATAAAATAATCACGATGAACCAATGCATTTACAATAAGTTCTTCCAGTACAATTCGAGGTATTTCGTACTGTCCTGGACTGTTTATCGACTGATCACCCTGAATATGCTTTATATTCGAAAAAACAAAATTCATGGTCTGCTGAAAAATATCGGACATTTTCCCCTTAATATCTCGACTGTCTATGTATGTATCTGTTGTGATCTTTTCCCCCGGAAAAGCACCGGCCTTAACGATAAAAGAGGGTAAACGGCTTGAGGGGTTTTTACTGAAAAGCAAAGCGCCAGTCAGATTGAGTTCTCCTTCGTTACCCAGATTCATATTCGTAATGGTTTGAACCAAAGAAAGCGATTGTTCCTCCAAAGTCTCCCCATAACGTTTCTGAAAAAAATTACGGAAATAATCCATATCAAGATCAATAATCGTTAAAGCATTGGCCGGACTTTCATCCGCATGCACCAAACCGGAAGACTGAAACAATCTCTGAATCTCTTCCCTTGATGTTGCTTTTCTTTTATCAGAACCGCTTTTAACCCAGAAGATGCCATTTTTATCGTGATATGGCTTATTCATCCCCTTAGGTATCTTAAGAACAAGTATCAACTTATCATCAATTAATATATTTTGGGTCATGGGGTTAACAGCCGGAATGATATGTTGACTTGCAACATTGGAAATAAGCTGATTCAATCGTTGTATATCTCCGCTGGACAAGCCTGAAACGCTACCATCATCATCCACTCCTATATAAATAGTGCCTCCCTGTTCATTACAAAAAGCAACAATTTCTGCCGCCATGGAATCAGGATTAGTTACATTCTTTTTAAACTGATTCAGGCTGTCTTCACCTTTTGCCAGGATTTGTAAGAGTTCTATGGTCTCCATATCTGATAAATCTCCTTACGCCTGTTAAATGCCTCTTGACCGCCTTCCATAATATCTACAATGGTTCTCTGAGTGGCTCCGTCATCAACACTACCAGTCTGTACTGTTACGCTGTCATCCATAAATGAACACGCATGTACCTGTTCAGCATCACCTAAAACAGGAATATTCGGATTGTGTGTGGCGAATATAAACTGAACTTCCGGTTTCATTTGACGGATAAGTTTAATCACATCTTCATAAATGGTCTGGTTATCCAGGTCGTCTTCAGGCTGGTCAATAATAATGACATCATTTTCTTTTTGACTGAGTATAAATAAAATCAGGGCAGATGCCCTTTGCCCCAGGGAGTGATGGGCAAGCTCTTTTCCTCTGTAATGAATGGTGAATTTATTGGGTGTCTGATAGATCAGAAGATGTTTAAGATTTTTTATAAACAAACTTGTGAAAATTTGAGGGTTACTTCCAAACAAGCTGCTTGCGTTTTGAAAATCTTTAAATATGGATATGAAATCTGAGTATTCATTCACGATTTTCTGATAGGTTGTTTTCCTGATCCCGCTTCCTTTAAACATCTCATTCATAAAATCCAAAAAAGCGAACTTGTCTTCTTTATAGCCGGATGCAATGGAAAGAGACGAACTGTTTAATCCAACCTTATCCAGTTCTTCTTTTATCATTTGAAACTCACTGTGCCACAAGTCATTTAATTTGTGCAGTTCAGTGAACAACGCATCCTTCAGAGCTGTTTTTTGTTTCCCCTGTTTCTTCAGTTCAGATAACAACTGGTTCGCAGTTGTGAGTTTTTTCTTTAGATTCAAAAATTCATCTGAGCTGATATTTTGAGATCCACTGGTTTTTAGCTCCTCAGACAGTTTCCGCTCAATCTGTGCAAACTCTTCCACCATCCCCTTTCTGATCTGGGCCAACTCAGATTGTTTCCCGGTGAGGGTTGTTTTACTCGTTAAAAGGGAGGTAACCGTTGTTTTTAATGTGTCAATCACCTTTACAACATCTGTATAGCCTTTATAAAATTGGTCAAATAGATCTGGATTGTGTTGTGAAGTATATCCTGTAAAATTTCGTATATCATCCTCGTGCGTCGCCAGGACTTCTTTCAAATCGGAAATTAAAGCATCCGTGATCTCAACCCCTTTTTTCATGGTGCGAATATCACGATCAAAGTCCAGTCGTTTTTGAAATTTTGCTTCAATACCATGGTCTGCATAAAACTTTAGTTGATGCTCAGTATCCTGCTTCACCTCTTCCTGTTCTTTTATCTGATCCCTAACCCCTTCAACTTTCAATAATCTATCGACAGCTTCGCCTACCTTCGCTTTTTGTGCATCAATACTGCTACGGATATGATCAAGTTTTGAGCCCAATAGTTTATCTACCAAATCCTTTTCAAAACCCTCACCGGTGCTTGAAAGGTCTTTTTGTCCAAAATAGATAGGTTTATGAACAATCGTTTCCCTGATTGAAACCCCAGGCTGCAAAATACCATCAATTAACACCTCCGAATAGTTTTCCTTCCATACCCGACGAATCGTATAATCCTGGCCATAGCGGTCAACTGCCTCAATTTCAACTTTGCCACCGTTTCCCATGGTAAACCCGACTAACGCCTGTTTATACGCGGTATCACCGGATTTCTCTCCAAACGGAATATCCAGAACATATCGTATCACCTCCAGGATAGAAGATTTACCGCTTCCCCGGATACCAATCAATGTGTTCAGTTCAGGAGAAAAGGATAGCGTTTTACCTGATAAAGTCCCCCCTTCAAAACGAATATTTTTAATATGGGAATGCTGAATTTTTTTTAAGTCTGTTCTTATCCGGCTCTGGTGATCAATTAAAGCAAACTTTACGGCATCAAAGGAAAAAGCACCCAATTTGACAAAACATTTTTCGCCGTTACCAATATCCTCTGTTTTTTTGCAATCTGAGCCTTCAACTTCGGCAGGATACCAACCTTTCAGCAAACTTTTAACTTTAGATCTGTCATCACGGGTACGAACTTTCTGAAAACCAAGGGTTCGTTTTCGGACAATGTCATACCTGTTTCCTGAAATATCACCAAGCTTACCTCCAGACATTTCCTTCCAAAGCCCACTTTTTTGTTCCACATGGGCAAAAACAACAAAATAATCACGTGCTGTTTTTTCAAGTTCTTCTATCACCTGGAGTATATTCTTATCACTTCTGCTATTCTCATTCTGATATTCAGATGCGGCCTTTCCGGGAAACATGGTTGTTATAAATGGTGAAATATAATCGTTTCCGTTCTCTACCCATTGCCCACTGAATACAACGAGGGTGTGTACGCCATTGGCACCATCATTCACTGATAATTCAACACCGGGTAAAAGAAAAATTCCTTTTTTCCCGGCAGTTTTTTTCAATGCCTTGAACTCATGAAAGTCAAATTTATTGTGATTTGTAATCACACCCACATCAATACCAGCATCCTTCAAGTCCTGGACGTAATCCGAACAGTAATAATTGGCTTCACCGGTAAAGGAGAATTCCTTGTCAGCCTTAGTATGAAGATGAAAATCAGCCCGCAACCAGCGGCTGCCCTGGGGGAAGTTGTCATTATGTGCTGCCATTATTCACCTCCTATCCTTGTGACTTGTGACAGGTCGCCTGTTATTAGTTCTCCACATTTCATGCCTGTCCTGCCCCTTCTATACGTTTCCCGATACCAATTGATGAGGTCACAATCACCTTCATTTCAAGAGGAGTATACCATGAAACAATCAGAAGTAAATCGTTTCAACAAACTTTACGCACAACATCAGCAAACCTTAAATCTCTAAGCGAAATTAATCCATTTTGAATATGAGTCTACATGGATCGGGAAAGTATCCTTTAAGAGTTTAAACAACCCTGAAATACGGAAAGTATGATCTATATCAGGTCTCTTGATTCCAACATTAACCCATGAATCAGCATTCGCATCCAGTTTTTTATTTTCAATAGGGGTGAGCTTTCCTTCAAGAAACAGGTTGTCTATATAAATCTTTATATCCTGATGGCCAAACGGTAAAAGTTCAGGTCCCCCATATGTTAAATCAGGATACTTTAATCCAAAGTCTGATCTACTTTCTTTGATGACGCCCATTATAGAGATCTGGTCTATAAATATAGGCCAGCGCTCATCAAGAAAAGTGTAAAATGAATCTTCTTTAAAGACAATCTCCTCCAAATTCCATGACTGAAAAATGGTATTCTTGCTCAAGTGTTTCTTCACACCGGTTCAGAGGATATTGTCTAACTTCAGGAAGTCCGACCTTTTCTATTGTTTTTCTCCTTGCAGCGAATGCAATTAACCCACGGTTTTCTTCCCGCAAAACTGATAAGTCATGATTTGTTTTTAGCTCTTCGAATAACACCTGGCCCGCTTTTTCAGCTTCATGATGGAGTGAATTAACTATTTTTATAGACTCATCAAGTTCTGTCATACCATAAAATTGGGGATCCGTTGCCTGCATTGAATCCCATATGTGCCTTGCTGTGGGTAAAAACAATTTACCGTCATTGCTGATAAAAACAGTGAGATATCGTTTTCTCAACATCGGCATTCTAATGATCTTGCAGGTACGGTTATGGGAGGTGCTGTATTGCCATGTGTTATTCATAGCCACCAATTCCCATGGACATAGTCAAAAATCTGTGACTAAGTTGCTTGCAATCCGACATTGACTTAGTCAATAGATCTTTCCCATAAAGCAGATAATTCATGGACATGCTCTTAAAAGCCGTGGATTTGTAGTCAAAACTTCAATGCCGCCCGCTTGAAAGTCGCCATCGTTGGTCATTAATTTCAGGTTTTTCTTTTTACAAATATCAATAAGAATTGCGTCGTTAAAATCCACTTGTCCGGTCGAAAAATCGGCCAAAGCCTGATTCAAGTTTAGTTCATTGGCTGGAATAGAGTGAATTTTACAAAAAGCCACAATTCTTTTGGCAAACACCTCTGCCGATGATGCTATTGCTGAAAATCCCTGAGAATTTCTAAAATCTTTAAATTTAGGATATTGTGATTTATAATTCCCGCCCCACTCAATTCTTATATAGCGATTCAAGTATTCACTTAACACCATTGGATCAAGAACTGGTTGAGCTTGTGCAGTAACGAGGTTAGAAAAAGCCGTTGAATATTGACTGGCGAATCGTTGTGATGGATTTCCGGGCGCAGGGAACAGATAGAGCCAGATGTTGGTATCAACAAGAACTTGCTCACCCAATTTGAAAGAATAGGAAGAAAGATCGTAGGCTTTATTCTTCATGATCATCTTCCTCCAGCCAAGCGTCATCGTAAGATCTTTGATTTGAATAATACTTTTTGGCATTATCGACAACATGCTTGAGTAGTTCCATGTCATCTGATGAAAGCCCTTCAACTTTTAATTGATTACGTATAGCATCTTCACCAAAAGAACCGTAAAGCTGACCAATTGCCACATTGAGAAAAAGAGATATCAACATGGTCACGTTATTAAAAGAAATTGTAATATTTTTTTCACTTCGGATTAATTGTTCAATTTTATCATAGACTTTCTGCCCATCTTCGGCAGAAATGCAAAGTTTATTGCCAATCAGATCTGTGATTTTTATTGTTATTTGATCGTTCATAAGTAGTCCCTCAAAATTAGAAGATATCTTCACTGGTCAATTCAGACTTTAGACAATAACTGCTCCTATCTTCGGTGTTTATTTCAATATTAATACAGGTTCCCGGAAAGTCATTATTCATTTTCTGTATTGACTCACCGTTTGCTGAAAACTCAAAGTATCCGTATCTGGACACGATTTGTATCTTTCCTTTGTTCAGATGAATAAAATCTTTGATCAGTTTTAACCCAAGCCCACCAGGCTGCCTTCCGGTTTTTGTTGTATTTCCCTCAGTCATTGCCCATTCAATGGCTTTACAGGAATTCAATTTTTTTTTACCTGTGTATTTACGAACATTTTCACGAATTCCGATCCCCGCATCGGCGATTGTAAAATCCATTCTATGCTTTTGCGGATAAAACTGTCCGCAGACAAAAACCCCTGATTTTGAATCCGAATGGATTGATGCGTTGAGAAAAATTTCAAACAGACTCTGGCGGAACCGTTTGGCTAAACCTTCTGACATTACAGGAATACCTTTTCCTCTCATATAGGTATCAAGGTAGTCACTGAACTGATCACCCGCATTTAATTTTAAAATTTTGAACGGTAATGTTGTCTGATTCGTATCAGTTAATTCAGACTGGTTAAATACCGTCAAAAACTGATTTTTTCTGAGGATTTTATTTACACCTGCCAGCATATTTGCAATTGAGACATCATTAAGATCGTCACGAAGTCGTGAAACGACAGAATACAATGGAGCTGCCATATTTGCTTCAAAGAAATTACAGAGTGATAAATTCAATTCAACAGAATCCAGAAACAATTCATTAGTCTGCTTTGCGATATTGGCAATATTGTCAAAACCGCAGTAGTTACTTTTAATTGTACCAATATTAATCCGCATATCCACCAACCCTTGACCTAATTAAATTTTTAAGTTCAATAAAATCATAAGATTGAACTTCAGCCTCTATTTTTAATAGATCTTTGCTTACCATTCAGCAATCTCCTAATTATTTGGTCAACAGGACACGTCTATCCTCGTCCACAGAATCCATAACATCCTCAGAATGCGTGGCCATGATATATTGATTGTTTGGTGCCATCTTCATCAGGGAGCGAAGGATTTATACTTTCCTTCACTAACATCTGCCGCAAATGGTTCTCTTTGGTAATGATAGTCTTCCGGTTTATCTGCTATTACAGCCTCCCACTCATCTATAAAATCTTTAATCCAGGGATTCGGACAAGCTGTATAGTATAGCGGATCATTTAAGGTAAGAATATCCTCATCTTCACCAATGGAAAAACCCTCAATCTTCCTGAATTCCGGATCTTTTAACTTCTGACGGAGAAGTTCTGTAAAATGATTTCTACGGGCTTCGTCATTCTCAAATTCAATCCCAAGACAAGTAACTGGCCCATCATCATATGTGAACTCTTCATCAAACATATTACCGGTACCCGGTTTCCCCGGAACTACCTTTGTTTTAAACAGGCTCTTTTGCTTGCCCATGTGAATATCCTTTCAACGAATCCATGATTTATAGAGCAATGTTAATTTCAGATGCGATTTTTTCGGCCAACAATTTAAAATCCTTGCGGGCATCTGTCACGGCATTGGCATGACTGCCAATGGCTCCATCGGCTGAAGTTAACCTGAAAATCGGTTTACGGTGCTCTTGTGCCATGGGAACAAGGCTTCGGTAGTGCTTAATTGTTGCCAGACAATACGGATCATTTTCTTGTTTAAATTTTTCCTTTAACTCTTCATTCATAACAGATTCCCGGTATACTTGAGGAATCCGCTGAATCCATTTATCATAAGCTTTAACCGGACGATCAAGCCGGACGCTGTGCTGTTGACATAAGTACCCCACAGGCTTCATTGTCCCTTTGGGCAGAATAAAATCAGGATAATTTTGATGGTCAGGGTTATCTGCCCAGTTATCCAGGCGTTTATTCCAGAGGCGTTTCCAGCGTTTTAATGTCGGACCCAGATTTTTCAAGCCTTGCAATGAAAACAAATCCGAACCAAGGGGGATGGCAACGTAATCAGTGGCCAGCAGGACAGAACGATTGATGGCCCCCAGATTAGGGCCGATATCCACCAGGATGATGTCAGCCTGAACTTTTGCTGCGGCTTTTTGCATTACCTGCCAGAATGAACTGAGAATACGCATGGGTCGGTAAAGATTGTTATCTCCCATGCTGTTAGGCCATTCATTTGACAAAGCATCTTCAAAACCTGACAAATCCACATCACCGGGGATAAGATACAGATCTGCGGTAATGTTCTGCAACTTTGGTTCAAGAAGATCCCCTACTCCGGTCAGCGGTTTTACGCATTGATAAATTGTACAACCCGATTGCTGCTCACACCACAATTTTTCGATCTGATCTTCGGTCAAAAAGGCCGCAGTTAGATTGGCCTGGGGATCTATATCGACGACAACCACCCGTTTCCTTAAGGATGCATACATCCAGGCCAAATGATAAACCAGAGAGGTTTTTCCGACTCCGCCTTTGTTGTTAAAAAACGTTAAAATCGGCGTACTCATGATTTCCTCCTTATGATGCATTGAACCGTACTCTGATTGACATCAAATTCCAGTTCAGGGTTTTGGTTTTCCTGAAGTTTTCTGCGAGCAATTTCAATCCCTCTACCAAAGGTCTGTACATACCCGAAGGTCTTTAAAATATCTCCGATATTGGGATTTCGATAATCTGTCACACCAGGTTGTCCAAAATTTTCTACGGTTACATTTCCGTACGGGCCTCCTGGGCTTGTGATCTCTATCCGATCATTAAACCAATAAACCCGTATAGGGGCATTTGTCTTTTTATATGTTCTGTGCAGAACCGCATTATAGACAATCTGATGAACGGCCGCCAAAGGATAGGGCTGACCTATCCCATGGGTGGCAGAGGACGTTACATCTACAGACCTACGGTTATGTGCTTTGAGTTTTTCTTCTGTACAACAGTTCATCATCGGTCAAACATTTCATTTTATTTTCCTAATTCCATTACGATTCTGACTTTTGCCGGATCTTTTCCCTTGATTTGCTTGATATTTTTCACGAGTGTTCATCATGAAACATTTCACAACCACTTTCATTTCAGGAGGAGTATACCATGAAACAATCAGAAGTAAATCGTTTCAACAAACTTTACGAACAACATCAGCAAACATTAAAACTCTAAGGGAAAAGAGCATAAGGGAGTTCATTAGAATAAAAAACACCCACCGTTACGTGCGCCCCTCTGGTAGTAGGATGACACTTATTCATACTGGGTATATTATTTTCCATGAACTCCCTAAAATAATTGATACCTACTCACGAGCTGTTCAAAATTTCAATTCCACCGGGCTTGTTCAACAATCCAACTTGTCTTTTCACAAAGATTTCGTTACATTGACTCCCAAAAAGGAGGGCTTGACCATGATCTGTATTATTTCACCATCTAAAACATTGGATTTTAATTGCACCCCCCATCCACACCACACCATTCATGTTTTCTCATCCCAAACCCAGGAATTGGTGGATCACATGAAAACCCTGTCCCAGGCTGATCTGGAATCATTGATGAAAATCAGTCCCAAATTATCAGCCCTTAACCACCACCGATACCAAACTTTTCACATGCCCTTTACCCCGGAAAATTCACGCCAGGCCCTGCTGGCCTTTAAAGGGGATGTCTACCAGGGCATTGACCTGGAACAATATACCCATGAATATCTTAATTTTGCCCAGGCCCATCTGAGAATTCTATCTGGATTGTATGGACTGTTGCGGCCCCTGGATCTGATCCAACCCTATCGACTGGAAATGGGGACACGTCTCTCTGGTGCCTGGGGAAAAAATCTCTATGAATTTTGGAAAAATCGCATTACAGATCAGCTCTCCCGGGAAATGGATGCCTCCGGGGGAGAATCCGTACTGGTAAATCTGGCATCCCAGGAATATTTTAAAGCCGTTCGACCCAAAGAATTGAAAATACCGCTCTTGACGATTTCATTTAAAGAGAAAAAAGGAGCTGATTTCAAGGTGATCGGCATCCATGCCAAACGCGCCCGGGGACGAATGGTGAATTTCATGATCCGAAATCACATTAATCAAACAGCGGATTTAAAGAAATTCACAGATAATGGATACTGCTTTCACCCTGATCTTTCCAGACCCCAGGAATGGGTCTTTGCAAGGGATGGGATGAATAATACTACAATGGCACGATAGCATTTTCAATATTCGTTGTGACAGGTCAATCTGCCATGTATGTTTTATATGAAAAAGCAGGTGCTGGGTTTTGGGTGCTGGGTGCTTACAGCGACTACTTTTTCATGATTCGTTGTGGCAGGCGGTTACTGCCATGTATGTTTTATATGAAAAGGTAGCCTCCAAGGTTACCTCAGCAGAGCCCCCGGGGAGGGGTAATGGAACAGACCAATTGGGCTGTCTAACAGTTCCGGGTCGCTTCCATTACCCCTCCCCGGGGG
>Ga0075111_1001399_pt1 | contig 11037 bp, 9 predicted proteins | sample AntAceMetag02UKK_FD_69787 | JGI IMG/M metagenome (GOLD analysis project Ga0075111, IMG submission 69787) | Saline lake microbial communities from Ace Lake, Antarctica - Antarctic Ace Lake Metagenome 02UKK | ecosystem: Environmental > Aquatic > Non-marine Saline and Alkaline > Saline | place... | reverse complement strand
TCTGATTTTTGGTCTAATAGTAACGATGCTTTTTCACCTTGATTATATGAATATTGGTAGCGTGGTTTATCGAATAAAATATTTCGAATGGGGGGTGATAGTGATATATTAATGTTTTTATTTTCAATCTTAGATTTTGTTTGATTTGAACTAACCGCCTCATTGTCGATGTTAAAACTCGTTATTCTGTTTGAAAATTCTTGGCTGAACCCACCCGTGATTCCGATATAGGGTATTGGATTAAACGACAACTTAAATGAGTTTTTGTCTAAAATAGTTTCGTTAAGTTTATGGTTGGCAGAGAGCGTTTCTTTTTCTAGATCGATTGTGTGTGTAAGGTCGCTATCAAGTGTAAATTTTTTGTTTATCAAGACGAGATGATTTTTTATTTGCCAAGTATCTGCTGTTTTGTATGTATCCTTAATAAGGTCTATATAGTTATTGCGGTAGTCTGAGTTGCTTAAAAATAGACTTGTCTTGAAATCGCTTGGCCCAAAACTAGCAGATAATACATTTTTGTACGTGACATTATCAACTGTTCGGCTGTCAGGAGAAGGGGTGTCATTTTCTTCAGATACATTGTCATTTTTCTCCCATGTATAGTTTAGTTGCAGCTCCTTGAATGGTTTGTAGATTGTATCTATAATTATCTTTTCATCTTTTTGTTTCAGTATTTCTCCACTAAGATTTGTTTCGCTGAGTTTTCGGTTATTTTGAAAAAAGGTAGTCGCCACCGATAGATTTGAATAGGGTTTGAATATTGATGATATATTTAATATGTTTGAACCAGCGGCATATTTGCTGCTTCCCATTGGGGAAAAGCCATCTTCGATTGTTAGAAGCTCAAGTTTAGTATCAGAAAAGCGATTTTTATAATTTGTTTTTAAATTTACAGCAGTTCCGGTATTAATAATTTTCTGAAGGTTTTCGCCTGATGCAGTTGTATAGTAGTCATAGGCAATTTTAACATTATCAGATGATGACGGGTTGAGGTTGATAAAGGTCAATTTTCCTGCCGCATAATTTATGTAATAGTCCTCATTTTTAATGGCAATTTTATGTTCATTTATATAGAGAATTTCAGAGTTTTCAACGATATTTGGATTTGGAAGTGTATATGTTTTGCCATATTCACCAGTGGTTTGAATGATGTTTTCAGTGCCTTGAAAACTACGAGAATATTCTTTAACGGTCTTGGCAATATCAAGTTCCATATTCAAATCCTTTGAAAGATTTTGTTTATAAACAAACTCAAATTGTTCATTTGATATATTCCCAGGATCTGGAATGTTTGATTTATTATATTGGTAGGAGACTTTAAATTGATGAGCAATTGTAAGATCTAGACCAAATTCAACTCCGTTTATGTCATGTGGGGTATAGATAAATAGTTTGATTTGTCCGTTTTTAACACCATCATCCACAAAGTCAATTTTGTAGTCTTTCCCATATTCAAGTGTTTGAAAATAACCACTAGCCTGATCCTTATATTCTACTTGAATTAGGTTGTTATATCGGTCATATTTTGCAGGATGCTCAAGACTTGAAATAATAGTTCGAGCAGTTAGAGTTGGGCTTATTTGCTCAACACTACTCAGATCTGAATCTGATCCAGAGAAGAACCATTGTGACGGACCATATTCTTTGTAGTAAGTATAGCTTGTTAGAATGTCCTTTGTTGTTACATTTTGGTTGAGAGTTAGAATTCCTCGATACAAATCTAGTTTATAATTAGACGAATTTACAAGTACATTATCATAATAGACAGTCATTGAGCTTGTGATAACAGGCCAATTGTTAAGTTGAATAACTGTTGGATTACTTGCAGTAGGTGGAACAAATGTTTCGGTTACTTGTTTTGTGTTTAGATCTTTTTGCGCTTTGGCGAATTCTTTAAAGTAACCAAATTTTACTCGATAATCGTCAGCTCCTTTTTTTTTGTTCGAATAGGTAAAAAATAACTTTTCTTTATATTGAATCGAAACTTTAGATGTTTTAGAAATCGGATAGGGGAAGAAGATTCGCCCGTTTTTGTAGTCAATTTTGTAGTCGAGATCTTTCTGATAGCGGATACCCTGAGCCATTACATGCTCACTATTTTCTAATATCGGTGTTGATTTTAAATAGTAAATTACTTGCTTATCTGTGCCACGAAAGGTTTCTGTTCGATCTATGGTTTTGGGTGTTAGATATCTAATGTTAATTGTTGCGTTGATAGGATTTATAAAATATAAAAGTCCTGTTTCATAGTGGAGATAATAATCTTCATTATAGATAAGGTCTAGGTCGCCAATTGATATTTTTTCGGAGGCGAACTTAATGGGTGTATTCACTAGTTGAATTTTTCGTTTTGTTGGATCTAGTTTGTGTTTTTCGTTATTTTTTTGATATTGCTGCACGATTCTTTGTTTTGTTGTATTGGTGTATTCAGCAGATAGTCCAAGAAAATTGACATTACTTGCGATTGGGATAAATTCTTCAATTGGATTGGTGTATTCGTACTCAAATGTAATGTTATCTAAATTTGTTTTGGGTTCAGTAAAGATAACGGTTCCTTCAAAATAATTAACCTGATATTGAGTTCCTTCTGATAATAAGGCATCGTTTAACCAAACCTTAAGTGATTTCTCGAGGATGGGTTTGTTTCTTAGCGGATATTCTGCTTTGCCGTTGCCCTTTAGCGAGAAAGAGTCTTTTTTACTTTTGGCTTGTCCAAAACCAAGGTTATAGCTAAACCGTCCTTCTGTACCGATAACGGATATTCCATCGATGCGCTTACTAATATTGGTAAAGTAGCCAACATGGTATGTTTTATTGATATTTCCAAAATTAACTTTTGTTTGTCTAATTCGGAGACTAACATCTGTTTTTTGTGGCATACCTGGTTCCTGCACAATATTAAAATTAACTTCAGCATCTTTATTTATTTGAGCACGTAGTAGCAGATTAAATCGAGACTCTATCTGGAAGTCAGCTTCTTTTATTTTTTTGCTGATAGCAGTATATATGGCATCTTTTTTAGCACCGGCTTGGTTTTGACCATCTAGTTTTAATGAATATATCTTAATTTCACCAAAGCCACTCATATACGGTGTGATTTTAGGTATTATATTTTCTTTTTCTTTTTTTTCCCATTTTTCCCACTTAAAATCTTCCCAGATATTTTGGCTAGTTTTTTGAGAATATTCAGGACTTTGTGCTACAATTGATATTAATGGACTTGATCGCTTTGTTAGTATTTCTTCATTTCTTTTCGTCTTTTTTTTGAAAACTTTTTTTACTGGGATTGGTCCTGGTTTTTTAAAGTCCTGTCTGGAAAGATTGCTTAGAAAATCAAAATTTCGTAGTGTTTTGCGACTTGGGTTACTATTTAAACTTTTTAGATTTGTAAAAAATAACGCTTTATTAATTAGAATAGTTGAGTTTGATGTTGTTTTTACATTTGTAGTACTAAGTGAGCGCATGACTTCTTTAAAATTATCAGTATCGACCATCGATACCATATCTAGTAACTCAGCTAAGTCTGCAGAATGGTTTGCTGTAGTGGTTGCCGTGCGGTTATTACTGCTAATAGTGCTGTAGCTAAAACAGAGTCCTAGTATTACAATTGTTAGCGTTTTTTTTAGCATATCTTTTTTGACCTTGAAATCATATCCCCCATTAATATTATGCCTCTATATTCTAGTATAACAAGTATTTCAGCTTTCTATTGATAGTATTTTGTTTCGATTAAATTCCCCGCTGACTATCCGTATCTTACTTTTCTGAATACTTAAATGCTTTGATAGTAAATTGATGAGACGTTTATTTGCTTTCCCTTTTTCTGGAATGATATTTAGCTTTATTTTTAAGTGGGTGTCATCGATAATGATGATTTCCTCTTTTTTAGCATTACTAATTACTTTTACATTAATTAAGCCGGGATAAGTGATATTAACCATAGTATTAATAGATAAAGCATAAAAAATAAGGGACGCAGTATATAGTGAATGACAGACATTGCAATTAAAGGTGAAAAATCAAAAGTTGATATAAATATATGTTGAAATGGTTTAATAATTGGGGAGCTAATACGATCGACTATTTTGAATAACCAAAGTACAAATTTATTCTTGTAACGTTTTGAATAGTGGACATAGTTAGATAGTAATCTTAAAAAAAGAAGAATAAATAGGGCTTGATATAAGTATGCAATGGTTAAGGGGGTCATGATGCTAAAATACCTGTACAATTAAGCGTTCAATAATACTCAATACAAAAAAAGCAACTATCGGTGATATGTCAAACCCGTTGAAGTTTAATGGTAATGATTTAAATAGATCGAGATATGGGTCGGTAATTTTTTTTAGTTGAATGATTAGTGGATGATAGGAATCATGTGCTAACCAGGATAATATAATTCGGATCACTAATAGAAACGAATATATTTGTAATAGTTGTAATAATATAGATTTGAAAGTAAACATAAGTTAATCCTCTCTATGTTGCTAGCTCATCCCCTCTTGTTTTGGCTGCAACAAGTGTTTGCATAATTATATCAGAAAGCGCTTGGCTTTGTAATATATTTAATCCGGCTTCAGTGGTTCCTCCGGGAGATTTAACTTTTGTAATTAAATCAGCCGGATTTTCCTGTGTTTCGATCATCATTTTAGAAGCACCTAACATGGTTTGGCAGACTAAGAGTAATGCATCTTTATAGTTAAGACCGATATCGGTTGCATTAGTTGCAAAGACGTTGGCTATGTGGTAGAAATAGGCTGGTCCACTACCGCTTACTGCCGTGACGGAATTGATAAGTGCCTCCGGAACGATGAGCGTCTTTCCTATTTTCTCAAATATTTTAACAGTAGTTTCTTTGTCTGTATTGTTACAGTTATTGGAAAAACTAATTCCGCTTATTCCTTCATTAATTAGTGCGGGTGTGTTTGGCATTACTCTAACAATTTTGTTGTTCGGGAAATGCGTTTGAATACCTGGTATCGTTATACCAGCTGCAATTGATATGATTATTGTTTTTTCATTTATAGCACCTGATAGATCCTGAAGCACACTCTCCATCACTTGTGGTTTTATTGCGAGTATACAGGTGTCATATACGGCTAATTCTTTTTTGTTATTAATGATTGTTGTTTTATAAGTTTGATTAATTAGAGCGGCTCTTTCTTTGTTCTTTTCTAGAATACCAATATTTCCAGCATCCATGGTTTGTAGAAGACCCTTAAGTAGAGCTTCTCCCATGTTCCCAGCACCAATAAAACATATTTTCTGTGTCATGATATTTAATTATTATTAATTAAGTTAACAACAATTTCTTCGTTGGCATTGTTTCGTGTTTTATTCAATTTACGGGTGTCATCTTCTGAGATAATTGTTTTTTCAGATGTGATCAACAGTAGGTCGTCCGCAAGTTTTACCATGTGACCATTTAATGAGTAAATAGTACCAGAGATAAAATCCATAAAGCGTTTAATGTTTACTCGATCCAAATGTTGGAAATTAATAATCATTGGGATATCTTCTTTCAATATTTTAGCTATATGAACAGCATCAGAATATTTTCGTGGTGAAATAATTTTAATTTCAGATGATCCTTTTTTAAAATATGGTAGACTAATTGTTTGTTGTGTTTTTGCTTTTGATTTTTGTCTGGATCTTGTTTTTTGACTTGGCTTGTAGTCCTCCAATCCAAGAAATAGTTTTAGTTTGTTGATCATATTATCGTTTTTTGTCATGCTTTCTTCTCCTTAAGAAAATAAGATTGTCCCTAATCTAATAATTGTTGCACCTTCTTGAAGGGCGTATTTGTAATCATTACTCATGCCCATAGAAAGTTCTGTATAATTAATTCCGTTTGTTTGCTTTAAATCCTCTGCGAGTGTCCTTAATCCTTTGAAAATACTAATTAATTCTTTGTCGGTTCCTGTATATGGTGCCATTGTCATGTAGCCAAGAAAATCAATATTAGGATAGTCATCAAAATTAATGCTAGTTGATTCTAGTTCATCTTTTGAAAAGCCATGTTTTGACTCTTCTTTAGAGATATTGACCTGAAATAATACTTTCATTCTCTTGCCAAAATCAACGCAGTATTTGTTAATTAAACTTAAGTGCTCAATACTTCCGACAGACTGAATAACATCAAAGAGCTCAACGATTTTTTTTAGTTTCTTGGATTGTATGTTGCCAATAAAGTGCCAATTTAAATCATATTTTTTATTAAGTTTTTGAATTTTTATTTCAGCAGATTGTAATCGGTTTTCCCCAAGATTATGTATGCCAGCTTGTATGGCGGTTTCTGTTTCTTCAAGGCTAAGGGTTTTTGTTACACCAATAAGTGTTACATTCGGTACTGTTTTGTAGTGTGTAATAGCGTCATTTACTTGACGTAAATTATCTTGATAAGACATGAAACCCCCCGCACGGTTTATTGTATTAATAATTATACGTGAATTAATTATTAAATCAAATCTAGGGATCTTGTGTTATTTGGAAAGTGTCGCATGTAGTAGCCTGTGGTAGTGGGACTGTTAATATGCCCTATATTTAGCGGTTAATTAAGCCGCTGAGCTTTTTTAAATCTTTATCAATCAATTCCTCTCATTTTGAAATAATACAAAATGAGGTAGAATGTGCAAGAACATGTTTAAGCGAATAATATTATTAGCACTGATTGTTGGTGCATCATTTGCTGCCAGCCCATTTTTTGAGACATCTGTTTATGTTGTTACAAAAAAGGCAAATTTCCGACAATCGCCAACAACATCCTCCAAGATAGCCATTGAAGCAGAATATAATTCAGCCTATAAATATATTAGCAAAATTAAAGGTGAATATCGTTCATGGTACAAAGTTGAATATTATGATGTAAATGACTATGAAGTATGGTACAAGCCCAGAACAAAAGATAGTATATCTGGTATTAACTTTCAAAAGCTACTAACTTTATATAAAACAGAATCAAAGGATAGTGAAGCGGTTCAGTTACTCGCAACAAAACGAAATGTAAAATATGATAATAAGAAGGCCAATAGTAAAAGTTGGGTAAGAATAAGGGTGCATAAACCTAAAGTTGCATATGTTGCAAGCTCCTTATGCTATCACATAAATCGACCATACTTTTTAGTAGAATTGGCGCTAAATTCAATAGCAAAATATACTAAATGGTCCTCAAATACTAGATATAACGTATTGCATGGAAAAATAAAGATGGGAATGTACCCCTCCATGATTGAGGCCATAAAAGGCCAACCAGATTATGTGACAAAAGATAAAACTGGCCGAAATCTATACCAAACCTACTGGTATGGCTCACAAGCAGTAAACTTTAGATACAGTCGTGTTACCAGCTGGTAGTAAATCTTTAAAATATTTTATAATTTCAAATTTAGTGAAATATTTTCTTAATTCATTCGATAATAATATATGAAAACAAAAATAATTAGCTCAATTGATAGGGCAATGCTTCGCAGAGGATTTAATACAGCCACTTTTTTTATAAAACCACATGCAGCAAAGAATGGAAGCGTCATCAAATTCATTGATCAATTTCTTCTAAAACATGGTATTACGGTTAGGCAGACAAAAACAATTAAGTCGAATGAAATTAAAGAGTCGGGACTAATAGATAAACATTACTTATTAAATTCTACAGCAGCGAATGTATTGCCAATTGAACAAAAAATTACTGACCAAACTCGAATCGAAGTTAGAGAAAAATTTAACTTGAACTGGGATGAAGGAGTTCAATCAGAAAAGATTATTAATGCAAAGCAGGCTAAGGATTTATTTAAATTAAATCCAGGAGAGTTAAATAGACTGTGGGAGGAAAATTCGTCTATGAAGATATCTTCTACGGGTTTCTATATGGCTAAAATGATGATTAAAGGTCAGGAAAAATATGTGATAAATGGTTTTTATCCAAGTCTTAAGGAGAAGTATACTGCAGATGATGCTGAAATTCGTCTATATGTTGTGAGTTTTCCAAATATGGATTGGAGTAAGTTTAGAGAGCTTATTGGAAAAACAAATCCAGAAGAAGCGCTAAAAGAACTTGCAACTGGTATTGAATCTATTCGAGGCATTCTTGCAAAAGAAGCAAGCGAATATGGGCTAGAAATGACTTATCAAGATAATGCTGTACATGCAAGTGCGTCTCCGTTAGAAGCTATGTATGAAGGCATGTGGACAAATACTGATAATTCTAAGGATCCACTCGGCAGCATTTTAAAGCGACTTGGATTATCCGATAAGGCGCTATGTACATGGATTAACAATCCAGTAGTTGAGTTTGAAGGCAAAGAAGATCGTGTATTTAATCATCTTGAGTTGAAGAACACAAACGAAGCAGCCGCTATTTTGTTCGAAATGTATGTAATGGAAACGGCGAAACGATATATTGAATCTGATATTATTGATGCTGATGACTTTTTGGAACAGGGTGATTTAGTGAAAATTTCAATTTTATCTTTTTTAGAGAGACTTCAAAATTCAGAGGAGCTTGTTCTGTCTTTAAATCATATTTTAAAAAATAATAACTAAAGGGGGAAGCCATGTGCTTGCGGGCAGAGCACATGACTTTCTTTAAAGAAGAGAATCGTATTATAAGTAAGATCGTCCAGTTTTTAATCTAAGTAAAAAACTAGAAGCGTAATTGCTTTGATATCGTTTTTTTGTTGAGTGTGTTAAATTTCGTGTTTTAATAATTCCAGCTACAAATACTCTCGGAAACCATTTTGTTGTTTTTTGCATCTTAACCCTCCCTGTTCTGATGTTATAGAATAATTATAGAACAAAAGATAGAACAAGTCAAGTCGTTCTTGACAAAAATATTTTCTTTCCCTAAGATGTAGAATAAGAGGTACTATGAAAGCATTACATAAAGTCCAAAAGCAATTATTAGAGAGTTTAAAGAAAAATATCGATGATCCCCTTACAATTCGTGAGCTTCAAGAAGAACTGGGAATATCGTCACCAAGCGTCGTGCATCACCATATTCAGCAATTAGAAAAAAAAGGATATTTACGACGAAATCCAAGTAACCCCAGAGATTATCAGGTTCTATCAGATTCACCAGATAAGAAAGTATCTTATTTAAACTTATATGGATTAGCTCAATGTGGACCCGCTGGTTCTGTTCTAGACGGGCATCCTGTTGATCGTGTTCCAATCTCTTCAAAAATACTCGGGTTTTCTGCAGCTGATGCCTTTATGGTAAAAGCGAGAGGTGATTCTATGAGTCCTCGTATAAATGAAGGTGATCTTGTTATCGCAAAAAAAACAAATACTGCGAATAATAGTGATATCGTTGTTTGCGTGAACGACAGAGATGCATTAATTAAGCGAATAAAAAAACAAGGGGATAACATCATATTAACCTCCATTAATCAGAAGTATGATCCATTTATCGCCAGTACAGATTATTTCAAAATAGAAGGTGTCGTCAAAAGTGTTCTATCGTACTCCATATAAAAAACAACTCATAATACCAATTAAGATATTATGAGTTGAAATAATTTTGTATTTACTGAGAATGTTTCTGAAACAATATATAGCGTCAACATTGCTAGCAGCTACGATTGTTACATTAAATTAATGCTCCCAATTAAAAAAATAACATTGGGGGCGGAACATCCAGATTTTTAACTGTAGCAATAAGAGCGGCGAGATCGGCGTCGCTTAATTCGGAACTATTGCCATCTAGAGCTGCAAATCTTGCAATGTCCTCATTACTTATATGGTCATCAGCTGGTGTATATGTATGCTCACCAAAAGGAGTCTTAACAGTAATCGGTTCATGATCATCACGCCCAGCAATTAGGGTAAACAGATTAGTAGCCGCCCATTCACTTAAATTCATTCCGTCCTCGTCCATAAACACTTTTACGGCATACTCTTTCGATATACCCTCCGAATCAACCGCCGGCGCTGTCCATCTGTCTCCATCATAATGGTCCATATCTACATCATAGGTATTTGAATAAGCTTCAAAATCGTCTTCAGATAACTCACCTTTATTTCCGTCCATAGCAGCCATTGCTTCACAATCTGCCATAGATATTGTGTCGGAGTTTCCGTCCATGCCGGCTAAATCACTTGTATATTGCTGAGCAACGTCGTCGCTAATCCCAGCACCTATCCCAGCACCAATTAAGGCTGTTTCTGCCTCTTCGAGAGTTATTTCCCCTGTACAGCTCCAGTTTGAAGTTTGATTTGTTCCTAAATTTACATCGAGTGTCATATTTTATTCCCCCTTTTAGTTTTGATGTATCTATTAGCTATAACGTATAATGTGCGGAATTTCTTGTATCGAAAAATAAAAATGTAAAATAATGTTTAGGATATGTGTTAATTATTGGGAGAATTTAAAAAAAGCTTGCTACTTTAAATCTTAGCCCATTTTGGTAGTGGGGCGTTGAATTCCATTTTCTTTCCAGTAACAGGATGAGTGAACGAAAGATAGTAAGCATGGAGTAGTTGTCGTTTACCACCTTTCTTGCCATAAAGACCATCACCTTCTACAGGGTGTCCTAGATGACTGAAGTGTACGCGTATTTGATGGGTTCTGCCTGTATGCAATTTTATATCTACAAGTGTCTTCTCGTTAACTTCCTTGATCACCTTGTACTCAGTTGTGGATTCTTTGCCATTATTTTGGTCCACCACGATTTTTTTAAAGTTATTTGGGTGCTTAGATAGTGGAAGGTTTATTATTCCCTCTTGTTCCTGCAAATAACCTCTAAGTAATGCTAGATATTTTTTGTTCACACGTCGTTCTTTGAAATCATCTGCAAGTTTGTTATGAGCTTTATTATTTTTTGCTACAACAATAAGCCCTGACGTATTTTTGTCTAATCGATGGACAATTCCAGGTCTTTCCATACCACCAATTGATGAGAGTTGTTTATTATAATGAAGGAGAGCGTTTACCAGGGTGTAGTCTCGGTTGCCAGCTCCTGGATGAACGGTGAGTCCTACTTGCTTATTGATTACGATAATATCGTCGTCTTCAAAAACAATATCGAGCTTAATATCAGTTGG
>Ga0075111_1001396_pt1 | contig 11056 bp, 7 predicted proteins | sample AntAceMetag02UKK_FD_69787 | JGI IMG/M metagenome (GOLD analysis project Ga0075111, IMG submission 69787) | Saline lake microbial communities from Ace Lake, Antarctica - Antarctic Ace Lake Metagenome 02UKK | ecosystem: Environmental > Aquatic > Non-marine Saline and Alkaline > Saline | place... | reverse complement strand
TACTCCGCCATATTGATAGTAATCCGCACCTGTAGCGCCAGAATAATACACCCTGTTATTTATAAATCGACTATCCTTGATCCGTATATTTGCCGTTACTCCATCATGCCAGATACTTCCCCCTTTTGCGCCATTCCCACTGGCTCTCCCTTGGTAAAACGTGAGCCCCTCTATATTTATACTCACTCCATACGTGATATGGATATGCCGATTCGCATTATTCCCATCGATAATCACATTGCTTGAATTCGCCCCATTATCACTATCAGCCTTGATCGTTATATTTTCCCGGTTCGGCCAATTAATCTCCTCCGTCAACGTATAGGTGCCAGCCGGTATATGAATCACTTGCCCCGCATGAGCATTTTCGATAGTAGAAACAAGATCCGCAGCATCACCTGCATCTACATACACATTTTTCTCATATAAATCGAACACAATCTCATTTCGAGTGGTATATCCACCTATGGCACTAGAAAGCTCAATCGAAAATGTAATAGTACCGTAGCTTAAGTTACTCAAGGCTGTCCCTTGAATATTATTTATTAAAATAGTCCGATCTGTATTAATAAACAGTGGGAAGGTTTCCATATCTGATTGGAACAACCCAACGCTGCTTTCCCAGTTCCATGTAATATTAGAAAGTGGTGCACCATGAACCACATCAAACGTCAGTCTAACCTCTGTAAGATCATCTAGATTATAATGGTTACTGCCATCCGAATCGATTTCCTCATAATTATCATCTGCAAAAAAATCGGTAATATCCAAAAAGGTTAAAGTTGGAGTACTATCCGTCTGGATACCAAAAGTAACGGTATTTTTATCAAGCCCACCGCCCAGATCCTTATAACGTCCTTCAATGGAAAACTGATGCACATCCAAATAGTCTGCCAAAGCATCTGAACTGGAAATCAAGTTTAAGGTCTCTCCCAGTTCCTGAGGAAAAAAATCCCAATAATCATGATTCAAATCTGAATCATTATCATTTAGCCGGATAACATATTCGGTTGTGGGCGGAAAAGGATCTATACCCACATCGGAACCATAATATATTACTTTTAAACCACTCCAATGCAACTCAGTACCAACAGGTATCCAGGTTTTCGAATTCTCGAGCACCTTATTATCCCCAGTCACTACTAAATTTCCAGTTAATGTTAAATTTTTCATAATTTTCGGAGATGCCGATAGATATCCATAATCATCATAATCACCAAAAGCCCAAAGACCAAGATGATCCCGAGCTGTTATCCCAATAGATACAGGGGATTCATCCTCTGAGAGCCAATTCAAGTCAAGACTAAAACTAAAACTATAGGTCACTCGCCGGGTATGGTTATCCACCCTTGCATACTGTAAATTCCAAGTAACAACGCTAGCCTTACCATCTCCCCCAAGAGTTGGCACATAACTGCCAGACGGTTTACTTAAGGAATCAGCCTCTGTCATTCCCAAAACAGCACTACCCATATCAAAATATATCTCTCGGTTCTCTTCAGCAGGACTTTCAAGGACCATTTTAATTGAATGAATATCAAACCAACCATCTTCATCCCAAATTTCAGCCACCACCTGGGCCTCATAAGTGGAAAACCACTTCCGATCGAAGGTCACATTACTCCAAAGTACCTTGGGCACCTGATTTGAAATCGCTTTTGTTTTAAAGGCATACAGCAACTCTGACAAATCATTGCCAACGCTATCTTTAGCATTTACAGTTACATTATAGGAAACTCCTGACAGGAGCTGCCAGACAGGGTTAAGAGTTATTCTCAAGTTATCAGAAGCGTCGTTATAAATAATGTTATTCCAAGTAACTTGGATGCTTGAAAGTTCATAGGTAAAGCTATCCAGTTGGATTTGGACGCTATCCAAACTGATTCCATCTTCATCATAAAGTTCTATAACGATAGATGTGGTAGGAGACACCTCTTGTTGATCCGCAGCAGGTAAACGCTCACCATAGTGAGGTGTAAAAGCCATCGCCTGAGAAAAAAGAAGCAGAATAAACGCAGCTTTATACCAAAATCGAATGCTTTTCCCCAACTAATAGCCTTCCTTTCAATTATACTCTATAGACTCTCCATAATAAATAATTTTGACAAAACTCACAGATATCTATAAATGTCGTCGACTATCACTCATAACCAGGCAACTTATTTTTATTATACTTTTTTTCATATTTTAAATCTAGCTATTGTGGGCATGTTTAAATCCATCTATTGCTGGTCCAACCGATCAATCTGGTCAATACCCCATCGAAGATCCTCTGCGTTAGGAGAATAGGGAATCGCTCGCAACCACAAATCTTTCGCCTTTTTATAGTTTCCCATACGGTAATAACTGCTACCCATACGTTCGGTAAAAATTGTAAGGTTACTATCAAACTTCAATACCTCTTCACAGATCCGAATCACCTCTTTGTCCTGCAACTCATAGAAAAGCCCATCAATCTCTTTTAGACGTTGCGTGATAATATCGTCATCCATCCGATTGGCCCCAAGTTTTTCAAGATAGATCCATAGCTTAGCGATATTCGATCCATCAAGGACAGCATATTTCAATAATATTTTCGATTCAATTGTTTTTCCCTGTATATATTTTGAAAAACCTTTCGTGACATATCGTTTTTGTCGAGGGGAAGCAATTTTCTTCAGCCATCCAGAGACATCATCTCGGTTTAACTCCTTAATTCTTTCTACCTGTTTAGACTCTTCCAATGTTAACCTATTCAATTGGCTATACTTATGGATCTCCAGTTGAGCTTCTTGATAGCGCCCCCCATCTAAATGATCATAATACTGGGATAATAATTGGTTAGACAGCCGATTAGATTTACTATTTCGAGTCTGTCCCCAATCAAATCCGAAGGATAACTTATGAACAAAATCCAAATCCCGTTGTATCAACGCATAGTCAATCTTTAAACCTCCGAAGGTAATCCCTACACCCACACCCAATTGACTCCCCACAAAACTACTTCTGAAGAACAATATATCTCCTAATGAATACTCACCACCCACATTTAGTATCAAGGTCTGATAATCCACCCATTCTAATCCTGCAATCAATAAAAAATCATCCATCATTCTATAGCTGCTACCGATTGCTATCCTCTGGGGATATGGATTATGAATTGAAGTATTTAAGTCCATCACATAGGCATTTCGGATTGAAGCACCAAGATTTAATGCTGGGAATATCTGCCAAATAGCACCTGCCCCAATACTAACTACCGAATCCTGACAATTATCAACTTGCTTACTCAAATATCCTAAAGATAGTCCTACTGAAATATCACGCGCAAATCGATATGCATAGCTGCCGCTTAAAGCCAAATCACCCACTTCAAAAGTACCCGACTTTACATTGAAGCGATCTCGTCTGTCATATGATCCCGACTCTAGCCTCACCAAACTTATTCCCCAGTTGGAAAAGATATTTGGTTCAGCCCCATACATCACCGATGTTATACTGCTAAAGTCTTTTAATCTAAAACTGGATATTTCTAGGGATGTCTGATCGATAAAACAAAGCACAGCAGGATTGATAAGAATGGAGGATATATCGTTATCTACCACAACCCCATTATTACCCAGTCCAGACATACGAGCCGTTCCAGCCCAGTTCAAATAATCATCTGAATACACCGAGGATAAACCATATCCACAAATGATAATCAAAACTGATAAAACAAGTTTTAAAATAATATCCACCCCCAATATTCCATTGCATTATATTTTTTGCCCATTTTTTTCATTTTTATGTATTGCACTTATATGTTATGTCCTATTCCAGCAAAAAATTATAATATACTCTATCTAGTGAAAGCTGTAATCCCAGAAGGTTCTGATCTTTTTAAAAGCTAAACTTTGTTGCTATCCATACTTTTTTTTGATCACATTTATACGAAAGAGCCAATCACAAAACCTTCCTTTGAAAAGGAGAGATAGAAATGAAAAAAAAAGATAACACATGATGCAGGGAGCCAGTTTACTAGTAAAGCTTTTACAGACAAGCTGATTGAAAACAATATTCTAATTTCTATGGGTGGGAAAGGTCGAGCTGTCGATAATATTAGAATTGAAAGATTTTGGTGGACAATCAAATATGAGAAGCTGTTTCTTAAGGAATATGAATCCGTTCCCCAATTAAAACAGGGAATTCACCGATTTGTTAAATATTACAACTCTGAACGATTACATCAAAATTTGGATTGCAATGTACCAAATTTTGTTTACGATTTAAGGAGAAAGGAGTATCGTAGAATAACAATAGCTTAATTCTACCTATCTACTTTGTCGAAATTTTGGGGATAACCGCCTAATTTATACAAGTAATATAGACGAGGTATCAAGTAATATGGACGAGGCATATGGCAATTATAAAAAAAATTCAAACTGATAAAAAAGAACATCTTCTCATAGAAAATCCTGATATACATATTAGATCTGTCAAAGACCCATTCGATCTAAAAGAGTTAAAAGAAGAAAAGCAATTACTCGAAGAAGATATTTTAAGTCTTTCTCAAAAAAAAGAACAATTAGAACAAGAATTTAAAGAAAAGCAACAGCAACTTAAAAAATTGAGTTCTGACTTGCAGCAACAACAATTTATTCATGCCTTCGAGAAACCTGAAGATATTTCAGATAATAAACAAAAAAAAGCAAAATATAATAATTTCAGCCAATATAAACAACAATTTTTTGACTTAATAATTGCTCCTATCAAGGAAGAAGCGTGTAGCCTTATTAAGCATCGCAAAACACTTCAGGATGAGGTTCAACATATGCAGAAAAAAGTAGATTTTGAGTTAAGTAAAACACACAATATTGCACAAAAAAACATTCAAGATATGATGCTGTCTGCGGAAGAAGAAGCAAAAATAATCAAACAACAGGCTAAGTTTCAAGCTGATCATCTCTTAGAAAAATCCTCCAAAATTCAAGCGGAAATACATTTTGCTCAATATGAACAATCCTCATTGAACGAAGAAATTTTACGCCTACGTCAACAAAAAGAATCCCTTCTCGGAAATATGTTTAGCGAAATTGATAACAAAACCGAACAGTTTCACAAAGAAAAATCAATATTACTAAAAGAAGTTCATCAAGCCTGGCAGGAAGAATCCAAAAATTTTATAAAATTAAGACACGAAACCGAAAAAGATATCCAACATAAATTAGCACGTTGTGACCAAGAAATTCAATACAAACAGAATGACTTTCAACAAAATTTTGAAAAGAAAAAAACAGATGCTGAAAAGCTATTAAATCGTGCAAAAGAAAATGCTAATCAAATAATTAGCCAAGCTAAAAAAGCAGATACAACCATCAAAACAAACTTTGGTCTAAATTCTATTGAAATGCTGGAATCTTCATCCCAAAAAATTATTCAACTTATGCAGGAACAGTTAAAGCATAACCATAACAATAAACAACAACTCAAACTAGAATACCAATCCAAACAAAAAGCAATGGACAATGAATTACAGAAACAAAAAAAACAAGCTCAAGAAGAAATAAAATTAGCTAAACATCAAATTCTTCAAGGTTATAAGCAGAAAGTTCTGTCGGATCTTCAAGACTGGAAACAAAAAGAAGAACGATTATTTAACGACAAGCTGGATCTTAGTCAAAACAAGCTTAAACAAAAATACCTGTTAGAACATAAGAAAACTCAAAAAGCGTTATATCAACTATCCATAGACTATACTAAAACAAAAGAAGCGTTAAACAAAGAACTACATACCAAAATGGAACAATCCAAAAAACAAATGGCCCAACATTTGTCTTTGGAACAAAACAATTTCGACCTTGAGAAACAAGAGCTAGAAAAGCATCTTCAACTTATGCAGGAACAGTTAAAGCATAGCCATAACAAAAAACAACAACTTAAAATAGAATACCAATCCAAACAAAAAGCAATGGACAATGAATTACAGCAACAACAAAAACAAACTCAAGAAGAAATAAAATTAACTAAACATCAAATTATTCAAGACTATAAACAGAAAGTTTTGTCGGATCTTCAAGACTGGAAACAAAAAGAAGAACAATTATTTAACGACAAGCTGGAACTTACTCAAAACAAGCTTAAACAAAAATACTTGTTAGAACATAAGCAAACTCAAAAAGAGTTATATCAACTATCCGTAGACTATACTAAAACAAAAGAAGCGTTAAACAAAGAACTACATACCAAAATGGAGCAATCCAAAAAACAAATGGCCCAATGGTTATCTTTGGAACGAAACAATTTCGACCTTGAGAAACAAGAGCTAGAAAAGCATCTTCAACTTATGCAGGAACAGTTAAAGCATAGCCATAACAAAAAACAACAACTCGAACTAGAATACCAATCCAAACAAAAAGCAATGGACAATGAATTACAGAAACAAAAAAAACAAGCTCAAGAAGAAATAAAATTAACTAAACATCAAATTATTCAAGATTATAAACAGAAAGTTAGGTTGAATCTTCAAAACTGGATACAACAAGAAGAAGAACAATTATTAAATGACAATCTATAAATTGCATTTAGGGATAAGCTTTTTAGCAATTCTTATTGCAAAGTTTAAAAGAATTGGAGTATTATTTATCTAATGTTGGATTTAACAACCATATTTGGGCTTATTGCCTCAGGAGGCATCTTTTATCTTGGAATTTCTTCCGGATCTGACATCACCTTATTCCTCAGTTTAAATGCACTTATTATCGTCCTTGGAGGAACGATAACTGCAACAATTGTGTCCATTCCCGCTAGTATTCTACCTCATCTACTCTCAGCATTTATACAACTTTTTTTTGAACCGAAGATTGAGCCTGCCACAATAATAATTAAGCGATTCGTTACATATAGTGAGCTCGCCTTACAAGATGGGCTAGAATCTTTGCCTGAGAATGAAAACTTTAAAGATGAAACAGCCTTTACAAAAAAAGGACTTAATTTTTTAATCGATGGAAGAAATGAAGAATTTATTCGTGATGTTATGGAAACCCAGGTTCTAGAAACCGCTTCTCGACATAAAATGATTTCCGATACGTTTATTACCATGGGCACATTTGCTCCTACCTTTGGTTTATTTGGAACCGTCATTGGAATTATTCAAGTTCTACGATTTGTTTCTGATATGTCCAGTGTGGGTGGAGCTATGTCAATTGCACTATTAACCACATTCTATGGAATCGCTCTATCTAATTTTGTTTTTATTCCTCTATCTGGGAAATTGAGATATCGCGGAAAAATAGAATACAATCAAAAAAGACTTATTATTGAAGCTATCCTTTGTCTTCACAAAGGATTTGTCCCCCTGATGGTTGAACAAAAACTAAAGTCTTTTCTTAGAGACAAAAATGAGTTCTAAACTTGAAACCAGTTTACTTTCCGATCTAAACGACGATTTAGAGGCCCAGCTAGGAAAAACAACTAAATGGGCAACCAGTTATGGCGACCTTATGTCTGCACTCATGATCCTTTTTCTACTCCTCTTTTCTTTTGCAGTTATTGGCGGAGTGGAAGGGAAAATTCAAACAGATCGATTTCAACAAGCATTTGGAGCTGAACCAGACGAAGAATTAGCTAAGAGTATTAAACAATTTATAATAGAACAAGATATAGCAGATGAAATCCATGGATTTATTGAATCCCATAACTTATCCAAGTCTGTAAATATCGCTATCGATGATTATCAAATAAAAGTCACCCTTACTCAAGCTGTCATGTTTCCTTCTGGATCATCAATATTATCGCCCATCTGTTTTCCTGTTTTAGCAAAATTAAGTACCTTAATAAGCAATATTGATAATCGCATCGAAATCGAAGGACATACAGATAATATACCTCTTCAACATGGCTCCAACTTTGATCTTTCCTCCAAACGTGCTCAAGCTGTATTGCAATATCTTATAGAAACTGAAAAACTATCAAGTGCAAGGTTTTCTATTTCAGGGTATGGATCGCATAAACCAATTGTTCCAAATAACTCAAACCTTAATCGAAGTAAAAATAGACGCGTTGAAATCAATATTATCCGTCATACCAATTTTTCAAAATAGTTCTTCTTGTTTATTTTTCCATCAGAACCAATCCCATGCTCTATTTTGTCAAAAGTACCGATGTTTTCGTTATAAACTTCTACAAACTTAAAAGCACACCTTTTTTAACAAGGTCAGCAACCTCCTCTGTCTTTACAGCTTTTACGATCTTAGCCCAGGTATCTAATAGCTTTAAACGTTTGGGATCAGAAAAACTACTTGAAAAGGTTTATAATGTATTAATAAGTTCTGGGGTTAAGGCTGCTTTGAAAGGTCCTGCCTGAAGTAGGTAATACTATGCAGAAAAACAGGAATAATATTTTCCCTGGTCGACTAATTGTAATTTCTTAGATATTTTGATGCGAAAAATATCTTTTTCGCTTATGATACTCGCTTTTTTCATTTCATATAGGCTCACATGTTTGATAGCTAAATTCGAATATTTAAGAGCCTCTTCATAGCGATTACTCGATGCAAAAATAGAACTAAAACAAAATAACAAGATACAAATTCTTCTAACTTTCATAATTCTCACTCCCCTATCAGTAATTAAATTTTTTAATTTATTTATTCAACTATTTAATATATCGAGAGAAACCTAATTAAATTGCAACAATCATAAAATCTATAGTATCTTATTTTTTAAACTGATACTTATACAATTTGTGGTAAAGGCCTTTTTTCTCTAATAGTTCAGAATGAGAACCCTCTTCAATAATTCGTCCTTGATCAAAAACTAAAATACGATCGACATGCTTAACCGTAGCTAATCTGTGAGCCACTACAATCGTCGTCATGTTCTCCATGAGCGTTTGGAGACTTTCATTAATTAACTCTTCAGTGATAACATCAATATTTGCAGTAGCTTCATCCAAAAGCAGGATTTTTGATTTATATGCTACCAAACGAGTAATTGCCAATAACTGTTTTTCCCCAACAGATAAGTTTTCACCACCCTCTGATAGCTTCTCTTCATAGGAATCGGTTAGTCGCTCAATAAAACGGGCTGACTTGGTTTGCTTCGCGGCATCTTGTATTGTAATCTGGTCCATTTTACTATTAAACACACTAATATTTTCGGAAACACTTGCAGAAAATATTTGAGCATCTTGGGTTATCCATCCAAAAGCTTTTCTTAAGGAACTTAATGTATATTCCTTAGAATCTTGTTTATCAATTAAAATCGACCCTTCATTTATTTCATAAAAACGAGTTAATAATTTTAAAATCGTACTTTTACCAGATCCTGTTGCACCAACAAATGCAATTTTTTCACCTGGATTTATTTTAAAACTTACATTCTTAAGAACAGGTTCTGTATTATAAGAAAAGCTTACATTTCGAAATTCGACATACCCCTTAACATTCTCTAACAATTTGTCCCCTTCAATAATAATATTATCCTGATCCTCCAATAAATCGAAAATACGTTCAGCAGATGCGGCTGCACTTTGAAACAGATTATAACGCTCGGACAGTTCTTTAAGTGGTGAAAATAATTTATCTATGTAATCGATAAACGCAACAAGTGTACCAATTGTTAACAAACCACCTAAAATCAGTTTGCCTCCGAACAATAGAATAAGAACAATTGTAATAGATGAAGCGACTTCAATTGAAGGAAAAAACAATGCGAAATAAGTAATAATTTTTCTGTAATTAAATGACAATTCTTCATTCAGATCGTTAAATTTTCTTTGGTGTGATGATTCTTTTGAAAAACTCTGAATAACTGACATTCCAGAAATATTCTCTCTCAAAAAACCAGACAACTTAGCTGTATTTACTCTAAGTTTACGATAAAGTGGCATAACTAAAACAGAAAATACAAGGAAAAATATACTCACTGCTGGTAATACTGAAAACACAACAAGAGCTAACTGTAAATTTAATACAATTAGAATACAAACAATAATAATTATCATCACTACTTTTAATAAACTATCCAAAAATCCTGTAGCAAATAATTGTTCTAAATTTGAAATATCTGATGTTAACCGACTTACAAGCTCACCCACTTTATGTCGATCGAAAAAAGCAGCATTCTGTCTCTCAATTTTCTTAAAAAGATCCAGTCGTATTTTTGCCATAATAATTTGGCTCAATTTCTGTGTAATATATGTTTTTAAAAATGATAAGAAAAATTCGACACAAAATATTAAACCCAGTAGCAGGACAATATGGTTCAAGCCCTTAATGTCACCAGCCATTATATACTTATCAATACCTATTTTTATCAAAATTGGAGGACTTAATTGGAGGACAATAACAGCCAACATTACAATAAGTAAACTCGACAACATAAGCTTGTACTGAATAAATCGCTTAAATAATTTAAGAAAAGAACTATTAGAGTTGTTTTTCATATATTTCCCGATATTCATCATTCCCCATCAATTCATCATGAGTACCACTTGCAATAATTGAGCCGTCGTCAAGCAACATAATTTTATCGCAATGTTTTAATGTGGAAATACGATGTGCCACTATAATTACGGTCATTTGACCTTTTAACTCTAATATATTTTGAAGAATAGTTTCTTCTGTTTCAGTATCAACTGCCGAAAATACATTATCTAAAATTAGAATTGGAGGTTTATTAATAATTGCTCTAGCTAAAGCGATTCGCTGCTTCTGTCCACCAGATAATGTAATACCATTTTCACCAATAATCGTCTCATATGAATCCGAGAAATTTTCGATATCTTTAGCTACATCAGAAAACTTTGCAGCGGCCTTAACCTGTTCCAAACTGATATTATCTGGATCTATATATGCAATATTATCTCGGACAGTACCTGAGAAGATAAGTGGTTCTTGGCTAACATAGTTAATGCTTTTATGTAGGGTATGAAGAGGAATATCATATAAGTCATGACCATCAAAAAATACGGTATTTTTATCGGGATTATATATGCGCTGGATTAACTGTATTATAGTTGATTTCCCTGTGCCAACTTTGCCTATAATGGCCAGCATTTCTCCCTGTTTAATTTCAAGGTTCAAATCATTTAATA
>Ga0075111_1001394_pt1 | contig 11066 bp, 12 predicted proteins | sample AntAceMetag02UKK_FD_69787 | JGI IMG/M metagenome (GOLD analysis project Ga0075111, IMG submission 69787) | Saline lake microbial communities from Ace Lake, Antarctica - Antarctic Ace Lake Metagenome 02UKK | ecosystem: Environmental > Aquatic > Non-marine Saline and Alkaline > Saline | place... | reverse complement strand
TCCAATCCCCATTTTTGCAATACGGAAGGGCTTGAGATCGGTAATCTCCTGGTTCTTAAACCGGATTTTCCCTTTACGGGGAGGGGTGAAGCCGATAATGGATCGGATGGTAGTGGTCTTCCCCATGCCGTTTCGCCCCAGGAGGGCGATAACAGCCCCCTGTGGAACGGTCATGGAGACGCCATGAAGGACATGGCTTTCCCCATAATAGGTATGTATGTCAAGCAGTTCCAGCATAATCGAAGGAGTCCTCTGTCCCCATGTAAATTTCTTTGACTTTCTGATTTTTCTGGATCTGTCCTGGATCCCCATCGGCGATGACCTGCCCATAATGGAGAACAAGAATCCGCTGGGCCACTTCGAAAACCATATCCATGTCATGATCTACGATCACGACCGTAATGGCCGGGTCCAGATCCTTGATAATGCCGATGATTTCCGTGCCTTCTTCTTTGGTGAGACCCGCGCTCGGTTCATCCAGGAGTAGCAGTTTCGGATCCATGGAAAGACCGAGACTGATTTCCAGTTTTCTCTGTTCTCCGTAGGCCAGATTGCTCACAGGCTCATTTCGTTTTTCCCACAAGTCTAGTCCTTCCAGGGCATTCGCAGCCTTTTCGAACAAATCCTTGAATTTGCGAATTGGTCGGAACATGGCAAACCGGTGGGGTTTGGTACCGTTTATAGTCAACAGCGTGTTTTGCAGCACCGTGAGTTTCTGCAAGAGGCTGATGACTTGGAAGGCCCTGGCTTGGCCCAGATGGGCACGGCGATGGGGGGGCAAAAAAGTCACATCCTGTCCGAAAAAGTGGATTTTGCCGGTGGTCGGTGAAAGCTGTCCGTTGATGAGGTTGAACATGGTGGTCTTTCCCGCTCCATTTGGACCGATGATAGCCAGCCGTTCACCAATATCAACGGCGAAAGAGACATCGTTTATTGCGTTCACGCCGCCAAACCGTTTGCTCAATTTATTAATTCTTAGCGCTTCCAAAATCAGGCCTCCATTTGGTCCAGAGCCTCCAGAGATAGACGCCAATACCATCCCTTGCGAACATGATGGTCAAGACGAAAAGGGTTCCCAGGACCAGCGGCCAACGTTGTGGCGAGAGGATGCTTGCGAAGTTCTCAACGAATATGAACACCGCGGCGCCCACTACCGGACCCAGAAAGCTGCCGAGGCCTCCCATGATTACCATGACCATGGGGAGGAAGGAGGTGGCAATGCCCAGATGGTTGGGGGAGACAAAAAAATTGTAATAGGCAAAGAGGACCCCGGCCAGGCCGGCAAAGGATCCTGAGACCACGAAGGCCGCATACTTCAAAAACCAGGTGTTGTATCCCACTGCCTCCATCCGGGGTTCCCCTTCACGAATACCCTCCAGGGCCAGTCCGAAAGGGGAAATGATCAATCGATACAATAATACGCAGCTCAGAAGAAAAATAATGAGCACCAGGTAGTAGAACGAGAGGGTTTCCAAGGTAAAACCGGCTATTCCCAGATCGGGTAGGGTGATGCCGGTAATCCCCTGCATCCCTTTGGAATTCAGCCACTTCACGTTCCATGCCAGACTGTAGAGCATCTGGCCCAGGGCAAAGGTTACCAAAAGGAAATAGATCCCAGATGCCCGTAGTGCGATGATGGCGAACAAGGCGGCAATGACTGTGGCTACCAGAATACCCAGAGGGGCGCTTATCCAGAACAGATCGACCTCGTAGTGGAGTTTCAACAGGGCTACGGTATACCCGCCGGCCCCAAAAAACGCCGCATGGCCCAGGGACATCAACCCGGCATAGCCAAAGACAATATTGAAGCTCATGGCAAAAAGGCCGAATATGAGAAACCGGGTCATGAGCCCCTGTCCGTAGGTGTCCAGGAAAAGGGGGGTAACAAGTAGCACCAGGATCCCCAGAAGATAGGGCAACCCATGGCTTATCCACCCATCCTGCCCATTATCGTGTTTGATAGTTTCCATGGGTCAGATTTTTCTCCCTAAAAGTCCTGAGGGTCGAACGATGATGACCACGATCATAGTGACATACATGGTAAACATGGCCAGTTGGGGGAAAATAGCCTTTCCAAAGGCGTCGATTACCCCGATGAGAATCCCCCCCAGCAAGGCCCCTTGAATAGAGCCCACACCTCCCACAATAATGACGATGAGTGCCAGGAGGAGAACGTCCATCCCCAGTGCATTGTGTACGCCCAGAAGTTGGGCGCCGATAACACCTGCCGATCCGGCAATAAAGGAAGAGACAAAGAAAATGAGTGCAAACGCCCGTTCCAGGTTGATTCCAAGCCCCATGGTGGTTTCTTTGTCGTCCATTCCCGCTCGGACAATGGCGCCCATTCTGGTTTTTTCCTGGAGCCACCAGAGAACGACAGCCAGGATGAGCCCCACTAAGATGACGGCAATCCTGGCCTTTGGATAGCTCCTGCCCAGGATTTCCATGGAACCGGTAAGGAATTTGGCCGTGAAAGGCATCCTGGGCCATCCACCCCAGATCCAGAGACAGAGATTGGCCAATATGTACACAAACCCGAATGTAAGCAAGACCTGTTCATTGGGTTTTTTATACAGATGGCGAAGCAGTCCTCTTTCTATGGCCAGTCCTACGAGGCCTGCAGAGAGGCCTCCCGCCAGCAGGCCCAGCCCGAAGCCGGCGCCCCATTTTACGGCCACGGTCCAGCCAACATAGGCCCCCACCATATAGAGGGCCCCGTGGGCCAGATTGGTGACTCCCATGGCGCCGAGGACAATAGACATTCCGGCGGCTATGAGAAACAGCACCATGCCGTAGGATATGCCGTTGAGCAAATTGATTACAAACCAATCCATGGTCTTTGGTTCCTGATTGTTTTTGTTTGGTTTTGTTCCCTCCCCCATGGGGGGAGGGACTCAATGTTGGTTATGACCTGCTACTTCCATTCTTTTCTAAGGTGCTTATTTAAATCAGACAACAATTAGGGGTTTATGGATAAAAATCAGGTGCCAAGGCCCATAAGTTTAAGGTTTCGGGTGTCAGGTGTCAGTATCCTACCAGACTTCAATCGGCAAAATGGCTTTATTCCTGAAACCTGAACACTGACACCTGAAACCCAATAAACGGTAAGAGCCTAATATGTTTAGTTTTAGAGCTAAATCATAAATCGTTTAAGAGTTACCTTGAAAGGGTTGCCTACTACTTCTTAAGCCTGGGATCTGCAACCGCTTTATAGGTCTTAATGGGATCCCAGAAAAACTTCCCATCTTTTTTCTTGAGTTCAACAATGTAGTTGTCCACAAGGGCAACCCCTTCCGGACTCACGGCCAGTGGTCCCTGTGGTGTATCCAACTTCACCTTCAACAGGGCGGGCCAGAGTTTTGCATAGGAGTCATCGCCGCCTGTAGCCTTCAAGGCGGCCAGGATGGTTTTGGTAATGGCATAGGAATTGGCTTCAAGTCCGCCCGGCGTTTGACCAAAACGTTTCGTCATGGCCGCAACCCATGCCTTGTTGATGGGGGTATCCATGCCGGTCATGTAGAGGGCCTGTCCCTTGAGGCCCAGGACTCCGTCGCCCAGCTGGGAGGTGATCTGTTCCGGCATATCGGCAGCCAGGGTGGTGCCCAGAAGCGGTATTTTTACGCCGAACTCCTGGTATTGGGAAAGGAAAAGTTGGGCCGCGGAAGGGCCTTCCACAAAATATCCCATACAGTCAGCCTTTTTCAGGGAAGACAGGTAAGGACCGAAATCCTTGTTGCCCACCGGCCACCAAATGTCCTGGACCACTTTTCCGCCTTTTTCTTCAAAAGCCAGTTTGATCCCCTTGATGAATCCTTGTCCTCCTGCGTAGTCACTTCCCGCCGTAATCATGGTTTTGTGGCCTGAGTCCGCAGCGTAATAGCCTACGGGAGCGGTCAGTCCCACCAGGGTGGTGGGATAGATAAACCAGTTTTTGTATTTTGTCAGTTCGATGTCACCGCAGTAAAAGGTGGCGCACACGACTTTTTTGTTCGCCAGGTAGGGTGCAATGGCCATATGTGCATCGCCCATGAGGGGGCCGATAATGATATTTACTTTGTCCCTTTCAACCAGCTTTTTTGATTTTTCCAGACAGACATTCATGTCCGCTGCGGCGTCTTCCGGGATCAGCTCGATCTTTCTGCCCGCGACCGTGTAATTTACCTCTTCCAGGGCCATTATGATGCCGTTCTTGAAAAGTGGTCCAATAAAGGCAATGGGTCCGGTCAGATTCAGAATACTCCCGATCTTGATGGGTTCAGCCGCCTGGGCGGTTATGCCGCTTCCGAAAAGAACCGGGGAAACCAAAAATCCAACAGCGAGAAATAGAACAGCCAATTTTTTCATCTTTCGCCCTCCTTCATGAAATGAATGTTTATAAAAACTGTAGTTTAAATAGTCCCCGACCTGGTTGTTTCCACTATTTCTTCAGGGCGGCAACGTCCCAACCAACCTGGTAAAACATATCCACTAGATTCCAGTGATCCCGGACATATTTGATCTTACCCTTTTCGATAAAGGCTACCTGGCAGAATTGACAGTCGAATTTTTTTCCTGTTGCAGGCAGACCGAAAAATTCTTTCTGTATGGATCCCCTGATCCTGCCCATATTGACCACTTTGTTCCCCTGTACGATAAAGGATTCAATGAAAGGTTTGAAATCAGGGACTGCGTCTACCCAGCCGTCACCGAATTCCCGGATACCATCGTGACCTACTGCGGGCTCGCCGGTAATGTCGTAATACACCCCGTCCTCAGCCATTACCGAGAGAACCATGTCCACGCTCTGGGTTGCCCAACCCTTCAATTCGGTCATCACCAGTTTCAGGTTTTCTCTTTCTTCTGCTGAGAGGTCTTCAAAGGCATCCGCATCTTTGTCCAGCAGGCTTTCCTCCGTCATCAGCCACTCACGCGTTTTCATTTGGCCACACCCTCCTTTCGTTGTTTAAAAACAGTTGGCTTTTTCCGGAATAAGTCCGGTGCTTCATATGCTCGTGTGAAACTTCAGGTGGTTATTGGTTTTTGAACCGCAAAGTCGCAAAGGCCGCAAAGCCTTTTTCGAATCGGAACGGACGATTCAAAAAAACAGCCATCGCTTTTTCCTGTTCTATCCCACAGGATAGTTCCAATAACGGTTCCATTCTTTGATATGCCCGAAGGGCTGATTGCTTTATCGAATCGTCCGTTCCGATTCGGTAAAAAAACAAAATCTTAGCGTTCTTTGCGTCTTGAGCGAAGCCCCGCTGGCGGGACAAGCGGCCGGTAAATAATCCTGTAAAAGTTTCTTTCTCGATCAGACTGACCATTTTTCTCGGTTAGAAGCTACGCTCATAAAGACATCTTTTTTTACACCATATGATCCACATATATCCGGGGGACTCTTTTTCCCACGGCACAGACTACCTCATAGTTGATGGTACCCAACTTGTTTGCGATTTCATCTACGGTGGGTGCTTCCCCGAACAGGATCGCCTCGTCCCCAGCTTTTACTTCCTTCAAATGGGTGACGTCGAACATGCACATGTCCATGCAGACCCGCCCGATCAGAGGAGCGCGTTTTCCCTGGATGAAGGCACAACCTTCATTGGATAAACGTCTGCTGTATCCATCGGCGTATCCCAGAGGGAGTGTGGCCACCACCGTGTCTTTTTTGGTGTAGTGCGTTCTTCCATAACTCAACGGTGTGTCAGCCGGCACCTGTTTGACATGAGCGACCTTGGATTTTAAGGTCATGGCCGGGATCAAAGGCACGCTTCGGGATACTTCACTGGACGGATAAAGCCCGTAAATCATGATCCCCGGCCTGACGAGGTCATAATAGGACGTCGGGTGGGCCAGGACCCCGGCGCTGTTGGCCAGATGTTTTTGGGGGATATGGATCCCCGATGCTACCATCTCACGGACCAGGTCATCAAAAATCTCGATCTGGTTTTGAGTAAACGTGGTGTCTCTTTCATCTGCACAGGGAAAATGGCTGAAAATCCCTTTCAATTCCAAGTTTTTGAACCGTTTCATCCGACGCGCAAAGGCGAGGGCATCATGGGGAAGAATTCCGATACGTCCCATCCCCGTATCCACTTTCATGTGTATGCTGACTTTGACCGATGCACCGCGGGCCGTCTGGTCCAGGGCTTCGGCAAGTTCCAGAGAGCAGACGGTCTGTTCCAAAGCGGAAGCCGTTACCTTGTGGGCCTCACAGGGTTGGATGAGGCCTAAAACGAGAATGGGAACCTGGATTCTTGCTTTTCGAAGGGGGGTTGCCTCTTCCGGCAAGGCTACCCCAAGGCAGTCTGCACCACTCTTAAGGGCCGAAAGGCTTACCTCCACGGCGCCATGACCATATCCGTCGGCTTTGACCACCGCCATCAAACCCGTTCCTTCCCCGATCTTCTTGCGAATTCCGGAGATGTTATGGGCAATGGCTCCCAGTTTGACAATGGCCCTGGTTGCTCTCTCTGTGTCTTGCTCTTTTTTCACTCTTTTAATCTCAATCTCTCTGCGGCTTCATGGACACGATCCAGTGGGCTTCGGGAGTCTTCTGCGAGAAACCGCTCATCTTCCTCGGTGAGCGGATAGCCTTTTGCCGCCTTGATCCCATTTGCAATATAGGACATGCGGATTTTGTCCATAGGAAAATCCTCGATCTCTATTTGATCTACGGATTGGGGGATGATAATCGACTTTCCCGGGATGTTTTCCCTCGGGTTTCCCCTGGTTACCTGGATGCCGTTTTCCCTGGCAAAGGTCAACTGGGAAGAGGGTAATTTTCCTGCAGCCGTGTATTCCGTTTCCTGTACCACCAGGATTTGGTCCCGGTCCATTTCTTTGGCGACGGCAAGGGCGCCGGCAAGAGAGGTATTTCCTGCGGGGCCCCTTTCCATCCCCTCCAGCCTGGCTAACAATTCCGTGGTATAAAAGACCTCCCCCTGGCTCACCAGGACATAGCGATCCAGATAGCGCAAGCCCCTGGCACAGTTCCTGGGGACGTCCGTTCTGTCGGGCCAGGTGAGAAATGGGATTCCGAACCCGCTATGCCCGGTGGTAAAAGACTTCCGGTTGAAATCGGTGTCACTGGCCATATGAAGTCCTTTGAGGTCCACGGATACACCCACGACGGTTGTCTTTTCGCTTCCGGCTTTAATGAGTCCGCGGGCTGTGCCTGTCACATTCCCACCTCCTGCGTGGGTTGCCAGGACCACGTCCGGGAAACGTCCTTCCTGCTCCAGAGACTGATGCGCCAGTTCATAGCCTAAGGTTTCAATGCCCAGGATGCTGGTGGGAACATAGAGAGAGGCGCTGAAATACCCGGATTCTTCCAATACCTGGAGCATGATGTAAAAAAGCTCAGGGCCCACTGTCAACTGCCAGACCTCGGCGCCGTAGGCCTCACAGGCCCTGGTTTTTTCCAGGATCTCCGGTTGCCCTATCTTTCTGCTGTCATAGGTCTCCTGAAGAATGATGGCCTTCAGACCTCTTTTTGCAGCCTGAGAGGCTACGGCCGCGCCGTAATTGCCGGAACTGGCAGCGACCACACCTTTGTAGCCTAATTTTTTGGCGTGATAAATGGAGAGGGCTGCACGGCGATCCTTGAAACTTCCACTGGGGTTGGCTGCTTCGTCTTTGACAAAGATCCTTCCCCCTTTTCCCGAAGGAGAAATGGAGCGAACCAGATCCGTCAGGTTTTTGAGCTCTGTGAGCGGGGTCTGTCCAACCCCTGTTTCCTGAAGGATTTTCCGGACTTCTTCAAGAGAATACCCCGAGGAATTCATGAGTCCTTCATAATCAAAAGCGATAGGCGAAATCTCAAATTTGTCATAATCAATGCCCGTTGATTTAAAAAGGATCTCTTTCTTTCTGGACATGATTTCTGAGTAGCTGGTACCCATGGGTCGTTCTCCTTCTGCGTTTGCTACCTTTGTTCCAATTGATGCCGGGCTTCGTCCCCGATAGGCAGAAGCTCTTTTTGGGGCGTGCCGAAATTGTGATCGTAGATTGGATTCACCTTGTACAAGGCTCCGGAAAATTCCCTGCCGATCCATGTCTTGATCGTCACGGTTTCCCCTAGATTGGCCGCTTTATCTATGAGAAAGCCCTTTATCCAGCATTCATAGGGCGTTCCGGCTGTGGAAGGGGGGAGATTGTCGGCTCTCTCGTGGGGTTCCAAAATGGTCATATGGATCTGTACCAGATTGTTTCTTTCTGCGTCGGGCATGGCTGTCCCCTTAATGTCTAAAACCCGGGAGGTGATATGGCTGATATAATGCTCAATGGTACATCGCTGATGTTCGTTATTTGGTGTGGTGTGTGTTCCAGGATATAGATGGAGTCTCCCTCGTTTAACTCGTATGTTTCGTCTCCAAGAACCATACGACACATTCCCTGAAGGATAAGGGCTGCTTCATCTCCTTTGTGTCCCATGGGAGCTTCAGAGCTTGAGGCGCCCACTTCCAGCTTGGTGAGGAGAAACTCCATTCGGCGATTGTGATTCATGGAGAGGAGCTGATAAGTGAGCCTTGAATCGGTATTGACCAGAATTCGCCGTTCATTTTTTCGCATGACGGGTCCGTCCGTGGCGAGCGTTTCCTCAAAAAAGGAACTTAAGGGGATTCCCAGCGCCAGGGCGATCTTGCGGAGCGAATTGATAGATGGATTACTGAGCCCTCTCTCAACCTGGCTTATGAAGCCTAAACTCAGGCCGGCCTTTTCGGCCAGATCAACCAGGTTCATCTTCTGGGCCTTTCGTGTCCGTCGGATGGCTGACCCACGGGATATGGCAAATGGATCTTTCATGGACAACAGTGTAAAGAATAGTGAAAAAAAAAGTCAAGAAGTTTTTTTATGAGGCTACGTTTTTTTTGATGGAGATGGTTTCGATGGCAGGGACGTTGGTGGCTATTTTGAGAATCCAGGTCGAAATGAGATATCTGTTCATATCATAATTATTTGAAAACACATGTATATTAATTGATGGAAGCCGAATAGCAAGAAGTTCTTGGTTCAGGTGGAGGCTTTTGGCAGGGCCGCGGTTCAAGGACATGAGATAAAGTGAAAGTGTTTTACATATAGTGAAATTATGATTCTAATCCTTTTGCCGTTCTCTCTGCCGCAAGTCGAAACCGAACGCTTACCAAATGGCTTTTCACCCTTAATTTTACAAAAGGAATCTTGAATTATGCCATGAAAAGTTGGGTCTTCACGCATTCGCGTGAAAATCCCCCTCCCCCTAACCCCCTCCCGCGAGGGGAGGGGGGATAACACAATGATCTCGATATTGAACTCCCTCCTCCTTTACGGGGAAGGTCCAGGGTCCACCATCCTCTTATTTCGTCAGCCGCCGGACAATGTCGTCGGACAAAATCCCAACGTCGCCCGCAGGAACGGCAAAAGCCTTGAATTCATCTTGCCATGTGGCGACCACCTCGGCAATCTCATGAACAACCATTGCCGCCTTTGACACCCCGATACGCTTTCCAAATTCAGACAGATGCCTTTTCCCCGGAAAAGAATAATCGTAAGAAAAATGAAGAACGTGTTCATAGCGATTTTCCGTGTCCGGCAAGAGGTCAAAAACCGGTGACAAAATGGTTCCATCCCTGCCGACCAACATCATGAAGTTTTTCAAATGGTCATCCGTGTTGCCTATCAATGCGTTGAAAACCATCTGGCGATACAATGCCGTAATGTCCGTTTCCGGTCGTGAACCATATTTCCTTACGATATCAAAAAGATCCCGGTAACCCTGGTGATAATATCCTTCGCCAGGGTCAATCCCTAACAAGGTTTGAAAACTGATCATATGGCGACGACCGCCTTCAGAGGTCATATCAAAGCGTTTCACCAGCAATACCTTGCGGTCCGACACTTCCAGAACCCTGGTCCTTGCCGTCTCTATCCCGGCCTTTTCCGCAAGGCTCATGGTGGCTGCCTCTATGGACACCATATCCAGTCTGTCTTGAACACTGGGGAACTTTGCAATCCATTGGCCCCCGTCTTCGGTCTGAACCAGGGCTTTGGGACGGCCGCCGCCCGGAGAAGAACCGGCTTTAAGCAGCAAAGGGATCTGCTCATCGGTAACGCTGAGACCTTTTTCAAACCTCATTGCTTCATGCAGCAGATTGTCAATTTCAATAACCGAAACGAAACTATCCTCTTCAGGTTCGAATCCTTCATCAAAAAAGGAAAGCGCACCGAGGCCTGTGCCCGCCAGTGCCTTCAGAAGTCCAGGAAGGTTCTGCATGGACCTTGGCAGCCTGGCCTTTCTGGACAGAAGCCGTCTTCCCCAGGAATCAGGAAGAGAGTCTTCAAAAACCAGGAAAACACCTGAATGTCGATCCGTCTCAAAATCCCGGGATAATAGCGGCAATTCAATCGGGTCAATGGGGAACGCCATGGGATGATCCAGATATCCGTCGTCATAACGAAAGGCCCCCCGCCTAAGACCTCGGTCATCGGGATCAGAACATACCATGCGTCCGCACCGGGTCCGGGAGCCGTCTTGAAATGTTACCCAGACATTCAGCTGAATCATGGTTTTTTCCTCCTTCCGGATGCCCGCCGGCGCTCTTTCTCGGGCTTTCCCTTATCGAACTGATCAAATAGCGACTCTCGTTTTTTCAGCACGCCTTCAAGGTCTGCCAGATGGTTCAAAATCCAGAGCGCTTCAACCCACAGGCCTATGCTCACCGCAGGATCTCCTTTTTCCATGTTCCTGAGTGTAGGGACGGAGATCCCCATCCGGGCGGCAAACCGGACCTGAGATTCGTTTCGATCCAGTCGAACCCTTTTGAGCCGTGCCCCAAGATTCTTGAGGGCCAAATCTGTTTTTTCTGAAACCATATTTTGCATTATAATACTCTACATGCCGCAATACAAAGTATTTTTTCTGTTATTGAGAGGTTCAAAGGTTCAAAGGTTCAAAGGTTCCCCGTTCCCCGTTCCCCGTTCCCCGTTCCCCGCTTTCTCTCTTCGTTATAGGCGGGATCTTCGACAGCGCTATTCCTTGTTATTCCGTTGATCTTGTTCGTAGGTCAGAAGGTAGTTGATGAATTTGGCCATTGCGGTTCTGGTCG
>Ga0075111_1001393_pt1 | contig 11070 bp, 5 predicted proteins | sample AntAceMetag02UKK_FD_69787 | JGI IMG/M metagenome (GOLD analysis project Ga0075111, IMG submission 69787) | Saline lake microbial communities from Ace Lake, Antarctica - Antarctic Ace Lake Metagenome 02UKK | ecosystem: Environmental > Aquatic > Non-marine Saline and Alkaline > Saline | place... | reverse complement strand
ACAGGTTTCAATCGCAAACCAGCCTTATTCTTGTAAATGTTGATGGCGACATGGACGTAACCGGCGAAATAACCGACTACAACACACGCCCTGCTGCCATCCAAAGCGACGATGTTGCTGCGCTCAACAAGCTAACTATTTCAGTAAAAGTGAAATTTGTTAATATATATGATGAAACCCAAAACTTCGAGCAAACCTTTACACAATATGAAGAATATCCCAGCGATGCCGATTTGAATACTGTTGCGGAATCACTTGTCCCTATAATAACCGAATACCTTGTAGAAGATATTTTTAATGCGGCCGTGGTGAATTGGTAAGGGGGAAGGTATTTGGTATAGGGAAAAAAAGGTATAATGGAAATAGGGTGTATAGTGGTAATATATTTTCTAGACTAACAATTTAACAATTTAACAGTTTAGCAATTTAACCATATAACATTTTAGCAATTCAACCATTCAACAATTCAACCATTCAACAATTTAACAATTTAACAATTAACTCTTCTCATCAAAAACTTCCCACTCTATATCGCCCGCAGGTATTTGTTTGCGAAAAAATCGCACAACATTATCAATATTATTTCGGCAATTTCGGTGGTTGGGGTTACGGTTGGGACAATGGCACTCATCATCGTGCTATCGGTTTTTAATGGCTTCGAAAGTCTGATTTCCTCTTTGTTTAATTCCTTCAATCCTGATCTTGAAATTACTGCAAGCAAAGGAAAAACTTTCCATTATATCGATTTTCCTTCAGATGAAATCAAGGCTATTCCCGGGGTTTACGTTTTAACGGAAGTGGTGGAAGAAAATGCCCTGTTGAAATACCGCAACAAACAATACATCGCAACCATCAAAGGCGTGAGCGAGGAGTTTGAACGGATGAGCGGGCTGGATACTATGCTGATAAGAGGAGAGTTTATGCTGTGGGAAGACAAACGGCCAAAAATGATCATAGGTGCCGGGGTAGCATATTTTTTGAATGCCGGCCTGCACGATTTGCTCAACCCAATTTCCGTTTTTGTCCCTCGCCGCGAGGGCAAAATGAGCATGAACCTGGAGCAGGCTTTTAATTCTAAAAATATTTGGCCATCGGCAGTTTTTTCAATTCAGCAGGATTTCGATGTAAAATATACAGTAGTGCCCATCGAATTCGCCAGGGAACTCCTCGATTACAAAGATGAAGTTACTGCCGTGGAAATTGGTCTGGATGCTGAAATCAACACTGAAGCAGTGAAGGAAAAAATAAAAGAAATCCTGGGTGTTGATTTCATGGTGAAAAACCGTTTTGAACAACAGGCCCTCCTATACAAGATTATGAAATCCGAAAAGTGGGCCATCTTTCTCATCCTCACTTTCATCCTCATTATCGCTACTTTTAATGTCATCGGCTCGCTTACGATGCTCATCTTAGACAAGAAAAAAGACATCGCCGTGCTCCATAGCATGGGTGCCACCAACCGACTGATCCGCCGTATTTTTATGATGGAAGGCGTGATGATCTCCATCGGTGGTGCAATGATTGGCTTGTTGTTAGGGGCAATCGTTAGCTGGCTGCAACAAACTTTTGGTTTTATTGGACTGGGAAATGGTGGCGGTTCCTTTGTTGTGGATGCCTATCCCGTTCAACTCCGGCTCAGCGATTTCTTCTACGTTTTTATCACTGTAATTACCATTGGGTTTATTGCCGCATGGTATCCCGTGAGGCAAATCTCAAAGAAATACCTGCACCAGAAGCTTTAGGGACTCAAAGGTATTGGGTATATGGTATAGGGGGAATAGGGTTTATAAGGGAAAGTAGGATTGATGAAGGAAATAATATTTTCGATTGGTGATTGGTGATTTCGTGGAAGACCTGACATAGTCCGCAGGACATGTCAGAGTCAAAAGAAGATAAAAGCCACCGTTGACCACAGCCTTGCGCCTTCGTCCTCGCCGTCGCATAGCTATGGCGGAGCGCGGTAAAGCTTTGGCGGCACGCGGATGGCGGCGGACGAAGTCAGATGTTTGATCTGTGATATAAGATGTGTGTTCACGCACATCACACATCTGATATATTTCGATTAACGATTTAAGGTTTTTTTGATATGTTGTGCCGACCTGGAGTCGTCCGCCGACTGTCAGACATAACGTCAAAAATAAAACTCCACCTTCCAATTTCTAACAGCCTGATACTTCAACACCCATCACCCTACTTTAATCTTTATTGATTCCATACCGCTTATCGAGGCAACCATCATGATTACCTCATGTCTTTACTCTAAACTAAGGCTATTTTTAGTAGCCAAAACAGTTGTTAAGATTCCTAAAAACCTTAGGTTTTTTGGTTTGAAATAACTATTTTTGCGAACTTTTATTTTTTCAGGATCAACGATATAACTTAATTTAACCTTACTTACAAATGAAGAATTTTACCAGAAAAGCTACTTTTCTCTCCCTCCTGATTTTCGGGATTTACATGCTAGGCATCTCCCATGCCAATGCACAGTCGATTCAACTCAACGATCAGGAAACTCAGTTGTCTGTTTCAGAGAACACTTACACCTTGCTAAGCCTCGAAAATACAGTGTCAAAAATCAGGGCATTTAAAGTGAAAGCAACCGAAGGTGATTTTAGTCAAATCAAGATCAATGGATATGGCTATTCGATGGACATTGGCAAACCTCAACTTCCGGTGATTAAAAAATTAATTGAAATCCCCCTGGGCGCCAGCATTGAAATTTCAATTACCCAGCAATCCTATAAAGATTATAGTTTGGCCGATTTTGGAATTAACGATCCAATCATCCCTGCACAAGCTTCAGTATCCAAAAGCTGTGATGACCCTTCACAACTTCCTTTTGAATTGGATCATATTACTTATGCTACCGATGCCTTGATGGGAAATAAGCTGGTTGACGTAGTAGAAATTGGCATGATGCGCGGTGTAATGATTGCCCGCGTTGAAATTGCCCCGATACATTACAACCCCGTGAAAAACCAAATCAGGGTTTTTGATGAACTTGATATTGTTATTAAGTTTAATGATGCCAACATTGCTGAAACAATTGAAGCCAAAGAAACTCTTACTAACAGGTATTTCAAGAGCGTTCACCAGATGCTGCTAAACTATAAGCCAGTTACAACTCGTGAACTGCAGGATGCACCAGTATCATACATCATTGTTTCTGACCCTATGTTTGAAGATGCCCTGCAGCCATTCATCGAATGGAAAACCAAAAAAGGGTTTAAAGTCGTAGAAGCTTATACCAACAATCCCGAAGTTGGAACAACTACCTCAAGCATCAAAAGTTATTTGAAAGATTTTTACGAGAATCCTCCTGATGGATTCAACCCACAAAGCTTTGTTTTGTTTGTTGGAGATATTGATCAAATTCCTGCATTCTCTGGCAACGCAGGCGGACACGTTACTGATCTTTACTATTGCGAATACACCAACGACCTTTTCCCTGAAGCTTATTACGGGAGATTTTCGGCTGAAAATCTTACCCACCTCCAGCCACAAATTGACAAAACTTTGGAATACGAACAATATTTAATGCCCGACCCATCATTTCTTGATGAAGTGGTGATGGCAGCCGGTGCAGACGGTTCACACCAACTTACATGGGGTAACGGACAAATCAATTACGGTACCGAAAATTATTTCAACGAAGCCCATGGTATTACTTCGCATACCTACCTCCAACCGGAGCCAGGTGGTGGAAACTACTCACAAAACATCCGTCAGAATGTTTCTGATGGTGTAAGTTTCGCAAACTATACTGCTCACTGTAGCCCCTCGGGTTGGGCCGATCCAAGTTTTGTAATAAGTCATATCCCAGCTTTGACTAACGCTCACATGTATCCCTTAATGATTGGTAACTGTTGTTCTTCTGTTGAATTTCAGACTGATTGTTTTGGCGAAGAAATTTTAAGGGCCCCACTCAAAGGTGCACTTGGTTATATTGGCGGTTCAAATAGTACCTACTGGGACGAAGACTACTGGTGGGGCGTTGGTTACGAAACCGTTTCGGCAAATCCCCCATATAATTCAGGAAATTTAGGAGCTTACGACCGTACTTTCCATGATAAAGAAGGCATTGAAATGGATGATTGGTATTGCACGCAAGGAATGGTTCCTTCTGCAGGAAACTTAGCTGTAACCCAGGCGGGTGGCTCAGATGAATATTATTGGGAAATATACCACCTGATGGGTGATCCTTCGGTTATGATTTATTATTCGCAACCTCCAGATGTAAATGCCAGCTATGCAGGCCTCATGCCACTTGGCTCATTAACTTTTACAGTAAATTGTGATCCTTATGCTTATGTAGCAATTTCAAAGGATGGAGTTTTACATGGTACTGCTTTGGCTGATGAATCAGGGGTTGCAGAAGTAATTTTTGAAACGCCAATTTCGGTGCCCGGAGAAGCTGATATTGTTATTACCGGACAAAACCTCAAACCATATTTCGGAACTGTTACTGTAGCTTCACCTGATGGAGCTTATATCCTATTGGATGAGTATGCAGTTAACGATGATGCCGGAAATGCAAACGGACTCGCTGATTATGGTGAAGATTTTAGCCTCAATGTTAGTTTGAAAAACCTTGGTTCAGATGCAGGCGAAAATGTAACATTAACTCTTGCCAGCACAGATATGTATGTCACGATTAATAATGCGACTGCTGATCTTGGAAACATTGCACCAGACGAAATTATTGACCTTGTGGATGTATTTAACATCACGCTTGCAGAAAATGTTCCCGACCAGTACAGTATCGCATTTAACCTTGATGCTTCTGACGGGACTGATACATGGAATAGCAACTTCAGCATAAAAGGCCATGCGCCGCTACTTGAGTTTTCTGACTTTATGATTTATGATGCAAACGGAAACAACAATGGTAAAATCGATCCGGGCGAAACTGTTGACATCATGGTTTATGTTGTGAATTCCGGCTCATCCGAAGCATACAGTGCCATGTGCGACCTTGCAACAAGCGACATGTACCTTACTGTTTTAACATCCGACCCACAGAACATTGGCGATATCGAACCAATGGGTGATGGCACTGCCACATTCCAGGTAAGCGCAAGTGCCGCAACACCTGCCGGACACCTCGCTTCACTTGATGTAGATATTTCAGCTGATATGGGAATTGCCGCAGAAGGTGAATTTTCTGTAGTTGTTGGCCAAATTCCTGTTTTAATTGTTGACCTTGACGAAAACAATAATTCTGCTAACCTTATCATGGATGCTATTGATGATTTGGATATTTCAGCAGAAATCCAAAGTTCATTCCCTTCAGATCTCAACTTGTATTCTTCCATTTTTGTATGTCTTGGGATTTATGGCGACAACTATCAACTTTCAGATGCTGAAGGCGATGCCCTTGCAGCCTACCTCAACAATGGGGGGATGTTGTACATGGAAGGTGGCGACACCTGGTACTACGACGATCAAACTGTTGTTCACTCAATGTTTGGCATCAATGGTACAGAAGATGGTTCTGGTGACTTGAGTACCGTTAATGGCGTTGCAGGAACAATGACCGATGGATTATCATATAACTATTCAGGAGATAACAACTGGATCGACCATCTTGCAGCATCAGGTACCGGTGAACTTATTTTCAACAATGCATCACCAGCTTATGGCTGTGGTGTTTCAAACGACCCGGGCAATTACAAAACTGTAGGTACTTCATTTGAATTTGGGGGCATTGGCGATGCAGGTTCAAGGAATGAGTTGATGAACGTTTACCTCGAATTCTTCGAAATTTTAGGTGGAAACGCAATGAACTGCACAATGACTGCTAATCCAAGTGAAATTTGTCAGTATGAAACATCTCAATTCAATGCTCAAGTTGTTGGTGGCTCAGGAAATTATGAATACGTTTGGACTCCTGTAGCTGGATTAAGCGATCCAACGATTGCCAATCCAGTAGCTGACCCAATGGAATCAACAATGTACACGGTTACCATTACCGATATGGTAAGCAGCGAACAGGTGGTTGATCAAATGATGCTCACCGTAAACGAAACACCCGAAACACCTACAATTGTTCAAACCGGAGATAACCTGGTGTCGAGTTCAGCAACTGGCAACCAGTGGTACAATGATGATGGAATGATTGAAGGTGCAAACGGACAAATTTTTGCACCGGGGCAAACTGGAAATTACTGGACTATAGTATCGAATACTGTGGGTTGTGAATCAGAGCCATCGAATATTATTTTCTTCCAACCAACAAATATCGAGGAACTAAGCAATGGTGGAAAAGTGAATGTATATCCTAATCCTGCAGGCAATACTGTTACTGTTGATTATATCACAATAGATAATCAGGAAGTTACCATCAGCTTATTCAATGCTTATGGACAGATCATCAATGATATTACCCAATCGAATGTAAACCGTACCAGGACTTATTCAGTGCAATTTGATATAAGTCGGGTTGTGGCCGGAGTTTATTACTTCAAGATTGAAGGACAGGACTTCTCCTATACCGAGAAAATCATTATCAGCAAATAAAACAATCCAAGTGCAAGGCCTTCGACGGCCTTGTTTTGGTTTTTATATAGAAATAAATCAAACAGGGAATAACTTAAATTTTAAAATTTTATGAAAAATCTATTATTGAGCTTGATTCTCATCGCCGGCTTTATCAGCTTACAAGCTAAAGAAGGCTATGAGGTAACTTACAACAAACTAAACAGTACTAGCTCTGAACTTCAATTCACACTTGGTGATATTGACTTCAGAAACGTGAACTTCAATGGGGTTGACTTTACAAAAATTATTTTTGACGGGAGCGTTGTTACCAAAGACAAAGGCTTTGCTGAATTACCTTTCATCAATGCCAACATCCAATTGGGTGCCGACAATAACGTTAGCCTGACTTTTGTTGGTGAAGAATTTACCGATTATCAACTGGAATTCCCATTGGTACCTTCCCGTGGTGTAATTTACAGGGACCAGGATCCCAGCACAATTCCTTATGAAATTGCCGCTGAATCGATGACCGACACATTTTTTCCATCGACCGTTGCTAATGTTACTGATGCATATATTATTAAAGACGTAAGGGGTACAACTGTTTATGCTTATCCTTTCCAATACAATGCTGCAACACAAACATTAAGGGTTTATAACAGCCTCACAGTTCAACTTACCAATGATAATACAACACCTGTAAATCCGCTATACAGCACTTCAGGAAAAGTTTATCGCGAGATGGAAGGTCTTTACAATTCAGTATTCATCAACTATGAACCTTTAACTACTGATGATTTAACTGTAGGGGAAGCTGGTGATATTTTGGTGATTACAACTGCCCGCGACGAAGATGCTATCCAGCCCTATATTGATTGGAAAATGGAAAAAGGCTATGAAGTTTTTAAAGAAGTTGTTGCTACAGGAACAAACGTAAAGTCACTTATTCAGACAAAATATAACGAGAACAATGATATTCTCTATGTTCAGCTTGTTGGCGACTGGGCCGATATTAAATGTGATGCTCTGGGTGCGGCCCCAATGGATCCCATGCTTGGTTGTGTTGTTGGGTCAGATAATTTTCCCGATATCGCTATCGGACGTTTTTCTGCTTCTGCTGCAACCAATGTAACAGTTCAGGTTGATAAAACCATCAATTACGAAAAGAACCCAAGTGGAGACTGGTACACCAAAGCCATTGGCGTTGCAAGTAACCAAGGCCCGGGTGATGATAATGAACTCGATTATGAGCAAGTTAATGTGATTTTCGATAACAAACTTGAGCCATTTACTTACACAGCAATGAGCACAGCTTACGACCCAAGTGGAACTGCCAGCCAGGTTAAAAACTATATCGAAGACGGAGCCAGTATAATCAATTACATTGGGCACGGTTCAATGACCTCATGGAGTTCAACCGGGTTTAGCAATTCAAACGTAAACCAGTTGACCAACGGCGACATGCTTCCTTTCATTTTCTCAGTTGCTTGTGTAAACGGAGCCTTCCACTCAGGCGAGTGTTTTGCCGAAGCCTGGTTAAAGAAAGAAAACGGCGGTGCTGTAATGACTTTAATGTCAACCATTAACCAGCCCTGGGATCCACCAATGCGTGGACAGGATTATTTTAATGATATTTTAACAGGCGGCTACGACTACACTTCGAATCCAGGTAGTGGTATCAGCACTGATGAAGGTAGAACAACAATAGGAGCTGTTGTGGCAAACGGGCTCACTTTAATGTTGACCGAATCAAGTGGATCAAGCGACCTTGAAACAGCACAAACCTGGTGTATATTTGGCGATGCCTCATTGCAATTCAGGACAGATGCCCCGGCAACTGTAGCTGTTTCAAATACTGTAATGTTAGTAGGAACTCCTCTTGAGGCTACTGTTACAGCCAACGGTTCACCTTTGCCAGGTGCTATGGTTTGCCTTTCACAGAATGGCATGTATGCCAGCACCTACACGGATGAGAATGGTGATTTCTCAATTGAGAATAATTTTCTTCCTGGTGATGTACAAATGGTTGTTACCGGTTTCAATGCCGAAACCGTTTACGAAATTATTCAGTGTATTCCCCCTACCGGACCATATGTAATCTTTAATGAAGTAGAAGTAAATAGTGCAAGTGGTATGCTCGAGTATGGTGAAACATCAACACTCGATCTTTCTTTGAAAAATGTTGGCGTGGCCGAAGCAACAAATGTTGAAGTAACTATTTCAACAAGCGACATGTATGTTACTATTACTGATGCCACTGAAAACTTTGGAAACATTGCTGCCGATGAAGTTAAAACAATGAACAATGCATTTGAAGTTGAAGTTGCCAATGATATCCCTGATGGACACAGTGTTTCCTTTATGGTAGTTGCCGAAGGCGAAGAAACATGGGAAAGTGCCTTCTCACTTACCGCTATTGCAGGTGTTCTTGAATTCAACGATTTCTATGTAGTTGATATTAACGGAAACAACAATGGTAAACTCGATCCGGGTGAAACTGTTGAAGTATTTGTTTCGATCATGAATGATGGCAGTGCCGAAGCTATCGGAGTTATGGGCGAGCTGATTTCATCAGACATGTACATTACTATTGGTGATGATGCCCAGGATTATGGTGACCTTGATGCAGGTATGGATGGTGAAATGAGTTTTGAAGTTACTGCGGATGAAGGTACACCTACCGGACATATGGCCAGTTTTACTTTTGATATCACAGCCGACAAAGAACTTACAGCCGAAGGCTCATTCCTGATTGTTGTTGGACAGATTCCTGTTCTCATTATTGATTTAGACGATAACCACAACTCAGCTGCCGGAATGGGTGAAGCACTTGATGAAATAGGAATACCTTATGATGAAGCAACATCATTACCAGACGATTTAAACCTTTACAGTTCAGTATTTGTTTGTCTGGGTATTTATTCAGACAATTATACACTTTCGAATGCCGAAGGCCAGGAATTGGCTGATTACCTGAATGCAGGCGGAAATCTTTACATGGAAGGTGGAGATACCTGGTATTACGATGATCCCACACCAGTTCATAGCATGTTTGGAATCAATGGAACTTCTGATGGTTCAGGTGACCTTGCTACTGTTAACGGTGTAAGCGGAACATTTACCGAAGGCATGTCCTTCAGCTACAATGGCGCCAACAACTGGATTGACCATCTTGATGCCTCGGGTACGGGCGTTGTTATATTAAATAATTCATCTCCTGCTTATGGTACAGCAGTTGCTAACGATGCAGGCTCTTACATGACCATTGGTGCATCACACGAATTTGGTGGATTAGATGGTGGACGTGCTCAATTGATGGAATCATACCTTAACTTCTTTGGCATGATGCCAAGCACACTGGTTCCAAATTTCCAGGCTAACGTTACCGAAGGTTGCGAAGGCCTTGAAGTTGAATTTACCGATGCTTCATTGGGTGCTACATCATGGACGTGGACTTTCACCGGCGGATATCCCGAAACTTCAATAGAGCAAAATCCTACTATTGTTTACAACACTACAGGAGACTTTGACGTAAGCCTTGAGGTTTCTGACGGAACAAATACAACATCAATGACCAAGACAGCTTATATCACAGTTATGGATATTCCCGGACAGGCAGGTCCTGTAACGGGTGACCAGGAAGTTGGTATTGGCGAAGCTGAAGATTATATGTGTGACGCGATGGACAATTGTACTTTGTACAACTGGGTACTTACACCGTCAACAGCAGGTACAATGACCATGAACATGAATGAAGTTACCATTGAATGGAGCGAAGCTTACACGGGAATGGCAACATTGGAAGTTTGTGGTGGCAACGATTGCGGTATGGGCGACTACTCCGAGGCATTTGAAGTTATGGTTTATGACTATACCGGAATTGATGAAGTAAACGGAAACAGCATCGAAGTTTATCCAAATCCGAGTAATGGTCAATTCAATATTAGCCTCAACACTACCCAGGTAACAAGTTACGAGCTTACCCTGGTAAATGCACTTGGAATCATTGTTTTGAACAAAAGCATTGAGGTGAATGGAAACCATTCAGAAAGTATTGATGTAAGCAGCCTTTCAGAAGGTGTTTACTACCTCTACATGAGAAACAACGAAAATTCAATCATCAGAAAAGTGATTGTACAGAAATAATATTTGATAATATTTCATTTGAAGGGGCAGGGTTTTTAAATCCTGCCTCTTTTTTTTTGATATTTATTCTGTATCTTCGCTTGTTGGCAACAAGCAGTGAATTCTGTCAATTCAAGAAAAATGACAACTGAATTGATAATTTTGTACCTTTGATAAAAAGTTGAATAAAATGAATATAGAAACTCGGAAAATAGAATTTGTCCAGGAATTTTTAAAACTTCAAAGTGAAGATATTGTTTCGCATCTTGAAAAATTATTGAGAAAAGAAAAAAACACTTCAGATGAAAGAATATTTGAACCAATGACACAAGATGATTTGAATAAACGAATTGACCAATCGGAATCTGATTTTCGAAACAAACGATTTAAAAGTAGTTCGGAACTTTTAGCTAAATATGAATAATGAAATTGAAAATTATTTGGTCTGAATTTGCAGAAACTCAA
>Ga0075111_1001392_pt1 | contig 11073 bp, 8 predicted proteins | sample AntAceMetag02UKK_FD_69787 | JGI IMG/M metagenome (GOLD analysis project Ga0075111, IMG submission 69787) | Saline lake microbial communities from Ace Lake, Antarctica - Antarctic Ace Lake Metagenome 02UKK | ecosystem: Environmental > Aquatic > Non-marine Saline and Alkaline > Saline | place... | reverse complement strand
TCATCTTCAGATTCGGGCAGTACAATATGTTTACGGTTGGCACGGGCACGCTCAAAGAGGTCGTACTCAAACATCACAGGTGTAACCACCTGCGAACGCGTGATCCTAATGATTTGCCCAAGCACATCAAGGTCAACGTTGGCTTCGAAATGACCCAGTGCTGCAGCAAGCCGGCGCTCGTTTTCAGGAGAGAGAACAGGATGGATTTTACTCACCCGCATGGCAGTTTCGTAAGTATCGGTATCCACACCAATAATTGAAACAGGCAAGTCAGCAACACCGTCCATTAATCGTTGTACCTGCTGGCTGGGTTTCATGCCCCCGGTAAGTAAAATACCTGAAATTTTTGGAAAGTTATCCGTGAGTAAGGTCATCAGCAATCCTACCAAAACATCACTACGATCGCCAGGTGTAATCACCAGTGATCCTTCGGGGATTTGCTTTAAGACTTGCTCCATGCTCATGGCAGCCACCTTAAAATCCAGCACATCCATGTTCAGGTTTGCATCGCTTCCATAATAATGAAATGCATCAAGGGCCTTTATAATCTGACGGATGGTGAGCTTTTGTAAAATATTCTTTTCTGGAAGGACAAAATTGATTTCTTCGGGTTTGCCGATTTCGGTGATTACCTTTCGGATAGCCACGGCATCATTTGGGGCCGCACGGTTGATAACGGTTCCTATTTGTGAGCACTTTTCATCAGCAAGGATGCCTTTGATGATCTTCATGTTGTCGGCAATGCCTGATACGGATTTTTCATTCCCATTGATTACCGCAAGGATAGGCGCTCCAAGATTATTGGCAAAGCGGACATTGAAATCGAATTCAAATTGGGTGAGCGTACCACGAAAATCGGTTCCCTCGATCAAAATAAAATCACAAAGCTTTTCAAGCTTTTTGTATTTGTCGAGTATGAGCGTGAAAACGGAGTCAGTATCACCGGCCTGCATCAAATCCAAGGCCTGACTACTAGTGATACCATACATCAAATTATAGTCGATGGGCAATTTGTAGTGTTCGGCAATTAAGCGGATGTGGCCATCTTTTTCTTTTTCAGTAGCAATAACAGGCCTGAAAAATCCAATTTTTTGAACGTGCCTCGACAGTAGTTCCATCAGCCCGAGAACGATGAGCGACTTGCCCGATTCTGCCTCAGCTGCCGCGATATAAAGATTGTTTGACATAAAAATGTAGTAGTAAGAGAGAGTTCTGTTGTTAATTGAAAAACAAAGTAACGATGAATATTTGAAATTGATATGGATTTGAAAGTTAATTTTTTGTGAAGAAAGGGCTCAACCCGCACCGGGTTGCAAGATGGTTCTGACTTAATCAATGCTACAATACCTTAATCCGTACCGGGTTTGTCCCTTAAGCAAAAAATAATTTTTTGCCCTAATCCGTTTCATCCGTGTAAATCTGCGTCTAGTATATTATGAACTTAATACCTCAACCTCCCGCTATGCGGGACAGGCAGTACCGGGGCATAATCTTTTTTCACCCATTATCAAATCACCAAATTCACACATTTTCAAATCTACTTTCTGCTTTTTTATCGTCGCTGATATTCGTTCGAAATTTGGTAGTTTCCCATTACAAATTATGATATGAATTAAGGATAAAAGCAACTAACACATCAAAGCAAAACTTCGAGTTTGTCTTTGTCCTTCATTTATCTCGTCTGGGGGTTTGCCCTTAGCTCTATGCCCTCAGCACCCCGCATAACTACCTATCCTTCCATTCTTCCATTCTTCCATTCTTTCATTCTTTCATTTTTCCATTTTTCCAATCCCCCACTCTTCCTTTTTCCATTACTTTTGGCGCAAATATCAAAATCTTTTTATGATCAATTTCGAGAAGTTTACACTTGGCAATGGATTGAGGGTGATTGTCCATCAGGATGCATCAACTCCAATTGTTGCTATGAATATATTGTATGATGTTGGAGCGAGAGATGAAGATCCGGATAAGACCGGTTTTGCCCACCTGTTTGAACACCTGATGTTTGGCGGGTCCGAAAATATCCCCAAATATGATGTGCCACTCGAAAGGGCCGGAGGTGAGAACAATGCTTTTACCAGCAACGATGTAACCAATTTTTATCTCACCCTGCCAAAGCAAAATATTGAAACAGCTTTTTGGCTGGAATCAGACAGGATGAACCAACTGGCATTTTCGGAAAAAAGTTTGGAAGTGCAGCGTAACGTGGTTTCGGAAGAATTCAGGCAAACCCACCTCAACCAGCCCTATGGTGATGTTTGGTTGTTGATGAGGCCAGAGGTTTATAAGGTGCATCCCTACTCATGGCCAACCATTGGAAAAAAGATTGAACATATCACCAATGCAACCATGGAAGACGTGAGGGCATTTTATGGGAAATATTATAATCCAAACAATGCCATCCTTGTGGTGTCGGGTGATGTGGAGGTGAGTGAAATAAAACCACTAGCTGAAAAGTGGTTTGGGCCAATCGATAATCATGGCGAAAATATACGGAAGATCCCTGTTGAGCCCATCCAAACCAAAGCCCGTTTTTTGGAAGTGGAAAGAGATGTCCCAATAGATGCCATTTACAAATGCTGGCACATGTGTAGTCGCGCTGATGAAAAATATCATGCCACCGATTTGCTGTCGGATTTGCTTGGCAACGGGCAGTCATCACGCCTGTACTATCAACTAGTAAAAAATAAGAAATTGTTTAGCGAAATCAATGCCTTTATCATGGGTAGCAGGGATGAGGGGCTTTTGGTGCTTACCGGAAAACCGGCACATGGCAAAAGCCTGGAGGAAGCTGATGTTGCCATAAACCTGGAAATTGAGAAACTCCGGACTACGCTGATAGCTAAGGATGAATTACAAAAAGTGAAAAACAAAGTAGAGTCAACCCTGGTATTTTCGGAGATGAATGTGCTGGACAAAGCCATGAACCTGGCTTTCGCCGAATTAAATGACGATGCCGGGGATGTGAACCTGGAAGCCGGAAAATACCAGGCAGTAAAACCGGAAGATATTCTTGCTGTTGCTAAGAATGTACTAAAACTGGAGAATTGTACTACCTTGTTTTATAAAGCGAAAAAGAAATGACAATAAACGATCTTAGAAAAATAGCCCCGGGATTAAAATCCATCGAACGAATTGAACTGCCGGAACCTGAAAAATATTTGCTTGACAATGGAATCCCTGTATTTCTGATTGATGCCGGCACACAGGAACTGTCGAGGGTTGAGCTTGTATATGAGGCAGGTTCATTTCATCAATCGCAGGTGCTGCAGGCCTTCTTCACCAATAAATGCCTAACCGAGGGAACGGAATCCTTTAACTCAAAATCTATAGCCGAAACGATTGATTATTATGGTGCGTATTTGAAGAAATCCAACGAAAAAGATCTTGCTACAATTTCGCTCTATAGCCTGAATAAGCATCTTGATAAATTGTTGCCGGTGCTGCACGAAGTTGCTTTAAAACCAACTTTCCCTGAAGGGGAGGTTGAAACCATAGTAAAAAAGCAACAGCAGGAATTTTTGGTGAACATGGACAAAGTGAGCTTTGTCGCCAGGCACAAATTTTCTTCGTTAATTTTCGGGAAAAATCATCCTTACGGTCAAATGGCCCTGGAGGGTGACTATGAAAATGTTAGCAGCGGTTTGCTTAGGAAATATTTTGAAGAGCGTTACCTGGGGGCGAAATTTACCATCGTCGTTTCAGGTAAAGTTCCTGAAAAAATCATCGAAAAGCTCAATCGCTATTTTGGTAAACATCCAATCAAACAGAATCAGAATTCACAAGAGCTTCCCGCCATTTCAACTATAGGACAAAAAAATCAGTTCATTGCAAAGGATGGTACACTTCAATCAGCATTAAGGTTGGGCAACTCCATCTTCAATAAGCTACACCCGGATTATCAAAAATTTAAAGTAGTGAATACTATTTTTGGTGGCTATTTTGGCTCACGCCTGATGACCAACATTCGCGAAGATAAAGGTTATACCTATGGCATTGGCTCGGGCATTGCCTCCCTCCGCCATGCCGGGATATTTTTTATTGCATCAGAAGTTGGTGCCGATGTAACCCAAAAAGCCCTGGACGAAGTCTTTATTGAAATCGAGAAAATGCGTACCGAATTGATTCCAGAAGAAGAGTTAAGCCTGGTGAAAAATTACATGGCCGGGAGTTTTCTCAGGAGTGCCGATGGCCCTTTTGCACTGGCTGAATTATTCAAAGGGGTATTTCCTTATGGCTTAAATATGGAATACTATTCGCGCTTCCTTGATACAATAAAAAACATCACAGCAGAAGAAATCCGCAATTTGGCCGTTAGTTACCTACAGCCAGATTCGATGGTTCGTTTGATAGTGGGAGAAAATAGAATTTAATCCCGCACGTGCGGGATGAGAATTTGATGATTGACTTAAAACAAAGCATGATAAGATTTTTCAAACATATTAGGATTGCTATTACATTGGCTTTTATATTGAGCATGCATTTTTGTGGTCTAAATTTGTATGCTCAAAACATACAGAAACCTGTGTTAGATTCTATAAGTATTGAAAATGATATGCCAGTAATATCTTGGTTCCCAAACACTGATAATACTTTGGGTTATGGAATTATCCATCACCAGTGGAATGGATCAACATTTATCTGGGAGGTAATTGATACTGTTTTTGGAATAAATCAAACATATTACAAAGATCAGAATGTTACTGCATGTGATGAGTCCCAATGGTACAGGATTTTTGCTTATGGCACAGGGGTCAATAATAATTCCTTGTGGTCGGATACACTGAAAACAATTTTACTGGAACCTCCCATCCTTGATATTTGTGAAAATTCAATTTTCCTTCAATGGTCAGCTTATGAAAATATGGTTCCGGAACTGGCCGGATACCATGTGTTGGCATCTGAAAGTGGTGGCCCATTTTTTGAAGTGGCAACCACCACACCTGATCGTACTTATTATAGGTTTCGCAATTTAGTTCAAAACACCTTATATTCCTTTAAAATTAGAGCTTTTAATACGGATAAATCCCGGACATCAACTTCCTGTGAAGTGACCTTAAAGTCCTACACCCCCAAACAACCTGAGTATATATTCATCCGCTATGCCACGGTTGAAAACAACGAACATATTAAAGTTGAATGGGTAGCGGATGAAACTGCACCCGTTTCAAAATTCAAGGTGCTTCGCTCCGATGATGGAATTATTTTTGACACAATTGGCGAAAAAACTGACCTGACCAATTACAACCCTGAAAAGTTTTATATCGATCAATTGGCAGATTTTAATAGTCAAAGCTACTATTATCAAATCCGTGTCTGCGACAGTTGCGGTGTGGATACACTTGCTTCAGCCAATATTGCCAAAACAATCTTTCTTACCGGATACCCCAGTTTAACTGGAACGATGAACCAATTGGAATGGAATAATTACGAAGGCTGGAACCGTACCGGCGTTCAGGAATACAATATTTACCGAAAGGTGGATGGGATTGAGAATCCCAATGGTATCCTTGCCACTGTATCAGCTGGTGAAACTACATATGCTGATGATGTCTCCAATCTGAGTAACCTCGAAGGAAGTTTCAGTTACATTGTTGAAGCCGTCGAAAATGATGGTGATAATGGTTTTGAGGATATTAAGGACCATAGCTTTTCTAATGAGGTAACCATCGCGCAGGAAACTACCGTACTTGTCCCCAATGCATTTAGCCCAAACCTGGCACCACCTGACAATATTTTTAAACCACTAATGGCCTTCATCAATCCTGATGGCTACCAACTTTCCATCTTCAACAAATGGGGGCAGCAGCTTTTTAATACTTCCGATCCCGAAGGATACTGGGATGGTAAATTCAATGGCGAATTTGTCCCTACCGACGCTTACGTTTACCTGATCGTTTATCGCACGCCTGAAGGGCAAACGATGGAGAAACGGGGAACGGTAACGGTGTTGAGGTAGGAGAGCGTTTGGCGTTTGGCGTTTGGCGTTTTGAGTTTTAGGGGACGGTTTTTTCTCCTTTTAATTTCGGTTATTGCAGTTTTTCCATTTTCAGGGGATTTTGTCTGGTGTCAAAAACGTCTGAAATTTCTATCCATTGCCTTTCAGCATTAACCCAGTATATTATTTTGTAGTTCTTGTGAACCAAATACCTGAAACCTTGCTCCCTATCTTTTAACAGTTCCTCCTCTTGCCCAATGTAAGGTTGGGATTTAAGTATCAATGTTTTATTCTCTATCTCTAAGACCAACTTTTTTGCAACCTTTAAACTTGCACGTTCCCTGTAATAGGAAAATATTTTATGCAATTCCTTTTTCGAAAAATCAGTCCAATAGATATTTAGCTCCATTTTTCGATTTCAGATATTAATTCGCTTGATTCTGTCAGTCGTCCTTTTTTGGAATCTTCCATGGATTTGTCAATTCTCTCATTGAATTCCTCCATGGTCATTGGCTGTAAATCATTCGCGGAAAGCTTCTTTTTTTCTTTTTTCAATAATTTCTCAAGAAGTAAGATTAACTCTTCATTTTGTATTTTGAGAACTTCTTGGACAAATGATATTTTTCTTGTTGCTAAATCCATTGCCTATGTTTTTTTCAAAGATATAATTTTTATTTGTGTTTGAACTAACCAAAACATAAGCTAAAAAGGATGGGGGACTGTAAAGGAGATTAAGTAGAATATATAGATGCCTCCGAGGAGAAGCCTATGATACCTTGTTTCTTTTTATGAAAATTCGATAAACACTAAATTCTGTGATTCAATACGCATATTTTATAGTTCTCATCAAACTTCGATTACTCCAATCAAAAATCAAAATTTGATTAATGCTCAGTAAACTGAATTGGAAAATCCAACAAAATTGCTGAATTGATCAATTCCTGATGGTGAAAAAAATCATACATGCCTTATTTTTGATTGTTGTCTAGTAATTCTTGTTTTCGTAGCAACCATTCCAATCTTTGATTATAAGTATTGTCTGACTTCAAATCTTGATAATAAATGCTAAGAACCCAATACCAATTCAAAAAGTTTTGCATATCCAAATTTTGATCCCATAAATATAGTGCATCCTTGTATTTTTCATAATAATCCGAAGAATCTCTTAATATAAAAAGTGAATTATAGTAACCAGTTGTTCTCCTATATGCCAAACTGACTGATTCGCAGACATCTGTATCATAGCTATTAATAAAGTCAATATTTCTCATTTCTAGAAGAAATAACAACAGCATATAGTCATACCTAGTTATTGAATTATCTTTTGCTTTTTTGATTCTATCAACATGATTTATAGAATTCCTGTTTTGATTCCTTGGAGAAAATTGAGGATCATTAAGATACTCAATTATAGCCTTTGAAACTTCAGAAAAGTCTTTAAGTTTTTTAGCATATTCTACAGAAAGTTTTCCTAAATAATTTGAACATAATGGGTTGAAATTCCCATGCAACATATGCTTGCTATGTATAGAGTTAATATGATATGGTGAGACTTTATGGAAGGTATTAAACCCAATTGATCCATAACAGGGTGCCTCTTGAAATTTGTCTAATAGCATTTTATCAACATGAAATAATAATTCGTCAGTATCATTTTTAATATAGTTTGACGTATAAAAAGACTCAACAGCTTGCTTTTCCTTTTCACTCTCTGATGGTTCTTCTCCATAAATAAGCTTTCCATGAATATCATAAACTGGGGCTTTATCCGACTCATTATTGCACTGAATCGTCAAAACAACAATAAAAATAACTGAAGTTATTTTTAATAACATTTTAGCAATACAGATTGATTTTGAATTCATAATAAGTTAAAGTGTTTTGGATACATAAAATATATCCTTTTACCCTTTCAAATAAATTTTCGCATAATTAATTTACTTGCAAATAACTCTACTCAGTTCCTTCTTCCCAAGGTAATTTATCTCCTTCAGTCTGCACATTTTCAGCCTCGACATTTTCGGTTTGATCTTCAGTCTTTTCAACACCTTTCAGGTATGCCGGCAATTCAAGGCCGGCCATTTTAAATACCTCATCGAAGGGTGGGATTGATTTGAGCATACCGGAAAGGAAGTTTGCAGAAGTTGGCGTGCCATCTCCTCCATTTCCACCCATCGAATCCCAAACGGTGATCTTGTCAATTTTAAGGTTCTTAATGGCTTCAACCTGTATCCTGACCAGTTCGGGCAGTTTATCGGCAATCATCAGCATGGCGGCATCGCGGGCATTTTTGTTTGCAGCACCCACCAGTTTTTCAAAACCGAGGGCCTGCTTGGTAAGCACTTCCATGATACCTTGGGCTTCGGCTTGTTTTTTTACCAGGATGGCATCGGCTTCACCGCGGGCAATCCTTCGTATTTGTTCGGCCTGGGCTTCGGCATCAATTTCAACCTTTTGCTTATCAATTTCGGCGGGCACAACGATGTCGGCTTTTTTGGTTGCGCGCTCGCGTTCTGCGCGTTCAAGTTCTGCTTTTTGCTGTGCAGTATATCCTTCTTTCAGGGCTTCGGCCTCTTTAACTTTTTCTGCTGCAATTGCCAAACGGTGTGCTTCAGCTTCTTTTTCCCGGCGCAAGGCATCAGAATTTGCAATGGTGATTTTAGCTGTGTTTTCCCCTTCAACAGCAGTAGCGTTGGCTTCAGATGTTTTTACCCTTTCCAGGCGGTTGGCATCTGCCTCGCCCACTTTGGCATTGGCATCTGCATCAGCAACCTGGATACGTTCCTTCTGGTTGGCGTTTGCTTCACCGATTTTTGCCATGGCAACAGCATCAGCCACCTGAATACGTTCTTTCTGGTTAGCCGCAGCTTCACCAATTTTTGCATCTGCAACAGCACTTGCTACCTGTACCCTTTCGTCTTTATGGGCAGCAGCTTGGCCAATGGCGCCATCGCGGTTCTTTTCGGCAACACTTTTCTTGGCATCGTTGATGGCCTTGGCAGCAGCTTCTTTACCCAAGGCTTCGATATAGCCTGACTCATCCCGAATATCAGTAACGTTAACATTGATCAGGCGAAGGCCGATTTTCTGTAATTCTGCTTCTACGTTTTGAGATACGTTGGCCAGGAACTTATCGCGGTCGGTGTTGATCTCTTCAATTTCCATGGTGGCAACCACAAGCCTCAATTGACCAAAAATGATGTCCTTTGCCAGTTCCTGAATGTGTCCCATCTGAAGGCCGAGAAGCCTTTCGGCAGCATTGGTCATTACTCCACCATCAGTAGATATTCCCACTGTAAACCTGGATGGAACATCAACACGGATGTTTTGCCGGCTAAGGGCATTGGTTAAATTCACTTCTATTGAAATTGGGGTCAAATCCAGGAAAGCATAGTTTTGAATTACCGGCCAGATAAAGGCAGCTCCACCGTGTATAGTCCTTGATGACCTGGAAGTGCCATCTTTACTTTTACCGGTTTTCCCATAAATAACGAGGATTTTATCAGAAGGGCAACGCTTGTAGCGTGAAAACAATGCCAGGATCATCACAAAAATGATCACAACAAAAGCAATAATAACAAATAGTGGGTTCATAATTTTTTTGTTTTAAAAGGGTTTACAATCTGTCTATTTTCAATTTATCTTTAAACTAGAAGACAATGTTGCAAGTTGCAAGTTACAAGTTGCAACCTGTAACCTGTAACCTGCAACTTGCAACTTGTTTTTACATTTTTTGCACAACAAGGATACTATTGCTGACGATCCCAACAACTTTAACCACTGTGCCTGTGGCCAAATCCTCTTCGCCTTTTGTAATGGCAGGCATCTCGCGTAATGAGTTCTGTATGGTAATCTGAACTTTGCCAACATTGCCGCCATCAGCCTTTATGGGAATATAGACATTACCTATCTGGTTGAGGGCATTCGATATTTTAATATTGCCACCGGCATCCTGCAATTTACTGATGTAATAAAACAAGGCTGTAACAACACCCATTGTTATCAGGCCAGCTACAATTGCGACAACGATGGTCCATGTTTTCGACAAGCCTTCATTCCATGCGGCAATGCCAGCCCATCCAAACATGGTAAAAAATGCGATGAAGTTTCGCACCGTAAAGAAATGAAATGAAGGGTCGATGTCGGTGATATCCGATGCATCCGTTGTATCTGAAACATTGGACAAGTCAACATCGGCATCTGCTTCCAGGTCTATTCCCGAAATATCGGTATCACCACCACCAATATCCGAATCACCACCGCCCATGCCAGCAAAGGTCATGATCATCTGGATAACTAAAATCAAGGAAAACGGTATTGCGATATACCAGAAAACTTGCTCGAACGAACTAAGGGCTTCCCACCAGGTTGTCATAATAATTGGCTTAATTTATTTGAGTGTCAAATGTAGGGATAATTTGCGGGATTTTGAATTTAAGGAGGAATTTTTTTGTAAACAGGGTGGAGAGCATAGGGCATAGAGCTGAGAGCATAGAGCAGAGAGCATAGAGCTGAGGGCAAAGAGCTGAGAGCATAGCGCTGAGAGCAAAGAGCTGAGAGTATAGAGCTGAGAGCATAGAGCAGAGAGCATAGAGCTGAGGGCAAAGAGTTAAGAATATAATGTTGACAAATGAAAGTTCGAAGTTTAGCTAAAAATTTGTTCTGTGTAATTACTTTCCATATTTGGAAATGATTTTTTTTGTACTCCTAAAACTTCGGACGACTGACAGCGACGCACGAAATGCAGGATGAGAAGAAACTTTGAAGGCACAAAAATAGGCGGTATAAACAAACCCCAAAAACCCATAAACTTTCTATTGATGTTTATTGTAAGGCCACAGATTTCGCTGATTTGCACAGAACAAAATTTCATTGAATTATCCAACACTCCCTCCGTCCACCGAAGCCCCTGACAACCGAAACTTTAGTGAAGGTTGTTGGCGAAGGTGGAACACTCCAACATTTCTCCATTTCCCCATTTTTTCCATATTTCCATCTTTCCATTTTTCCTCCTTTTCATCTTCTCATTTTTTATACATTTGCACAAATTTTCAAAAAACACTTTAAATGTCTCAATATCAGGAAAAATTCGTTGGTGAAGGCTTAACTTATGATGATGTGCTTTTGGAGCCTGC
>Ga0075111_1001391_pt1 | contig 11074 bp, 11 predicted proteins | sample AntAceMetag02UKK_FD_69787 | JGI IMG/M metagenome (GOLD analysis project Ga0075111, IMG submission 69787) | Saline lake microbial communities from Ace Lake, Antarctica - Antarctic Ace Lake Metagenome 02UKK | ecosystem: Environmental > Aquatic > Non-marine Saline and Alkaline > Saline | place... | reverse complement strand
CTAATCTGCGAAGAGCCCAAAAAGATCACCTCCCGGATAGATTGGGAAAGGAGACCTATGTTGGACCATTGCAAAGCCTATCAGAACAAGATTGTTACGGCGGATGTGGCGACTTCAAAAATTAAAAATGGCAGTCGAATTTTCATCGGCTCCGCGTGTGGAGAACCCCAGCATTTAATTCACGCTATGGTGAAAAACCGTAAGATTCAATGGATATATCGGGTTTATTGCCTCTGTTCTGCCCGAGAACCTGAGCATGCTCCATGTGTTTAAAAAGTATTATCCCCATGCAAAAACCAGCACACATAACGGCGATATTGAGATTCACATGGCATTTGAGGCAAAATCGTTAGAACCGCAGATGAAATAAGTTGGACAGAAATAGCACACCCCAAAGCCCCCCGCCTCAAATTGTCATTGGTTCCAAAAGCGGGTCAAGGCAGGGTAGGGTATACCAAACGTTTGAATTTCTGAGTTGTTACATCTAAAAGGAGGGGCGGGCTTGTATGCTTGCCTTTTTACGTTGTCAGAAAGGTATTTATAATAAAATCAGCGATTCCAGTGATGTCATCGATGTGCAACACAGGAACGTCGATGTCCACATCAATGTCAGAAATCATGGCTATGAGTGAAGATCCTTCACTGCTGGTGTAAAGGGGAGCGTCGTGGGCACCTTTTCTAAAGAGTTCAATTTTGGGTTTGCTGGCCTGTTTATATCCTTCGGTGATGACAATATCCGCATCCATGAAAAAATTATCCACAAGTTCATCAATGGAAAGTTCTTTGGCCACGTCTTTGATAAGGGAGACCTTCCATGGGCAGGAGATCACCACCACATCAGAACCTGCCTGTTTGTGTTTCCAGGTATCTTTTCCTTCATGGTCAATGTCAAATCCATGAACGTCGTGTTTGAGCGTACCTACGGTGTATCCTCTTTTTTTCAGTTCCGGAATCAACTTGACAAGCAGTGTGGTCTTTCCGGAATTCTTTTTGCTTATGATGGAGACCACAGGGGGGGGAGAACTCTTCTTATTCATATGTACCTCTTTTTGGTTTCTGCCGTTTTTTGAATTGAGTGGCCATGGCAAGACCACAAGCCTTAGTCCACCTGAAAGTGTTCAGTGGCGTGGTCACCCCTTCGAGCCAACTGAAAAATAGCACATTTTTTTTCCCAGATACAAGCAGAGCTTTCATTTACATTACCAACCTGAATATTTATTAAAGGCTTGTTCTTTTGTCTTTATTAACATAAAATTAACATTTTTGGTTTGTCTGGGGACAAATCTTTCGCATTCATAAAAAGGTAGCAATGTTAAACTCACAAGAGAACATAACCCTTCCCAACGCGACGTTTTTATATGAAACACCCACTGGGAAATCCGTGTATCAGAAAAGAAATATATATGAATTGTTAAACTCTGAATTTCCAGGCTTAATCCAAAGTGTGGAATCGGTTATTGAAAATTCGGAATTCAATTATTCCAACGGCACTCTCAATGAAAGTTTTTTGTGGCAACATACCGTTTATGTGGCATCCATGGCCATGACTATTTCCTATGCAGAAAATGTAGACCCGCTTATTCCTGTGGTGACGGCGTTGTTCCATGATTGTGGTAAATTTGAAAATGGGAAATACCATGACGGGGAAAAGCCGGAGGAGGAAATCGGCGCTGAAATTGCGGTGAGGTTGCTCAAAAAGGCGGGGTTTCCCCAAGGGGATATTCAGACGGTCAAGGAGGGGTTGCTGGCCCTCTATAACGAAAATAAGGCGGAGAATTTAAATACAAAAATTGTCCATGATGCCGACTTTTTAATTAAGTTCGGTCATATGGGCTTTGCCAATTTCTTTGAGAAATCGGTTTTGCGGGGTATGGTTGTCCGGAACAGTATTTTAAAGTCCATGAGCAAAGAGTTGACCTATGCCGCATCCCTGGAAGAGAATATGTTCACAGCATGGGGGCGGAAACTGGCCCGAACAAAATCAAAAATAACCATAAGTCTGTTTCAAAATTATCTTCAGGAATTAAAAGACACGGGGATTGGCGACTACGAAATCAGGGAAATGGAGGTAAACTGCTGCAAGGGACCCGATGCCATTATCCCCCTGCTCCTTGTTTTGCCCCGATTCTGTGATACCTGTTTTCAGATGCACACCGTTGATTTCCAAAGGGAAAAGGGCATTAAATGTGAGCGCCTCATCGTAAAAATTCAATGCCCCGGGTGTGGTGAGAAAAGCAGCTATGATTTTTCGTTTTGTCTGCCTGAACTGGCAGGGCATTGAAGGCGGTAGGTGTCGGCCAGACTATTTTTCGCCCTTTCCAGATCATCAGGGGTATTGATGTTAAAAAAGGAGAGGAGATGGGGGTCAAATTTACGTAAATCCGCTTCGGGAATTTTTATGGTATTACCCTGGTCAAAAATTCCGAGAATACGATACTTTTTATTTTTAATGGAATTTTCCATAGGCTCCAGGCATTTTTTTGAATAGACAGCACACAGAGGTTCGAATCCTTTTTCTACCTTTGGAACGATGATGAATGTTTCCTCAGTAATGTAAGAGAGAATGTTTTCAATCATTGCTTGACTCAAAAAAGGGGAATCGCATGCAACTGCAAAGGAAAAGGGATACGAAGCATTATGAATGCCCGCATGGAGACCTGTCATGGAACTTCGGATGGGGTATATGTCGGATACCATTTTTATATTCAGGTCCATGTATGACTCGGGATTGTTTGTGACTAAGATCACCTCTTGGAAGAGGCGTTTAAATATGGAATAGGTATTATCAATGATCCTTTTTCCGTTGATCTTGATAAATGCCTTATTCCTGCCGGACAGTCGGGTGCTTAAACCACCGGAAAGAATAATGCCTGTGTAGGAGTATTTCATAAACAAAAACCTAAGTAGTCATGAATAAATTAAGCCCTTGGGTCATTCACTCAAGGGGCGCTGGGATCTGCATGAACCCATCAGATGAAGTTTGAATACCATAGTAAGAAAGATAATTCCATGGAAAATTTGGGGGGAGATCACAACCTTTGTCACCATAAAAAGGGTCTTTCTGCCAGACCGGAGGCTTTGACTCCTCAAACTCTTTTTAATTTGCTCTGGACTTTCATTCCAGAGCATTATATTAAAAAGTGGGTTTGGTTTTAATATTCAGATTTATAAATGGGATCAAGCTTGTCTTTTGCTGTTTTTATTGGTTTCTATTAAAATCAATAAACGCGTAACGATAAAAAAATAGGAGATCAAGATGCTACGACAGTTTGTTTTGCCCCTTATTACGGGCATCTGTTTTTTGTTGTCCGGCCTTGTTTTTTCTGAAAATGCCCAGGCCGGTGCGGTTAACCTAACCTACAGTAATTTTTTCCCACCAGGCCACATTCAGAGTATTCTTGCAGAATCATGGTGTAAAGAGGTAGAGACACGAACCAATGGAGAGGTTAAAATCTCTTATTTTGGCGGCAATACATTGGTGAAAGCCGCACAGATTTATGACGGTGTGGTCACTGGCCGGACAGATATAGGTATGTCTTGTTTACTCTATACCCGGGGACGGTTTCCCCTTATGGATGCGATCAACCTTCCCTTCGGAAATCCCAGCGGAAAGTTTGCCACTGCCGTGTTCAATGATCTCTACAATAAATTTCAGCCCGGGGAGCTTGCCGATACAAAGGTGATGTACCTCCATGCCCATGGGCCGGGACTGATCCATACACAAAAGAAGAACGTCACCTCAATGGCGGATCTCAAAGGGCTTAAGATAAGATCCACCGGGTCCATTGCAGGGATGATAAAGGCTCTGGGGGCAATTCCGGTTTCCATGCCCATGCCCGAAGTATATCAAGCGCTTCAAAAGGGCGTTGTCCAGGGTGCCATCTATCCGGAAGAGACCAATAAAGGATGGAAAATGGGTGAAGTCATTGATTACTCCATCGTCTCTTACCCCATTGCATATTCTGTGGGATTTTTCGTGGTGATGAACAAGGATAAATGGAATGCACTTTCCCAGGAAGCCAGAGATGCCATCACTGCAATCAACCAGGAATGGGCAAAGAAGCATGGAGACGCATGGGATACCAGTGATTATGAAGGCATTCGATTTTCCCTGGCCCAGGGTAATTCTATGACTGGCATTGATCCTGATGAAGCGGATAAATGGAAAACAGCGGTTCAGCCTGTGTTTGATGAGTATATTGAAAAAACAGAAGAAAGAGCTGTTCCAGGGAAGGATGCCTTGAACTTTTTAAACAAACAGTTAAAATTATATCACGATGGAAATTTTCAGAGCCAATATTATTGATCATGGATGATCAGGTTATTTGAGACTGTTTTGCGAGAACAGGGTCAGGCTTGTGTTATTTGGGTCTGACTCTTTTAACATGCACCATAGCACCATAGGTTTGGCAACAGCCCCATGCATGGGGAAACTTTATTTTGCAGTATTGATGGGTTGGTTTTGTCGTAATTAGCGACTTGACAACCCATCTTTTTTATTGGTTTTTAATGGCGTTAGGGAAGGAAACATATTGACGATGAACAAAGTGTCTATTTTCATGAAAAAAATAGCTGGTATTATGCTGGTGACCATGATGCTGGTAACATGCGGGGATGTGGTGGGTAATATGTTTGGGCATCCGCTTTTGGGTTCAGAGGAGATCGTTTCTTTACTGGCAGCGCTTCTGATTGCTTTTACTCTGCCGGCGGCGCACCAGGAGAGGGCACACATTGGCGTTGATATGCTCTATTTAAAATTTTCTCCCAGAGCCAAGAAAATCAACAACATCTTCCTCGGTGTTATTACGACTCTTTTTTTTATGTTGGTTTCATGGGAATGTTTTAAGTATGCCATAGACTTAAAGCGTATAGGACAGGTGACGGCGGTTCTTGAGTTACCCTTATTCTATGTTCTCTATTCCGTTGCTGCCGGTTGCGGATTTCTTTCACTGGTGGTTGGTTCACAATTGCTTAAAATAATTAAAGAAGGTTCCCATGAATGAGTTCGTCATGGCTGGATTGGTTGGAATAACGGTGCTGATTCTCTTTTTCTTTACACGCATTGCCGTGGCCTATGCCATGGCAATCGTAGGTTTTCTGGGGTACTGGTACCTGACTAATTTGACAGCGGCACTTTCTCTGCTTTCCAGAGATATGTTTGATGTGTTTTCTTCCTATGGCCTTGCGCTGGTTCCCCTGTTTGTCTTTATGGGGTTCATTGCCTTTTATTCAGGAATCAGCGCCAAGCTTTATGATATGGCCTATAAATTCATGGGACGGGTACGGGGGGGGCTTGCCATGGCCACGGTGGCAGCTTGTACCGCCTTTGGTGCCATTTGTGGCTCAACCACTGCCACCGCTGCCACCATGGGTACCATTGGTTTGCCTGAAATGAAACGATACAAATACGGCAATCGCCTGGCAGCGGGATGTGTGGCCTCCGGCGGGGGGATCGGGGCCTTGATGCCCCCCAGCGTTATTTTAATTATTTATGGCATCTTGACCCAGATATCCATTGGCAAATTGTTTCTGGCAGGTATTGTTCCTGCATTTCTCATTGCCGGACTTTTTATGATGGCTATTTTTATCTATTGCACCATTTATCCGGATCAGGGGGCCAAGGGTGAGCGATTTTCAGCCATGGAGCGATTAAAGGCCCTGGCCGATATCTGGGAAACGGCTCTGGTCTTTCTGGTGGTCATGGGGGGGATGTTTTTTGGAGTCTTTACCCCCACAAAAGCGGGTGCAGTGGGTGCTTTTGCCCTGCTGTTCATTGCAGTGATCCAGAAAAAAATTTCCTGGGAGAATTTTCAAAAGGCAGTTTTTGACACCCTTAAGACTTCCTGCATGGTGATCATGCTGGTGGCAGGGGCCACCATATTCGGGCATTTTCTGGCGTTGACGCGCATTCCCATGGAGGGCGCGAACCTGGTGGCGACCTTGGATTGGCCCAGTTGGGCCGTTATTTTTGTGATTTGTTTCATCTATCTGGTGGGCGGATGCTTCATCGATGCCCTGGCCCTGATTACGCTGACCATCCCCATTTTTTATCCCATTGTTTCCTCTCTGGGCTATGACCTGGTGTGGTTTGGTGTGATTATCGTTCTCATCACCCAACTGGGCATTATTACACCCCCTGTAGGCGTTAACGTTTACATTGTTAAGGGCATTGATCCGGATATCCCCCTGGAAGAGATTTTTATCGGTGTTATCCCTTTTGTCATCGCCTTGATAATCGGAATTGTAATCATGGTGGCCTGTCCCTCCATTGCCACGTTTTTACCGGATTTAATAAATTGATCTGGGGCATCGAGTGGCAGAATTTGCCGTTCGGTGGTAATGGGAGACTAAGAGGAGAATATGAAATCTTTTAAATCCTTGTTGGAAGCGTCTGTTATTGCCCATGGCCATTTGTGTGCCGGCCAGGTAATTGGGGTGCGTATGGCCATGCTGGGCTGTCGCCTTTTGGGCATTAATGACCCCACATCACCGCAATTTAAAAAAAAGTTGATCGTGTATGTGGAAATGGACCGATGCGCCACCGATGCCATTGGCAGTGTCACAGGTTGTCGTCTGGGAAAGCGCACTTTGAAATTTAAAGATTATGGCATTAATGCAGCCACCTTTGTTAATCTGGAAACCCGAAAGGCCGTTCGCATCGTCTCAACGGAAGCATCAAGGAAACTTGTAGAACGGTATGCCCCCGAAGAGGAGCTCCATTATCAGCAGCAGATCAAGGGATATAAAATTATGCCTGAAAATGAGCTGTTTGATGTGCAGTGGGTGAGCGTGGATCTGCCTGGTCAGGATATGCCCGGTCCCCCTCGGACCCATACCACGTGCAGTAAATGTGGTCAGGTGGTCAGGGATGCCAGAGAAGTCATGGTGAAAGGCCAGCCTTTGTGTCGAATTTGTGCAGGTGAAGGCTATTTCACCTCCTTGGAAGCGCTGACACTTTGATGTCAAGTCAGAGTTATTTGTTGAAAACAGGATGTTGAATAATACAGTTTGACACCTTTGCATCAAGGCAGACCGTATTCTGGACCCGGCCTGCCCATAACGAATATTAAAAGTCCCTCTTGGTTTGCCCCTACATACACGTGACCTTGAATGCCTTTTGCCAGCAATGGGGCATGGAGACAGTATTGTTTACAGCCAAGGATGACCCACGGGAAATACGCAATGTCCTGGAAAAGGCCATGGACCACAGTGATGCCATTCTTACAAGTGGAGGGGCCTGGACCGGAGACCGGGATCTTTAAGACTGATTCCTAAAGCAAATAAAGGGCAGAAGCGGTTTCGCATCTGCCCTTTGCTGTTTGATCGTGATATTATTTGAGGATGAACTTATTGCTTGACAACATTTCTGGCAGCGGGACCCCTGTCACTGTCTTCGATGTCAAAGGTAACCCGTTCTCCTTCGGAGAGGGTCTTAAATCCGGGCATATCGATGGCTGTATGGTGTACAAACACATCACTTCCCTCATCCTGCTCAATGAAGCCAAACCCTTTCTTGTCACTAAACCATTTTACTGTTCCTTGTGCCAAACCGTCCTCCTCCTTAAAAAATATCAAATGTGCGGCATCCTTCATATGACTCCAAATGTACTTGACATTTTTTAGGAAATGGTTCCCGAGAAATGGGCCGATTGCTCCAACAAGTGTAAACTGGAAAATGAAAGATGCCAAATGTGGCAGTTACGCCGGTTGCTCTGTTGATTTTACAGCCAGAGCGCTTCCAGTGGATTTAAACCCTCTTTTCACCGTTTTTCATCCATATCATTCCATGGATAATGTGACCGATAATTATAAATTCACTTACGATAGGCTTATCCATAGTAGCAAAAAAAATCAAGTAAAAAAAAAGGTCTGCTTTAAATAAAAGCAGACCTTTTTAAAATACACATTGTATAGTTTGTACATTGTTGGAAACAATTACTTCCGGTTACCATACTCGGCATAGGACATGGCCGTAAATCGGTAAACCAGATGGGCCATTTTAGAGAATGGCAAAAAGGCAAACAGATTGAAAATGGCAATAAGATGCAGGTAGTAGATAAAGTAAGAAATATACTCGGCACCGGCCAGACGGCTCATCTCCGTAAGCAGCCCTGTGACACCCAGAGACAGAACCAGACCCAGGATATACCAGTCTTTATAGGATGAGACCTGATCTTTTTTGTCCATACGGTTTTTAATCATGAGCACACTGCCGATGACCAGGGCAGCCCCACTGATATTGGCCAGCCATTTAACCGGATTGAGCTGGGAATATGGCCCAGGCAGGTGGAACACATAAAGAACCACAAAAAAGATATTGGTGACAACGAACAGGCCAATAAACGAGTAAAGCACCATCATGTGTGGTGTGGCGCGATCCTGATTGGTGGTACACTCGTTAAATTTATCATGTTTGAGGACCTTGGGAAGCACCTTGAGCATGGCCTGTAAAAAGCCTTTGACTTCCAGTTCTTCTTTATCGGTTTTCCCCTCTGCCACGGCATTGGCATGGATATCCACCACAAATCGTTTCAGCGCCAGGCCAAAAATAATGACCACAAAGCCAGCCAGAGGAACAAAGGTCAAATCCACAAACCAGGTGGAGATGAAATTGGCATGGGCAATGACATCGTGGCCGCCATGGGACCATTCCAGACCGAAATTGTGAAACAATTGGGTCATGCCTTCACCACCGGTGATGGTAATGTAGGCCAGAATGGCAAACCAGATGGCGGGAATACCCAGGAGAAAGGGAAGTTTTTTGGGGTCTTTTACCGCATTGGCCAGGACTTTGGGTTGAGAATACTCGTTGATGGCGGCATATCGGATGGCAGCCAGCACATCGCCCGGTTTGGCATCCCTGGGACAAAGGTCTGAACAGTCGCCACACTGGTGACACAGCCAGATATCGCCATTGGAGATCAGTTTATCTTTAAGACCCCAAGAGGCAGCGATCATCTCTTTTCTGGGGAAAGGGCTGTTGTCAGGTGCAATGGGACATGCCACGGAACAACTGGCGCATTGATAGCATTTTTTCAGATCCTCTGCGCCAAAACCTATAACCTCGTCGATGAACGCAAGATCTGGCTGGGCAAGGTATTTTTCACTCATGCTGCGATACCTCCTAAATTTTCGGTATATAATGAACATTTTTTTAAAAATCTAAGGTTACAACCTGCCATGGCCGGAGAAAATATCTCCGGCACATGAGGGTTTTTTAAAAAACGTCCTGAGTTGTATAAATAATAACCCTCGGTTCGATAGCCATTATAACATACTGTAATCTAAATAAAATTTTATTTAGATTTTTTATTTTTTATATCAATAAATTCAATTTGTTATAAAAAAATAATTGAACCGATGGTAATAATTTCCATTGCCCATAATAGCGACGGGCGGTGGCGTCTAAAAATCAGAATCCCTTGAAAGGATTGGGACCCAGACCTTCAATTTCTTCCACAAAGTCACTTAAGAGTCCTGGAAGTTTGTCATATTCATCAATGGCAATCTCTTCGAATCTTACCCGTTCTTCTTCAAGGGCAAGACTTGCCAGGGCATCTCCAATCTTTTTCACCCTTACTTCGGCAAGCTCGCTGCCTTTCATGAAATGGCACTGGTAATCATCGCCGTGTTTACAACCCACAAGGATAACACCGTCCATACCCTGGGCCAGGGCATCTTTGATCCAGATGGTGTTCACAGAACCCAGACACCGCACGGGAATTACCCGGACATCCGGAGAGTAATCAACCCGATTCATGCCCACCATGTCAAGGGCTGGATAGGCATCATTTTCACACACCAGTGCCAGAATCCGGAAGGGAGGCTCATCAAAATCATCTTCCGATGGAACGCCAATGGCCTTTATCTGGGAACCAATACTGTCAATGGTATAATCGGCAAAGGTAATGATTCGTTCCGGGCATGCACCCATGCAGGTACCGCATCTTCTACACCGGGTGGGATTGATTTTGGGTGTCCCCTTTTCATCATCATCCAGGGCACCAAAGGGACACTCCACCGTACAACGTTTACACTGGGTGCATCTCTGGAAAAAGAATTCTGGATAGGTCTTATCACCGGATCGGGGATGAACCGCAACCCCTCGATCTGCCGATGAGATACACTGAATGGCTTTAAGGGCCGCACCCGTGGCATCTTCAATGGACTCTTCAATGGTCATGCTGCGACGGATGGCACCGGCAGCATAAACACCGGTTCTCTGGGTCTCATAGGGGAAACAGATATAGTTTGAATCGGCATATCCACCAAAGATGTCATTGTCCCGGAAGCCCGGACCCTGGCGATAGGCCAGGTTGATAATGGGGTCATCCACAGTGGCAGGTACCATACCAGAGGCCAGAACCACAAGATCGGCCTTGAGGTTCAGGTTGTCTCCCAACAGGGTGTTGGTGGCTTCCACAATGAGGTTGTCGCCGCTCTTGCTGACTTCGGTGACAGCACCCTTGCTCATGAAAATACCACGATCCTGCTGGATACCCTTGTAGAAATATTCCTGTAGTCCCGGGGTTCTCATGTGCTGGTAGATAATGTATGCCTTACCATCGGGATAGTCGTCGCGCACATATTTGGCCTGTTTCAGGGCCACCTGGCTTGTGACGGCACCGCAGTAAGAAAAATCAGCATCATCCTCATCTTTTCCAGGGGACTGGATAAAGACAACAGATTTTGCCTCTTTGCCATCGGAGGGTCTGACTATTTTACCCTTGGCAGCAATTTTTTCAAATTCATCATTGGTGATAACGTCGGGAAGATCAATGCCCAGATGGGCATAGGCCTCTCCCTCAAGTTTGTCTGGACGCCAACCGGCAGCCAGAATCACGGCACCGTAAAGTTCGCCTGTGGGGTCTATGTGAAGTATATCTTCACGACCTTCATTGTACTCAAGGTACTTGGCGTGTTGGGCTTCTGCATCCAGCTCATTGCCCTTTTCATCCAACAGCATTGCTGCTGGCAGTGGAAAGGGAACGTCAAAGGGAATTTTTTCCCCAGGCTTTTTAAAGGTGACGGTGAACTCACCGGGCTGACCGGCAATACGGGCAACTTCTGTGCC
>Ga0075111_1001386_pt1 | contig 11084 bp, 9 predicted proteins | sample AntAceMetag02UKK_FD_69787 | JGI IMG/M metagenome (GOLD analysis project Ga0075111, IMG submission 69787) | Saline lake microbial communities from Ace Lake, Antarctica - Antarctic Ace Lake Metagenome 02UKK | ecosystem: Environmental > Aquatic > Non-marine Saline and Alkaline > Saline | place... | reverse complement strand
GTTTTCATGTCAATCAGCCTTTATCTCTGAAGAATTATATTTTCAAGTCTAATTATTAATGTAAGATTCGGGTAACTTCAATTACTTCGTTCTGCTGATTGATGAAATTATCAAAATAATCGCCTATCAAAATTGATGTGTTTTTAGCCATACCTTATTATATTTGACACAAAGATACCAACACTTGGTATTTATTTCATAATAAAATTTCACATTTTATTCTAACTGGTTGATTTACTGTTCCGAAATCATATCCTGCAGCCGCCCGCTTGCGGGGAGGTATTTAGTGATAGGTATATTTCCTTTTCTCCCGAAAACTTTCGGTATATTTCTCCAGATGCCCTCTAACCGTCTGTGGGCCGGGATTTACGGTTGGCATGCCTTAATTATTCCGGTTTATCAAATTGACAATCACCTTAATCATAGTGTCTTTTTCCTCAGGTTTACTAACAGCTATCATTAAAGTCAATGCGACTAAGGTATTGTCAGCAATTCTTTTGCTTCCATTTGAATCGAATAATATTCCATTCCTTACAAGGAAATACAAAAACAAGAATGCAGCTATCCGTTTGTTTCCATCAGAGAACGAATGATTTTTAGTTATAAAGTAGAGTAAATTTGCTGCCTTTTCTTCTATGCTTGGATACAAGTCAACACCACCAAAGGTTTGATATATAGTGTTGATGGAACTTTTAAATGAATCGTCTTTTTCGTTTCCGAACAAATCGCTGTTACCATGTGTTTTTTTAGCTAACATTATTTGAGCCATTGCTTCTTTATAAGTTAACTGATAAGTTTCTTTTCCTGATGTGTTTTTTATTTCAAGGCTTTGGTAGTCATATTGGTCTAAAATATCCAAGGCATAAGCATAATCTGAAATTATTTTCAATAATCCTACGCTTTCGTTATTGGTTAATGTTTTAAAATTCAAAACATTTCCAAGCATTTTAATAGAATCTTGAAGTTCTTTCAATTGTTCTGCCTTTTGTTCTAGTTTTCTCTCGTTCAAAGAGAAGCCTTTAATCAAATATTCTTTAAGAATCTTATTTGCCCATATTCTAAATTGAGTTCCCCGTTTTGATTTAATCCTGTATCCTACGGATATTATGACATCAAGATTATAATAATCTACTTGATAAATTTTCCCGTCTGCGGCAGTTGTTGCATTTTTTGCAACAACTGAATTTTTATTTAATTCTTGTTCGTTGAAAATATTTCTTATGTGTCTTGAAACTACTGATTTGTCACGTTCAAACAAATCAACCATCTGGTTTAAGTTTAACCAAACAGTTTCTTTGTCAAGCTGAACGTAAATCTCAGTTTTTCCATCTTCAAACTGGTATATTTCAATATTTGATTCAGTCATTCCTATTTAATTTTCCTCAAATGTACAAAATATCAAATTCTATTTTGACATTATTTTGGATGGCTGATTTTAATGAATGGCAATGTTCCACTAATATGCCCTACAGCCGTTCACTTGCCGGAAGGGTTTTATTGATACGTATATTTCCTTTTTCAATCATTTTTCTAGAAGAACGCTAACCGGCTGTGGGCCATATTTACTGTTTGCTAAGGTAATTTCTATTATCCTTGATTATTCTAATACGACTTTCTCAATTCTTATTTCTTTGTCTGTAATAACTTTTATAAAATAGATCCCTTTTGAGTACTCGCGTAAATCGATGAATGATTTGTTCTTTTGTTCCTGGATTTTTGTTCCGGCAGCATTTATTACTTCTATTTTTTTAAGGCCCTCAAGGTCTGTTTTTACAATTCCATTTGTAGGATTGGGATAGATTTTTCCATTGTCTTTTTGGGCTGGTTCTATCCCAAGAATCAGTACCCCCACAAATAACGCAGAATCAATAGCTGGTGATTCCAGATGTACTGTATTATAAACAGCCTTGACTTTCATCCAAAAATTATCGAAATTAATGAAACTTGCATCCTGACAATCAGGCATTGTTTCACTACATCCAAGGCCACGATAATCCTGGAAGCGCCACAATTCGTAATCCCTATAAATGTTGTACCCCACCAATGTATCTTGCGCCGAAACTTCGGGCTCATCCCAGTCTAATGAAAAACAATTATAGCTCGGGCAAACTGATGCACCATTATACCAGTGCTCATACATTAGATTATTAACAGGATTCAATTGTCCAAATGCAAGGACTGATAGTAATGTAAAAACTGCTGTACTCATTAATTTTTTCATAGCGCTTTGTATTTAATTAGGTCGGGTAACGGTTTGCATGGCACGTAACCGTTTTCTACTTTGATCTATGTTGGTTAATGCTATTTTCATATTTGCAATTCTTTGTTTTGGCAGCCGCAACGCGGCTATGTGATATTCTTGCTGTAGAGTACAGTTACTTTATAATTTTAAATTTTTCAACTTATCCTGTAAATAGTTCTCATTCACTGAAATTGGCAGGGCTTCATTTATTATAATATTCGATGGTTCAGATTCATCAATCATGATATATTCGTAACCAAATTCAAAATTGGTTGGTTCCGGAAATTGCGCAAAAGTGGTAAATGAAGACATCAATAATAAAATCCCTAAAATAGTTTTCATGATATTATGTTTTATATAATTACGATCAACTTGTTTCATAGCCCCTTCCCCTATTAAAACTATGGTGAAATAGGTAAAGTAAAACGACTTTTCGTTTAATGTTTTTGATTGGCTTGTTTTCAATTTAAAAATAATTCCTTGTTTCCCAAAAATGTGAATTGAAAAATTATTAGGCTGTCAAAGGTAGGAGAAATTTGTTTGAAAGGAATGTATTGAGTCAGATTTTTTATCATTAAACTACTACTGTCCGACTATTTATTTTAGATTCTTCGCTATGCTACTAATGACAACTATTTGTAAGGAGTTGAAAAACAGACCTCTCAATCGCTTCGCTCTTTCGAGGTGACACCGATAGCGTTGTGGTTGTGGGGGGAGGGGAATGGGGCGCTTCGCGCCCCATTCCCCTCCCCCCAAGTCAACCCGTGGACGGGGTCATTTCGACCAAAAAACTTAGCGAAGCAAGTTTTGCCGGGAGAAATCTAATCCTTTGTCATCACACTTTGATGCCACTTTTTCAGGGGCTTGGGTCTCAGAATGACAAGGGTTTTGTGAATTATGGGTTAGGAGTGGGTGGTTGGCGGCAAAACCGCCAACCACCCACTCCCTGAAAGCCTAAACACCTGTCATTCTGATGCGCCAACTAACGGAGAAAAATCTATTTTTAGTATCTATTCTTTCACAGACAATAGTGTTAAAAAACGTTGGTTCAAAACTAATACCCCCATGGGCTTCCAATAATAAACATCCATTAACTATTCAACAATTCAACAATTAATGCCGGGCAAAGCCCGAGCATCCTCGAAAAATTACAAAAATCAAGGATTTTTTATTTTTCGGGACGATTCAACTATTAACGATTCAACTATTAACGATTAACACTTTTCTGCTACTCCACAAAAAGCACAAGCCCTTTCAAATATTCGCCTTCGGGGTGGTAAATGTTGATGGGGTGGTCGGCGGGCTGGGTGAGCTGGTGGAGAATTTTTACCCTGCGGCCTGTTGCGGCGGCTGCCGAAAATATTGCTTTCCTGAATTCATCTTTGGAAACCACCTGCGAACACGAAAATGTGAAAAGCACGCCATTCGGGTTTAAGTTCCTGATGGCAGCTTCATTTATCCGGCGATAGGCTTTCAAGGCATTGTTGAGCGCCTGCTTATGCTTGGCAAAGGCGGGAGGGTCGAGTACTATGACATCGTAACTATTTCCCTCTTTTTTAAAAAACTCAAAGGCATCCTGGGTAAAATAGCGATGCTCCGGTTTTTCCCCAAAATTGAGCTGCATGTTCTTTTTTGCAAGATCGATGGCTTTTTCGGAAGAATCCAACGAATCGACCAAAGTAGCACCCACGGCAGCAGCGTAAACCGAAAACCCGCCGGTATAAGAGAAAATATTGGCTACTTTTTTCCCTTTACAGTAATTGCCCAGCAACTTCCTGCTTTCGCGCTGATCGATAAAGAAACCGGTTTTTTGCCCCACCTGGAAATCTACCTCAAAACTGTTCCCGTATTCTTTTACCACAACATTTTCGGACTGGCCCACCAAAAACTTTTCTCCGGTACCTTCAACCGCCGTGTGCAAGGTGGATTCGCTTTTATCGTAAACGGAAACACAAGCTTCTCCAAGGATTTCTTTAATCACCCCGGCAAACATTTCGCGATGCCTCCACATCCCCACCGAGTGCGCCTGAATTACAACAACCCCGTTATAATAATCGACGATTAAGCCCGGGAAACCATCGCCCTCGCCATGAACCAGCCGAAAAACATTGGTTTCGGGATTATTAAAAAAGCCCAATGCTTCCCGCGTTTCAAAAGCCTTTTCAAACTTTTTTTTCCAAAAATCCTTGCCGGCATCACATCGTTCAAATGAAATTACCCTTACCGTAATGGAACCATTTTGAATGTGGCCGGTGGCCAGATAATTGCCCGATTCATCCACAACTTCAACAACATCGCCTTCTTCCGGCTTTCCCGAAAGGCCTTTTATCGCGCCCGAAAAAACCCACAAATGAAACCTTTTCAGTGAATGGTCGCGCCCCGGTTTTAAATATACTTTTGGAAATTCCTGCATAATTATTTCGATTTTGATTACAAAGAAAGGAAAAGGATTTTAATATACTTGGCTCTTATGCAAATTTGTGGGAAGGCTTTTTAAGTCCTCAGTTGGCAGTCTTCAGTTGGCAGTCTTCAGTTGGCAGTCTTTTACGTTGAATCCACGAGCATTTGCAGACTGTGAACTGCGAACTAACTACTGCGGACTGAATAAAATGTTGCGAAAATAAGGGTTAACTCAACTCGGTGTAATCAATAAAATCATCCAAAATTTTGCGGACTTCTTCGGGAGTGGAGGTTTCCATTAAAGCGGCACGCAAATTTGCAGCCCCATGAAAGTTGTTGGTGTAAATTTTAAAGAAACGTTTTAGGATGGCGAAATTTTTACCCTTCCCCCAGGTTTGGGTAAACAAATCCACATGCTCCCAAAGTAAATCCAGCCTCTGTTTTACGGAAATTTCGGGCTGGGGATGGTTAAATATCCAGGGATTGTGAAATACTCCACGGCCAACCATTACGCCATCGACACCGGTAACGCGGCACTTTTCCAGTGCATCTTCCACGCCCATCACATCGCCATTGCCAAAAAGTGGTATATTCTTCCCTGTACTATCCCTCACTTCAACGGCCTTCCTTATTTCGTCCCAGTCTGCGGGAACTTCGGATTGATCTTTCTGTGTCCGTCCGTGCAAAATCAAAGCTGCCGGATCCTGCGCCAATAAATGGGAAATCCAATTTTCAGTATCATGCTTTTTAATCCCCGTTCGGGTTTTCACGCTTACCGGAATATTGCTTGCTTCTTTGGTAGCCTGGATAATTTCGGCGGCAAGGGCAGGTTGCCCAATCAAGGCCGAACAGCCACCCTGCTTCACGATTTTTTTTACGGGGCATCCCATATTGATGTCGAGGCCATCAAAATCGAACTCCTCACAAATCATTTTAACGGTCTGGTGAAACTTTTCGGGATTGGCACCCCAAATCTGGGCAACGATTTTCATTCCCTTTTCCTTCAAAACTTTTCGCTCCGATTCATTAACCTGAAAACGGCTGATAACATTTGGCCTGCCCACAGGATGGCACAAACCATCGGTTGAAGTAAACTCGGTAAACACCACCTGGAAATAATCGGGATTGGATATGCGCAATACAAGCTCCCTGAAAGAGGTATCCGTAACATCTTCCATGGGTGCCAGCATAAACGATGGCTTTTTAATATGAGTCCAAAAGTTTTCCATGTTTTAAAACGGCGGCAAAAATAGCATTTTCAATTTGTGCGATTGCGAAAACCTTTTCTCCACTTTTTTGTTTGGTTCGTAAATCAAAAACTAAATACTATGAAATCATACTTAGCAAATTTTATTTACGGATTTTTATTGATTATACTGAGCCTTTGGGGCTACATGGCCGCCGAAAGCCCATCGCCAACAGCGTTTATTCCAACAGCCTTTGGGGTAATTTTACTGGCACTTACCCCCGGCCTGAAAAAGGAAAACAAAGTGATAGCACACATTGTTGTGATCCTAACGGTGCTTGTACTTGGCGGGCTGGTAAAACCACTTATCGGAGCACTGAGCCGTGCCGACAATATGGCTATGGCTCGTGTTGTAGTTATGATGATATGGGGTTTGATAGCATTGGGAGTTTACATAAAAAGCTTTGTGGATGCCCGTCGAAAAAAGGTCTGATGATGATATTGTTTCTTGATGATTAAAAAACGGGTGATGTTTCAAAAGTATCACCTTTTTTTATAGTTCATGCGCCCAAGCCAGCGCACTTTATTGCGGCGATCTGGATTGATAAAAACCAAAATTTTCAGGCGCACAACAAAATGTATAACTTCGTGGTGTGGGAAAACCAAAAATAATATATGAAACTGATATTGAATTTTTTCAGGAGCGGCTTATTAGCTGGTTTCAGGAAAACGGGCGTACTTTTCCGTGGAGGAACAAATCTGCAACGAATTACGAGTTAATTATCTCCGAAGTATTTTTACAAAGAACAAGGGCAGAAACCGTTGCCATATTTTTACCGAAATTTTTAAAAAAATATGCATCATGGAAACAACTTGGTGAAGCAACAGAAATTGAATTGCAAGAATTATTGCATCCGATAGGGCTCTACAAACAGCGTGGTAGCCGGCTTTATAAATTAGCTCAAGAACTTAAAAAAAGAAAAGGGCGGTTTCCAAAAGAACGAAACGAGGTTGAAGAAATCCCAATGATGGGCCAATACATTACGAATGCCTACGAGCTTTTCGTGCTGAAAAAAAAGTCGCCCTTGCTGGATGTTAACATGGCTCGACTTTTAGAACGCTTTTTTGGCCATCGAAAAACGGCCAGCCTAACACACGACCATTATTTGCAAAACCTGGCTTATCGGGTGGTAAACATTGAAGCATCGAAAGAACTCAACTGGGCAATTTTAGATTACGCATCCCTGGTTTGCAAAAGTCAGAAGCCAAATTGTAGCGATTGCTTGATATCCGGGAAATGTAAGTTTAACAGCAAAAAATAACTTGCGCTGTTAATAACTTTTTGTCGTGCTTCGGCGAAGGCTTATGAAATTGTCCGTAAATTTGTCCGTGTACGTTAAAATGTCCGTAAGTTATGGCTACAATAAATTACTACCTCGATAAATCAGACAAAAAAGGTTTCGCACCAATCCACATGCGCATTAATTGCAATGGATCGCAAGTAAAGATTTCAACGAAAAGGAAAGTAAAACCAGAACATTTTGATAAAACTACACAGACGGTTAGCAGTTCATACAATGAGCACAAAGAATGTAATTTCTATCTGAACTTCTTGAAAAATCGTGCAGATGAATTACTGAACCAGTCATACCGTAAAACATATACAGAAAAAGAGCTAAAAAATTTACTCAACGAGCACGTTATTAACTACAAAGAAAATAATGATGTTAATATAGTTCGAGAGCAACTTTCATTGTATGGTAAATCTTTCAAATTTGTTGATTTATTTGCAGGTGCAGGAGGTTTTAGCGAAGGCTTTCTTCAGGCAGAAATTAATAACAAATTCTTCGATTTTATCGCGGCAAACGATATAAACGAAAACTGTGAATTGACCCATATTGTAAGGTATAACCACCAACTTGGTTTAGATGCTAAGTTCCTTTGTCAAGACATTACAGAACCCGATTTTTTAGGCAATCTTTTGAAAAAAATTGGCGACCACAAGATTGATGTGGTTTGTGGTGGCCCGCCTTGCCAAAGTTTTAGCTTGGCTGGAAAACGTAAAAAATTCGACAAGAAGGATGACCTGTTTTCGCACTACCTTGAAGTAATTAAGGCTTTACAGCCTAAATACTTCGTAATGGAAAATGTAAAAGGAATTCTTACAAAAGAACAAGGGAAAATTAAGGAGCTTATTTTAAAAGATATCAACTCTATCATAGATGTTAAGGAAGTTCCTAAATTAATTTCTTTTCTTATATCACTAAAAGGGAAATATAAAAAAAGCGACTTCATTATTGAAAGTCTTATTAAAAAAATTGAAATCGAAAAACTTATCGAATCTAAGAAAGAAGAAGGACAGGAGACTTTTATTCGGTTTGTTGAATCGAAGTTTAGAAACCTCACTCCAAAAATAGTTGATTACAAAACAAGTAAGACAGATTCTGGAATAAGTACAATACGTCATGGCTTTAATATTCTAATTCGCAACAAGGAATGGAAAAAACTAAAACGTGACATCATCAAAGAAAAGGATTATTGTAATATTGATAATGATTTCTTTGTTGATTCATTTACAAATTTTTTAGGTGATTTAGGAACAGAAGAAGTAATCAATAAAATTGAAATTGCTTTCAAAAATCTTAAGATTGCTAAAGAATACCATGATGAAATAAATAACATTCTTGCTTCACTCAGAATTTACACATATTCATTTGATGATACCATAGATTTCATAAGAGAAAATTGTAATAAATCACAAATTACCAAACTGGAAAGTATTGTTGAGAGCATCCGTCTTTATAGAATTGAAAAACCATTTGTTGCCAACGCCTCAAACTATGGAGTACCCCAAAATAGGGAACGAGTATTATTTATCGGTTGTCGGAAAGACCAGAAGTTTATTTCAGAAATTCCAACAACAATTTCAGAGAATGAGAAAGTATCAGTTTTTGAAGCATTGTACGATTTAGATTTTATTGGCAACAACCAAGAATTTCATCACTATGAACCGGTTGATATTAAGACCCAGTACAATGGCACTGCAAAAAAAATGCAGGACTTAGTTCAAAAAAGATCTATTGATGGAAAAATCGATAAAAAGGAAGGTAAAACATTCGCAGAATGGAGTAAAGAAGGAAGATTAATTAAGCAATATCGACAAAATGCAAGCAAACCCTTTTATGTTAGAAATACTGAAGGTTTAAATGCTGGAGAAAAGAACTACGATGTTTTAAACAACCACAAAACAAGTAATCAAAACAATGATGTCATCAAACGTCTTGAAATAATCCTGCAAGAAGGCCACTATAAAAACGCGCAAGATAAATTAAACGAATGTGGCCTTGCTTCAAATAAACGGAATTACAATGTTTTAAAACCAGAAGAACAAAGCCCTACAGTAATGACAATTCCAGATGACTATATTCATTACAATTCTCCAAGAGCATTAACAGTTAGGGAAATGGCTCGATTACAATCTTTCGATGATTCTTTTGTGTTTCAGGGTAAGCGTTCAACGGGCGGAAATAATAGAAAATCAGAAGTCCCACAGTTTACTTTAGTTGGTAATGCCGTACCTCCTTTATTGGCAAGAGCTGTTGCAACAGAAATTTTAAAAAATATTCGATGAGAGCATTATCAAAAGTAGAAGAAAACAGGTTAAAAATACTTACTAAGAACTCTGTCTCTGTTGCTTTAATTGAGCCAACTGAAACTGGGCTTAAAAAATCTATAATGGATGCAACTCACTCTGTTCGAACTTATTTTAAGAAATATAGTTTCCATGACTTTGAATTACAACCACAAGGTGAACAGAATAAAATTGTAAACGATTGTAAATTTTATCAGAACTATAAAATTTACAATACAAAAGTTTCCCTATATCGCCCCATTACTAAAAGTGGAGATTCTCGAATTTGGGTTTATAAATTGAACCATTTTTGCAACCCCAATGACTTAATCGCTCTAATTCTATTTAATAACTCTTTGCATGTCTTTAATTTAACTCAATTAGATATTGAATCATTGCTGACATCAGAGATAATCAACCCTTTTCAGGAGCTGATTAATGAAATAAATACGAAAAAAAATGAAATAGCAAGCGAGCTTTTGATAAAATTAAAAGTAATTGCAGGTCAAGGTTTTATTAAATCAGATGTAAACTCAGATACTGGCATCGGTAGAACATTGGAGTCAATATTAGGGCTAAGAATGAATTCTTCCAAAACGCCGGATTACAAGGGGATTGAATTAAAATCGTATAGAGATTCCAGGTATAGTAGGAAAGGGCTGTTTGGGAAAATACCCAATTGGGAACTAAGCAAATTTAAATCAAGGGTTGAGATTCTCGATAATTTTGGTTATATGAAAAATGGTGTTTTTCGTTTATACAATACAATACGGGCAACAGGAAGAAATAGACAAGGCCTAATATTAAGGGTTGAAGGAGAAAAAGACTGGTTGCTTGAAAATTCCGATAGAAACGAAATAGGCGATTTTCTTGTCTGGGAGTTGGAAACATTAAGAAAAGCTCTATTAACAAAGCATAAGGAAACTTTTTGGGTTTCAGCAGAAAGCATGTTTATTGATAGTAATGAATATTTCCTTTTTAAAGAAGCTGAACATACAAAAAACCCAATGGTAGATAAATTTGAAATGCTTATTGAAACAGGAGCAATTACAGTCGATTATTCACTCAAACGAATGCCAAATGGAGTAGTAACAGATAAAGGATGTAATTTCAAATTAAAATCAAATTGCCTTGATTTGCTTTTTCCTCCGAGCGAACATTATAAACTGCTTGAAAACTAATACACCTTCCTTTGCAACTCAAGGCCATGAGTATAAATACCTGACTTTTTAATCCATCCCCAGCCAAAACATCAGGGCATGTATCGCAGTACAATCTTATCCTCCAAATAATCAGCTTCGAAATCTATTGCCGCAAGTTGTTTTACCGAAGGGCCTTTTACAGGAGTTCCATCAAAACTATACCTTGATCCATGGCAAGGGCAGACCAGTTCGCCATTTTCAATTTTATTTATGGTACAACCAAGATGTGTGCATTTTGAGGAAAATAATTTTAAAACACTGTTTTCTTTTATCAATATCACACGATTATAAAAATAAACCCCATCGGGCAAATCAGTATCAATTTCAAGGGATTGGGGTGAGGATGCAAAAGACCTGTCGCGTGAAACTGTGTTCTGCCAAACTTTGAAAAATGGCAACATCAAGGCCAGGCTTGCCCATTTA
>Ga0075111_1001382_pt1 | contig 11104 bp, 6 predicted proteins | sample AntAceMetag02UKK_FD_69787 | JGI IMG/M metagenome (GOLD analysis project Ga0075111, IMG submission 69787) | Saline lake microbial communities from Ace Lake, Antarctica - Antarctic Ace Lake Metagenome 02UKK | ecosystem: Environmental > Aquatic > Non-marine Saline and Alkaline > Saline | place... | reverse complement strand
TACCCCGGGGAACGACATGATCTTTAAATATTTCCTTCCTTCAGTAGGGCTTATCGAAAATGTTACGGTAACCTTCCCCTTTGCAAATTACGATTATACCTTCCAACCACGGGGTTTGGCTATCGTTTCCTTATCAGCTACCGCACCAACCTTGCTGTATTCGGTAACCTTGGAAAGCAATCCTGCTGACGGTGGGGAAATCGATGGTGGAGGAATTTACCTTGAAGGCACAACAATTACCATAAATGCTGTTGCAGCAAATGGGTACAGGCTTAATGCCTGGACAGAAAATGGACTGGAAGTATCTGAAAACCCTGAATACACTTTGCAAGTAAATTCATCCAGGGGGTTCATTGCTGAATTTGATCGCTTGTGGAATCCTCCAATAAATCTTCAGGCCGAGGTTAATCAAAATAATGTAACGCTCACCTGGGAGCCTCCTGATTTTTCTGTCGAGGGCGAATGGAAACATTGGGACAACGGGGTTAATTCGTTTGCCATCGGGAAAGATTTTGGCGGCACCTTTCGCTTCGCTGCCAAATGGGATAATCTCTTTAACTACGCAGGCTGGCTTGTGAATAAAGTTGCATTTTTCCCAAAATACGATGCAGAGTTTAATCTCTTGGTATGGACGGGAGACAATGCAACAAACCTGGTTGTTAATCAAGCTGTCAGCAATATAATCCCGGAACAATGGAATGAAGTCTATCTCGAAAACCCTGTGCATATTAATATTTTCGAAGAATTATGGGTTGGCTTTGAGTGTACACATGATATCTATGAATATCCTGCCGGATGTGATAATGGCCCGGCAAACCCGCTTTATGGCGATCTGATTTCCTTTGACGGACAAAGCTGGAAAAGCCTAAAGTACAATTATAACGTGAACAGGGATTGGAACATCCAGGTGTGGATTGAGCATGATGTTGAAACCAAAAAATTGCCGAAAAAAATTGCCGACAAAGGATTTGAGCCTGGGAATCCAGGTGAAGAAATCTCATTTATTGAAACGAAACCCACGGTATTTTCGCCACAAACCAGAACCGAGTTTTTGGGCTATAACCTTTTTAGAAACGATGTAAAGATAGCAAACACAATTTCTGCTAATTCCTACACTGATTTGAACCTCGCGGCGGGGATCTATTATTATTACATCCAAAGTGTTTTTGATCAGGGATCATCGAAAGCTGTCGGCCCTGCCGAAGCTGAAATTAATTCCTGGCAAACCATCGGTTTTACATTGCCTAAAGGCTGGTCGGGTTTCTCTACTTTGGTGAACCCTGACCAAATTATGATTGAGGAAGTATTCAGCCAAGTTGGTGATACGCTGCTGGCATTGCAAGACCTTTCAACTTTTTATAACTTATCAGGCGATACCATCAACAGCCGCACAGGATATTTTGTAAAAGTAAGCGACAGTTGCTCGATAAACCTTAGTGGGAAAACCATCAACAACCGGATTCTTGAATTATCTGCCGGTTGGAACCTCATCCCATCGATAACAGAAATTGAAATTACCCCGTCGGAACTTGCTTTTACAGGAAATTATAAAATCATCATCGAAGCCGCCTCCAATCTTGTTTTGTGGCCTGAGCACAACATCCATTCGCTCGAAACAATTAAACCGGGTAAGGCATACATGATTTTCATGCTCACGGATGGAAGCATAGAATTTCCAAATTTTACAAATAACTAAGGGGAAGGGGATTTAGACATGAAAAATAGAAAATACATAACAGCATTTATCATCACCTTGTTTTTACACCTCACCCTTTTTGGACAATCACCAGATAATACCGAAATCCTCTTGATTAAATGGGCGATGACCGTGGATAATGCCGAAGGTACCGGCTGGCCCCACGGGCCAATCGGAAACCTGCACATCCGTTTGTACAGTCCTGCCATTAATTGCTTTGGCCCGCAAGAGGATTATCCAGCAGGATATTCCAACGATATGGTGCTGCCCGGGCCTACCGAAAACGAATGGGATGATGGTGATTACCGTGAGTGGGAACCTTATGGTTATTATCTTTGGGATTGGGTACTGGACAATATTAAAGTTTTTCTTTACGAAAGTGATGCCAGCCCCATTCCCGGAACACGCAAACACGACCCTGTGTTTTGCTCCAATATTTCCACATCATCATTCAATCCTTACGACCGGATTATCAGGGCAGGGCCTTACTACGCCAACGATAATGCTATTGCCCGCGCCTGGCAGCGACGACCCGATAATATGAATATGCTCCTTGATATTTTGCAGGATGAATGGCCGGAAGAATACACCCGAATCCAAAATGGTGGCCGGTTTTATAAAATGTACATTGGTTTTAAACACACCGGCGCACCTGCTGTGCCTTTTGTGCAGCAAACCATCAGCTTTGAACCCGGCTGGAACCTTATTTCTTTCCAAACACCGCTGCCCGGACAAAAACTTTTTGACCTGATCCAAGCCCACCTGAGTTCAGGAAAAATTGACCGTGTACTCGACCAAGAAGGTCGTCTTATCACCTGGCTTCCTCTGCCTGCCCCCACTGGTGCATGGATGGACTCCATCGGTTTTGTAAATCCAACACAGGGTTATGCTGTTCGGGCTACCCAGCCTTGCTCTATACAGGTTGAAGGGCTGCGGGTAGAAAGCCCCTTGGAAGTTCCATTGCATGAAGGCTGGAATATTTTGGCTTACGGCATGCAATACCCCCGGCTTGCCACCAATGTTGTACAACCACTTATTGATGCCGGGGTACTTTACAAGGTGATTGATGAAGATGGTAATGAAATAAAATATCTTGCGGGAATGTGGGTGAATACCATTGGGTATTTCGACCCGGGGAAGGCGTATTATATTAAGGTTACTGAGGATGTGTTGTTGATGGTTGAATAGTTCTTTGAGAGGTAAATACCCTTGTCGTGTGAATGCCATTATTCAAATAACGTAGGGTTATCCCCTACGGGGAAAAATTTGGTCCAAACAACAAAGGCTACAATACTTTATCCGCTACGCGGAATGTCATACACCGGATATAGTATGGTAGTAAAAACAATGAATTGGGGAAAAATTTGCACCAGGAAATATTGAAATTTAGAAAGCAGTGGTATCGGATTGAAGTTCGCCGTAGGCGATAAAGTATTGTAGAATACCAATGAGATGAGTGAAATATTCCCCGTAGGGGATAAACAATGTGGATTTCAAGTAAATAAATAATAATTGTTTAACAAAAATTCTAATCTTATGAAAAAATTCTATCTCATGATGCTGGCAGCACTCCTTGCCGGCCAGTTATTAACAGCCCAAAATTCCGGAAGAGGTTTCAATTACCAGGCCATTGCCCGCGACATTAACGGGCAGGTATTGCAAAATGAAATGGTAATCCTGCAATTTGGCCTCTATGCCGGGCAAACTGTTACCGAACCCGCATGGCAGGAATTGCAGGTTGCTACTACCGACGAATTTGGCGCATTTAGCCTTACGGTTGGACATGGCCAAAAAAGTGGCGGCACCCTAAACAGTTACGAAGACTTGGATTACGCTGCCGCCGATTATTGGCTTAAAGTTGAACTAAAGGATGGCAGCGAGTTTTACGAAATCTCTTTCCGTGAGCTTTTATCAGTGCCTTACGCCGAGGTAGCCCGTAATGCCACCCTGTTTTCTCCGGGCATGATTATACCCTATGCCGGAACACTGAACAGCATTCCCGATGGCTGGCTTTTATGCGATGGCACTTTAGTGGATAAAAACACTTACCCTGCTTTGTATGCAGCTTTGGGCAACTCCTGGGGAGGAACCACAACGCATTTTCGATTACCTGATGCCAGGGGAATGTTTTTAAGAGGGGTAGCTTATGGGTCTGGTAATGACCCTGATCGTGGAAGCAGAACCGCCTCAGCGGCTGGAGGAAACACAGGAGATAATGTTGGAAGTAAGCAAGGTAACGAATTTAAAAATCATACACACACTGGAAATACCGGGTATGCTGGTGAACATAGACATTATTCAGGTGTAATTGTTGGTATAGCTAATGATTACTCTGCCTATGCAAGAGAAGGAACATACGGTACTGCATCAGGAGGAAATAGAGCCGCAGAACAAGGTAGTAGCGGTGTGAGGGATAGAGCAGTAACCAACACTATTGAAGATCATCGCCACTCATTTACATCAAATAGTACAGGCGGTGCCGAATCTCGCCCCGAAAACATTTACGTCAATTATATCATCAAGTACTAACCTAAAATTTAATTCAAAATGAAAAAAGTAACTTTTACATTAGCAATCGTTTTATTGAGCAGCCTGTTGGCTTTCGCTCAAAATTCAGGAAAAGGATTTAACTACCAGGCCATTGCCCGCGACCTTAACGGGCAGGTGCTGCAAAACGAAATGGTAATCCTGCAGTTTGGCCTATATGCCGGGCAGTATGTTACCGAACCCACCTACCAGGAAGTGCAGTTGGCCAACACCGATGAGTTTGGCGCATTCAGCCTTACCGTAGGGCATGGCCAAAAAAACGGGGGTACGGCAGCTACTTATCAAGACCTGGATTATGGTGCAGCCGATTTTTGGCTAAAGGTTGAACTGAAAGACGGCAGCGAGTTTTTTGAAATTTCCTTCCGTGAGCTTATGTCGGTGCCCTACGCTGAGGTTGCCCGCAATGCCATGCCAAATCCCGTGGGTACAATATTACCTTTTGCCGGGCCATCCAATGCCATTCCCGATGGTTATTTACTCTGCAATGGAGCTTCTGTAGATAAAAATGCCTACCCTGCTTTGTATGCAGTAATTGGTAATGCCTGGGGTGGTAATACCGCAAACTTTAACTTGCCCGATTGCAGGGGTAATTTTTTAAGAGGTGTTGATTATGGAGTAGGAAGGGATCCTGACAGAAGTGGCCGTGTAGCAATTAAAACAGGTGGAAATACAGGTGATAATGTTGGTAGTTATCAATATAATGCAACGAAAAATCCAGGTTTTCAAGTTACAATCCCTTCTCATTCTCATTTAGTATATCGAAGTGATTATATGTCCACACCAATACACTGGTCAACGAATGATTGTGACGGTGACGATGGATGGTCTTACTACACAGTAGATGCAGGATGTGGTGCTGCTTCTGATCCATGTTGTGGCGGTGGAGATCAGATGACAGACACAGATAGCGATTTCCGTACCGATACAAAAATTGCACAAACAGTAAATGTAGCCGGTGGAGTCACTACTGAAACCAGACCAATCAATGTCTATGTCAATTACATTATCAAATACTAAAACCAAAACTTATGAAAGCTAAAATACTAATATTCATTTTGGCATTTATTCCGTTTTGGTTAAATGCGCAATATTTGCAACCTACCGCCATAACGGCGGGCTACGAAAAGGGCAATACTCCCAACTACTCCATACAGCAGGCCTTTGGGCAGTTGTTTACAGATAATATTGCTACGGATAGCCTGCAACTTACCGAAGGCTTTTTACAAAGCAATGTAAACGTGTGGATAGGCGATTCCATCAATTACCTTAAAATGGGCGAAATACCCGACTTCAATGTATGGCAAAATATCCTTACCGAGTTTTATGTAACCGCAGATACCCTGGGCGTAGGCGCTGAGTTTTCAATTGAATACGACACGCTTCTGTTTACAGGTATGATAGAAATTAACAGCGGGAACGGGCACTTCAAGTTTATGCCCACTTCCAACGATTTCATGAGCTTTCCCATCACTTTTATCGCCACCCTCGACACCAACGAGGTTTCGCAGGTAGTGCCTTTCAGCATCAATGCCCAACTACCCCCCGAGGGCGTTGCTTTTGGTGTGGAGCCTACCCACCCCTTGCCTCTGGCTGATGATGATCAGTATATCATCGAAACAGTTCTTATTACACATGAAGCAGGATTTAATTACCATGAAGCAGCTGATAACCTTTGGCAGGTTACGATTGCCGGAAAAGAAATTGTGATTGAAGACGGGCATGTAAATGGGATCTTTCTAAAATATCATGATAAAGATTTTATTCGTGAATTCAACATTTATGCTGAAACGGTAATTGTTAAATCACAATTTCATCTTCCACAAACAGATATTGTAATTCACGCCAAAGAGTTGATTTTTGAAGACCCTGCCGGGAAATCCGGTGAAACCTACATCAGTACAATACCCATTACCCATTCAACTCCAGCAAATGGCAATGGCCTGGATGGTTTAAAAGGAGGAAGTGTTACACTACATGTAAACAACTTTTCTGCCCCCAATGCCTATCGGTTTTTCATGGATGGAGGCAAAGGACAAAAGTCTAATTATAATGGAGGTTCTATACGTTACAGTGGTGATGGCGGCACCGGTGGTGATTTTTACGCCACGAAAGACCTCTGCCAATTTGTTTCTGTAAATGGTGGTTCCGCAGGCGAGATAGCAGTTTATGCACGGTACGGGGTTCCGGGAACAAAGGGTACATGCAATTTGTTGGATTACGAAATGTCGTGGCTGCGCCCATTGGCCATGAAAACTGTGCTAATGCACGCCAAAGATGCCTACCTGTACAATTACTATGAATACACGCTGGATATTTGCCGTGAGTACTTCGGCTATGTTGAAATATACCAGACATTAACAGAAGAATGGGATGCGCTGACCATCGACATCCAGGCCGACCTAATCCAGCAGCAGCAGGAATTTCAGAGCATTGCACAGCAAATTGGCAACAACAAAGATTTCTTTGGCAACCCTGCAGGCTGGGTTCCCATGGTTTCATTTGAGGTTACCAAGGCTATGTTCGACCAGGAAATCGACCGAGCCATCCGTGTGATGTACCTCTCCTATTGGATAAATAATGCACAAGGCAGCCTTAGCCAACAAAAGGTAGCTATGGATGATGCCATCGATGAACAAAAAGAACTCCTCGGTGAAAACCTTGAAACCATTGACGAAGTACTGTTAATCCTTCCCCAACTGGAAATAAGATCGGAGCAGATTAATGATAAGGTGGAAAGTTTGATTGAAGAAGTAGAGATCATGGAAGATGAGATGATGGAGCGGGCTGAGGCCATAGTGGTTTACAATAACCGGCCAAAGAAAAGATCGTTGTGGAGGAAAATATGTGGAACCGCTGGTAAGATTATTAGCTGTATCCCTTTATATCAACCTGTAACGGGGATTATAGGTGGTGGCTTGCAAGCCATTAGTAACATTGACCTTGGGGATCCTATGGCCGCAGTTCAAACAGGTTTTGGAGTTTTCAAGGATATATACAATGCCGATTGGTCAGCATCGTACAATAACCTGATGGGAGGATTGAACCAATTAGACCCCACAACTATTGGCTCCATTGAAGATATTTCAGGATATGTAAAAGATTTGCAACAATACCGCAGGCCCGTATCAGATATTATTGATATAATTAATGAGAAGGCACAGGAAACCAGTATGCCAGCCGAAGAAATACAGGCGGAACTGTCGATACTTATGGCAGAGAACAGCGAATTTAAGGAACTGGGTAAAAAAATCGATTCATTAAAAAAAGTACAGGTTGACTTTTATACCGAATTAATTTCGACCAATGAAAAAGCAGCCAGGATTACTGATGAAATACAGGCATCTGCGCTGGCTATTGATGCCATGAATCAAGATGTGACTGCATTCCAGGATAAACTTCTTTATACTCGTGCTTTGGAGTATGTAAATGGCATGGAGCAGCGGGCACGCAACAGGCTAACCAAATATCACTACTATATGGCAAAGGCCTACGAATACCGGTTAGTCGAGGCGTACCCCGGTGAATTGGATCTTTTGCAGTTATTCGATCAGTTTCAGGGTTTTGTTGATGCCAATTACGATCATAACCTCGCTCCGGAACAATTTGATGCTTTAAAAGCCATTTACGAAGAGGAGCTTTCTCAGATTACTGAAAGTATTTATGATGAGTTTATAAGCAACCCTCCAATTTCTCAAAGCTATACTGAGTTAACACTTTGGTCTGAAGACCTTGAAGCATTGAATGATCTTGAGACTGGTGAATCTTTTGTTATCAATCCTTTCGAAAGGGGAATATTCACTATGAATGAGGAAGACATCAGGATAAACAGTATCGAGTTCCAGATCGAATTTCATACCGAAGGCGGATATCCCGGGCCATCAGGAAATTGCGATTTGTATTTGTCCCATTCTGGCGAATCGAGAATTAGATCGAAGGGCGAGATTTTTGTTTTCCGCCATTATAACGACGAAACCAACAATCCAATCCGCTGGGGCGAAAAACTTTTTTCGAGTGGAAACACCTACCCTGTAGAACCAAGCTATGCCGCTCAGTCATTGTTGCTTTCATTGATAAGTTCGCACAATCCAACACCCAATCAAATCATGTTATTCTCGCGCCCATCAGCTTGGGCCGACATTGAAGTAACGAAAACAATTAATTCAAACAATGGTACTAACTTCGTGATTGATGCGCTCAATATTCTGATCAATTACGACTTTGTTCAAAACAATGATATTGTTTCATATGAAGTGCTGTGTGGTGAATTAGGTCTGAGCAAGGATGGCACACGGAGTATGTTAGGCGAACGAATCATGCCATTGGTGAGTTCAAATAAAAGTGACATCGGGCAGCGTAGGGATGGTCGCGGATTTTTCGTGAGAAACTTTGATAAAAATGCGAGCCAGTCGTTTACCTTGCTTGCCGAGCAAAATTTTGGCTCCTATGAATTTGACGGATGGTACATTTTTGGAAAAGACAATTTAAAAGGAAAACCGGATATTGTCCGATCGACACAACTCGATCTTAATCTAGGCCAATCCAAAAGAGCCTTCCTTAACTATATTTATGTAGAGCCTGTGATGGAAGTTTTGCAGGACACTATTTTCTTTGCAGGAAATGGTGGGGAGCAGGCATTCTCAATTCATAACATTGGAAATGGTGTATTAAACTGGGATATTTACTCGGATTCAAGTTGGGTGTATTTCCCATCAGGAAATCATGGAGAAGGGGACACAAGTGCTTTTGTGAATGTAGATGTAAACGTTTCACCAGAAAAACGATATAGTTATGTCGTTGCTGCAGCCCCGGATTCCCCAAATTATCTCGACACAGTTTGGCTTGTCCAGAATGGATTTGAGGATGGTGTAGCCATTCATCTTGAAGATGGTTGGGCAGGAATATCTTCCTATCTCGAACCGGTGGATACGCAAATGAATCTGGTGCTTGAGGACATTGTGGATGATATGGAAATTATTCAGAATATGAATGGGTTTTACTGGCCCGGCCAAAACCTCAACACACTTGGTGCCTGGGATATGGCTTCAGGATATGCTATCAAGATGAGAGATGGTGCTTCATTGAACATTTTCGGCACGAGGGAATTTGAGAAGACTATCAACCTGTCCTCCGGCTGGAGCATGATCCCCGTTTTGAGTTCCTGTGAAGTGAATGTAAATGAAATATTCAGCACCCTTCCATGGAATTTAAAGATTGCTAAAGAAGTTGCCGGAACAAAGGTTTACTGGCCTGAGTTTTTTATCAATACTATTGGCAACCTTGAACCCGGAAATGCCTATTATGTGTATTTGTTGAACAACGGGTACATCACCTTTGAGGATTGTGAGGATTTCAAGTCCACGGTTATTTCCAGTTCATCAAAACCCATCGAAATGGAGCCATGGGGCGGGGTGCAAACTTCAAACAATACCCACGCTATTGCTATTCCACAGGAATTAAGCACAAACTCAAAACTTTTGCAAGGTGATATTTTGGGGGCTTTTGCTCCTGGTGGCTCATTCTTAGGATACACCGAAATCCAGTCGGGGTTGAGCAACTCAATTATGGTTTTTGGAAAAGATGTGTCTGCCCAAAAAAGTACAGGTATCGCTGATGGCAGCCAAATGTTGTTTAAGGTTTACCGGCCCGAAACAGATCAGGTTTTTGATACTGAGGTAACATTTATGGAGGACATGCCTAATCAGGATTTATTTACCACAAACGGGATTTCAGCTTTCAAATCCATCAGCCTTACCAAAGCATTGGAAAGTTCAATTCGCATTTTCCCCAATCCTGCCTCCGGAATGATTAATATTGATTGCGGTTCTTATGAAAACATGCAATTGAATATTTTCGATATGTATGGGAAAAGTGTTTTCACCAGGCAGTTGTCATCAGGTAACTTTAGCATGTCAACCGGCGAAACCCTCAAACCCGGCGTTTACAATTTTGAGTTTTCAAACGAGCATCTCAATTTGGTAAAACGTGTGGTAATAAAATAGCGAGATTGATATATCGTTAGGGTATCAATTCGCAAAAAGGAGGATTACATTTATTTAAGCCCACCCGCCCTTACTGAGCCGGGTGGGTTTTTTTGGCTTATCTTCTTACTTTTGCCGTTGAATAATTTTTAGCGTAATAAGCGCATACAGCAAAAATGATGAAACCTGATTTAAATACAAAAGTAATAAACAAGCAGGATGATTACCTGCAGTCATTGTCATTGAAGGAGTTGAAGGAATTAAGCACTGAGGGTGAATTCCTGTTTCGGGGCGAAGGAGATGTTGTGGCCGAACCTAACATCAAGGATATTAATTATTGTACCATCGATGAATTGATACAAACCACACAGCTTGCTGAATTGAAAATAAATTAGAATTTCTTTTTTCTAATTACCCCACCCATACAAAGTATCCGGACAAAAATCGATACCATTATCCCAATAAATAGTTTCAAGCTCGGCATTGTGTTTTACACTTTTAAAATAATCCGGATCTAAGAGTGATTTGTATTTTGAGTGTTCACTTTTTGACCACTCAACAAGTTTTTGGCTAAGGTCTATTGTTTTCTTTTCACCAGTGTTAAATAGCAAAACCATTTGATATGGTTCAACTTTAACGATTTGTTTCACTAAGTGTATCATAATAATTATTCCAAAAAATCTGCTAATCTCCGGCATTTAAAATTAAATTATTGAATAAGAGCAAAGATATTAATTCCATCATACTGCCAGTACCAAGGTATTAAACTTCTCCTCTGGAACCGGAAGCTTATCTTCTTCAAGCGCTTCGATGTAAATCTTAATAGGCTCTTTAATATTAGAAATTGCGGTTTCTTTGGTCTCACCCTGGCTGATGCAACCGG
>Ga0075111_1001381_pt1 | contig 11113 bp, 8 predicted proteins | sample AntAceMetag02UKK_FD_69787 | JGI IMG/M metagenome (GOLD analysis project Ga0075111, IMG submission 69787) | Saline lake microbial communities from Ace Lake, Antarctica - Antarctic Ace Lake Metagenome 02UKK | ecosystem: Environmental > Aquatic > Non-marine Saline and Alkaline > Saline | place... | reverse complement strand
GAATATATTCAAATGCTTGATGCGTATGGCAAGGATTTTATCTTCTACTCAAACGGAGATATACAGGCTAATCAGGCATGGGCAATTGCACATCGTATGGAATATAAAAACCTTTATGTTTTGAAAGGCGGCGTAAATTGCTGGTTCGAAACGATTATTCAGCCCAAAGCACCAGTTGAAAGTGAGCCACAGGAAGCCATCGATCTTTACCAGTTCAGACTGGGTGCAAAGCAATATTTTACAGGCGGAGGTGCTGACATCGAAACTGCAGCACCTGCCGAAGGCATTGAATTTACACGCAAGAAAAAAACCTCTGCCGTTGAAGGGGGATGCTAAGAAGAAGTTTGGAGTTTGGAGTTTAGGGTTCAGAGAGACCTGGAAGGTTTCTTTAATAAAGGATCATCTTGTTCTAATGAACCTGCCAACTCTATTGATATCAAACCTTCGAGGTCTTCAATTGTTCCTTACACAGGATTTGTTTTTATTAATTAGGCTTTCTGAATTTTGAATTATTGTTTTAGTAGGAATTCTTAACTACGCCCTTAGCGGTTTATTTTTTGAGTTTAGAGTTTGTAGTTTTGTTTTTACAATTAACCTATAACATTTAACCATTAACTTTTCTTGGTTTATGAAAGAAAATAACAGAACAAAAAGGTTGAGCATTGCTTCAGTAATATTTTTAGCAATAATTATTATTGGCCTGATTAACATCAGGAAGCCGGATCTTGAATACCAACTAACACCGCAACAAACGCTTGATGCTTTGTTGAATGCCCCAGAAGAAATATATCCTGAAGATGTTGAATATTTTGCTGATTTTGAAGAACCCGGATACGCCTTTGTTGACCTACGTAGTCCGCATGATTTTGTTAAGGGAAATGTTACCGGCTCCATTAATATCCCATCAAATGTTATCTTGGAAAAGGAAAGCCTTGAAGCATTCGATAAGTTCGTGGAAGATTCGTTAACCGTGATTTTGATAGCCGAAACACAAACCGAAGCAAACGGCCCATGGATTGTCCTGAAACAATTGGGCTATAATAATCTGAAGGTAATGCTCGGTGGATGGAATTACTATGCCAGCCCAATCGATCCCTACGATATGCCTGAAACCCCGCCATACCTGGTTGAAGAGGCAAAATATGACTACCTGACCATTATGGAAACGCTGGGGTCAAACCCAAATATTGGCCAAACAGGCGACACTCCAGAAATGATTATCCCCACAAGAAAAAAGAAAACATCAGCTGTTGAAGGAGGGTGTTAATTTTGAGTTTAAAGTTCGGAGTTAAGCGTTTGGCGTTTGACCGAGTTTATTGAAACAAAATATTAAAAATAGTAATTAGGGTCGCTTCGGCGGGCCTTCTTGTTTGCTCGTTTGGAACTTCAATATTTAAGCTAATGCTTGAGACATTGAGTTAAAATACCTAATTTTACACTTCATTGGCTTAAATAATTGAGTAAGCGTGAAGATCACATTGCAAATATTAAGGAGAGTATTTAATAAAAAATTGCGCTACACACACTTGATGGCATTCATTAAGTACAACAGCCTACCGAAACTGTTCAACTTCATTATCAATGAATACGAAAGAAGGATAAAAAGGGTCAAGCTATCATCAAAGCCTTATCTTATAAATTCAGAGCCTACCAACCATTGCAACTTTAAATGTCCATTTTGTCCGACGGGCAAGAATTATAAACGCACTGGCGGATTTGCTCAAATTGAACTGTATGAGAAAATATTTAAGCAGATCGGGCGATATATTTATCTCATCACAATCCATGGTTGGGGGGAGCCTTTATTATTTAAAAATTTACCTGAGATTGTAAAGCTTGCCCATAATAATAAAATATTTACTGTAGTTACCACCAACGGAAGCCTGCTAACAAAAAAAATGTCCAGGAAAATCATTTCAAGTAAGCTTGATTACCTAATTTTATCTATTGATGGCATATCTGAAGAAACTTATCAGAAGTATAGAATTGGCGGAAGTTATAATGCAATACTGACCAATTTAAAATATCTGATTTCATTAAAAAAAGAACAGGGTAGTTCAACACCTTTTATCGAATGGCAATTCCTTGTTTTTAAACATAATGAACATGAGATTGATTCAGCAAAAAAATTGGCGAGTGAATTGGGCCTTGACAACATCGTATTTATGCCGGCCTACACGGAGGATGTGTGTTTTGATTCCACTGATGAAAAATTTCACTTGCCCAGGCATTCACCATTGTCCAAACAATCCGACTGTAAACATCTTTGGTCAACATTAACATATCACTGGAACGGCAAGGTGGTACCATGTTGTTACGATTTTTTTGGTAAAATATCGTATGGCAACCTGCATAATGAAAGGTTTGGCCAAATATGGAATAATGAATATTTCCTGGAATCAAGAAGGGTAATTAAAAATGGGCCAGAGGGTCGTTCACAAGATTTATTTTGTAGCTTTTGTGTCAGGAATATTGCACAAGCACCATAATAGCAATATTTGGCAAAATGATGATCTTTTGCCTGTCAAATTTTTGTTTTAACAACTTGATTAAATCAACGGTTTAAATTATTTTTACAAATAATTACAAATTCAATGGCTTCCAAAATAACCAGAAATTATTTGCCTGAATTATTTGCCCTGGGATTTATCCGCTCAAAACCGAGTATGGTAACCGTAAACCTCACCGAACAATGCAACCAGCAATGCATTTACTGTGAAATAGGGATCGGTCGTACATCTTCAATAAAAAATGCACTGACGATAAATGATATGATATGGATCATCGACGAAATGGCTTCAAATGGAATACACAAAATTTCATTGTGCGGTGGTGAGCCATTTTTATTTGATGGCCTGATGGATGTTGTGGATTATGCCGGCCAAAACAAAATACGCTGCTCGATTACATCAAATGGCATGACAGCGCATAAACTTACCAAAACTGACTTAGGCATACTTAAAGACTGGAAAGCCGAAATAAATATCTCCATCGACGCCTTTGACGATGAAATCCAATCCATCACACGAGGCAAAACCGGGACACTTTCGAATGCATTAAAATCTATACAATGTTTTAAGGAAAGCCGCATACCTGTTACAGTCTTAACCGTTATCTCCAAGTACAATTACCACAATTTATATGATTTGGTGACCAAGGCTTATGAAGAAGGAATCCGGGAGATATTGTTCCAGCCTGTCAACTATTCTTCCAATTATCCCGACCGCGTTGTGGTTGACAATAAAAACCAACTAAACGTTGGAGTTGACAACCTTGATGCATTGATGGGCCAGTTAAAAAAAATATTACAATTTGAAAGAAGGCATAAAATTAACACGAACGTCTATCGGATTATGCCATGGATTGGACATTACCTTAAATCAGCAGCCGACCCAAAGGGCAACTCGTTTTTCAACAATGTACTTCCTAAATTCTTTTGCCGTGAAGTTTATGCCATCATCGACATCAATTACAATGGAGGTATCCAACCCTGCGGTTTGCGTCCGGCAACCATCTCTATCAAAGACGACAAACAGCCTGGATTGCTATCTTTGTGGATGCAGGCCACCAAAGAAATCCGGAATGATTTGGAAAGTGGCATGTTTTATAAGGAATGTAATACTTGTTGTCATCACTTCAGTCGGAATATGCTTGCATCAATGATTAAGTATCCGCTTGAAAACAGAAAAACCTGGATGAATATGATACCGCTTTTACTCACCAGGACCGGGTCGCGAATGTTGAAAAAATTGTATTTATAATAGTAAAGACATATTGGAAAATTAAAACAAGATAAATGAAGATAGCTTTGGTTACCGGCGCAAACAGGGGGATTGGACTTGAAATATGCAGGCAATTGGATGTACCAGGATTTACAGTAATCCTTTGTTCACGGGATGTAAACAAGGGAAAGCAGGCTGCCCTAACATTGAGCGACCGTATCATTGTAAAACAGCTTGACGTAACTGACGAAGAAAGCATTCAAAACCTCTTCAAATACGTAGATGACAATTTCGGGAAACTTGATGTCCTGGTCAACAATGCAGGTTTGGGCGAAATTCAGCATGATGATAAAAACAAAGTATTGGCGGCTTCAAAAAAATTCCTGACAAACAATATTAAAGGTTTTGGCAAAATAATAAAGAAGGTTTCCCCAATGCTAATTAAAACAGATATTATAAGGAAAACAGGTGCGGTTGAGGTTCTATTAACAGATGTGAAACAACTTATGGAAACCAATTTTTATGGCGCGATGCGAATGATCCAGGTTTTTTATCCTTTGCTTTTGAAAAGCAAACAGGGACGCGTTATCAACGTGAGCAGTGGAAGAGGTGAGCTAAAGGGTTTATCTGGTGATTACCCCGGCTACAGCTTGTCAAAAGCCTCGTTGAACGCCCTGACCATAATGTTTTCGAATGAACTAAAAAGCAAAGGGATAAAAGTGAATGCCATGTGCCCGGGTTGGGTAAAAACGGATATGGGCGGCCCAAATGCCCCCCGTGATGTAAGCCAGGGTGCTGATACTGCGGTTTGGCTCGCCACGGAAACCGAAATTCCAACAGGAAAGTTTTTTAGGGACAGAAAAGAAATTGACTGGTAACGAATTGAAACAACAAACTACAAAAAACTAGTGCCGTGAAAATAGGACTGATATTTCCGAACAAAGACAGAAGGTATAAAACCATCCATTTAGGATTTGGTTATCTGGCAGCTTATGCCCGGCAGCAACATGATGACTTAAGTTTCGAAGTGCTGGATACCCGGGTGGCCACATCAAAAGAAACGAAAGAATTTTTTAATTCATCATTCGACCTGATAGGGATAACCGTTTTTGCTCCGGTCTATTATGAAGTGATCAGGATTTTCAACAAGGTGAAAAAAAGTTTCGGCCAGGTACCTGTTTGCCTTGGGGGGGCATATGTTACCACTATCATGGAGGAAGTGTTCAGGGAAACTCCGGCAGAATTCGCAGTATATGGTGAAGGAGAGATAACTTTTTCGGAATTAATAACACATCTTAATGGAAATAAAGAACTCAGGGATATTCAAGGTTTAATGTACAAAGATCAGGAGGGCAACATCATCACCAATCCCCCAAGGGCCTACATAAAAGAGTTAAATAAAGTTCCCTACCCGGCCTGGGACATTTTTCCCATGGAACGGTATCCCTTGCACAGGATGGTCACCAGCAGGGGCTGTCCTTATGCTTGCTCATGGTGCAACTCAAGTTCTATCTGGAACAAGACCTACAGGACCCGTGACCCCGAAAACATGGTAGATGAGATTGAATTTTTGCTAAAAAAATATGGGAGGAAAATTTTCGTGTTTGGCGACAATAGCTTTAACATTGACCCGGCAAGGGTAGAAAAATTCTGTAATTTATTGATAAGAAAAAATATCAAAATCCTCTGGTCGGTATCACTCAGGGCAGATTTGATGACCCAGGATTTAGCATACAAAATGAAAGAAGCAGGTTGTTATAACGTGGCAATCGGAATCGAATCGGCCAATAATACAATATTGTCCCACATCAACAAAACCACAACTATCGAAAAAATTACCGAAGGGGTAAAAATGCTTAAAAATGCCGGAATCGAAGTTATGTCACAATATGTGATTGGCAGCCCTTACGATACCCTTGAAACGGTAAAACAATCAATTGAATATGCCAAAAACTCGGAGTGCGATTACACTAATTTCTATACCGTTTTACCTTTTAAGGGAACCCCTCAATGGGATTATGTTATGGAATATGGCACATTGTACAAGCAAGTTATCCATGATTTTTTTGAGATGGAGCCACGCATAGTTTTTGAAACCCCTGAATTTCCCTACAAAGACCGCCTGGAGGCTATCAGGCTGGTAAAGAAAAATGGCTTTTACAGCAACAAGGATAAGAAAAGCTGGCTGTTCGATTTAGCCAAAGACACATCCATGAAAATTCAGAAGATGCTCCCTGAAAAAACCGGTGAACGGATTTACATGATCCTAAAGTCCATTTACAAACTAAAAATAGTGAAGAAAAATAACGTGTAACACAGTTTCACTGAAATGCACACAAACCATGATAACAATATTTAGCATCAGCGCTTTTTTTGTACTCCTTTACCTGGCCTACCCGCTTTGGCTTGCCGGGAGTGCCAGCGAAAAGCCATCCGGCGAAAAAGAAACCGAAGAGGTAAGTGCCGTTTCGCTAATCCTGCTATCATACAACGGTAAACAATATTTACACGAAAAAATCAGCTTCCTGATAAATGAATTGTCCCTTTTTAAAAATTACGAATTGATCATTATCGATGACAACAGCATGGATGGGAGTATCGAGATACTTGAAAAATTCAGGAATACCGATCATGTTAAAATAATAATTAACCCTAAGCAAAATGGGATTCCATTTTCGATGAACCTCGGTGTATCAATTGCACGGTTCGACTACCTGATTTTTTGCGATCAACGGCAGATATTGTCAAGTCAAATCCTAAAAAGGATTGTTGGCCCCTTGAAGTTTGCTAATGTCGGTGCTGTTTCTGCCTGTATCTCGTGCAAGGACAAGGCCAACAAAATCTCACTTATCCGGAAACATGAAAATTTCATAAAATCCAGGGAAAGCAACTATGGAAGTGTTATCGGGGTGTATGGCCCATTATACGCCTTAAAGAAACGATACTATTGCCCAATCCCCGAAAACATTATTCTCGACGACCTTTATCTTAGCCTGTGCATTTTAAAATCAAAACAAATCCGACTATTGAACGATTGCGAGATCGTTGATGATAGTTTTTGCATTCTATTCGATTATCAGCGTGCCAGGCGTTACCTTGGTGGTTTGTTGCAAATACTCAGGGAGCGATCAGTTTTCAATGATTTAGGGATAAAACACCGAACAATGCTACTTTGGCATAAATACCTCAGGCTGTTCATTCCGGTATTACTGTTTTTATGCTACATCAGTCTTGGCCTGTCCTTGCAAAAGGGAGTTGGATATGTTATCGCATTCACCATAGTAACTATTATTGCACTTGTTTCGTTATTGCCTGCAAAGTACATGTTTCAATTCAGGATGAAAAACCTGATCAGGATGAACATACTTTACTTTACTGCATTTATAGATATCTTGATAAATGATATCCTTATTCATAAAAACAAAAATCACAATAAAACAGGCTTCAACCCAAAGCAGGATGATTAAAATCAATTTCAATTTTTTGTTTAAAACTATATGAACAAATCCGTGACCCTTAAAGAAATTTCATTGGTAAAGCCCCATTTACCGCCGCTTGATGATTTGCTACCACATCTTGAAAGGATATGGGAATCGCGCCAATTAACAAATGGTGGCCCGATTCAACAGGAATTTGAGCAAGCTTTAAGTGAATACCTGGGAATAAATCATATCAGTTTGCTTTCGAGTGGTACGGCGGCTTTAATGATAGCCATTTCTACACTCAAGCTTCAGGGTGAAGTCATCACAACACCTTTCACCTCACCTGCAACGCTCCAGGCTATCCACTGGAATAATCTTAAACCGGTTTTTGCAGATATTAGCCCCACTGATTTTAATATTGATTGTTCATTAATTGAAGCTGTCATTACCCAACATACCAGCGCAATTGTTCCCGTACATTTATTTGGCACTCCATGTAATGTGCGAAAAATAGATCAACTGGCCGGGAAATACAATTTAAAGGTGATATACGATGCTGCCCACAGTTTTGGGGTAAAAATTAACGGTAATTCAATTTGCAACTTTGGCGATCTTTCAGCAATGAGCTTCCATGCAACTAAGGTGTTTAACACCTTTGAGGGTGGCGCAATTGTTTGTCATGATGAGGCAACCAAGATATACATCGATGCTTTAAAAAATACCGGACTTGACACGAAAAATAATTTGGCAGGTTATGGTTTCAATGCAAAAATGAATGAGTTTCAGTCAGCTTTTGGCCTTTGTCAATTAAAATATATTGATGAGGTAATTGCCAGGCGAAAGGCAGCAACTTTTATATACAGGGAGTTACTTGGTAATGTAAAGGGTTTGAGGATACTTGAGGATGTAAAAGGTGTTGTACACAATTATTCCTATTTCCCAATTCTTATCAATCCTGATAAATTTGGTACTGACAGGGATGAATTGTACGATTTCCTGAAGAAGAAAAATATCACGCCCCGCAAATATTTTTACCCCCTGGTTAGTGATTTCCAGGAATTTAAAAAATACAAAACCGGTGACTTACCGGTAGCAGAAAATATAGCCGGGAATATTCTTTGCTTGCCCCTGTTTCATGATATTACGGAAGAGCAAATCCATTTTATTGTTCATACAATAAATCACATTCACCGAAAATGAAAGTCCTACAACTTTGTCATAAAATGCCGTATCCACCACACGATGGGGGAGCCTATTCCTTATACCAAACTGCTTTGGGCTTGCTCAGCCAGGACATTAATGTAAAAGTATTCGCGATTAATACTCCTAAAAACCGGGTAAAAGTCAATGATATCCCTGCCGACTTTCGGGAAAGGACAAGGTTTGAATGTTCAATGGTCAATACACGGGTCAACCCTATCAAGGCAGGCATTAACCTCTTAAGTAATCGATCCTATTTTGTCGAAAGGTTTTGGTCAAAAGAATGGAATGATCAACTAATAAATATACTGAGGAAGGAAGAGTTTGATGTAATTCAACTCGAACACCTTTACATGTGCAGTTACATTGATACCATAAAACAGTTGTCCAAAGCGATGGTGGTGCTTCGTCCCCAAAATGTTGAAAACAATCTGTGGCATCAGGTGATAAAATTTGAGCCTAATCCTCTTAAAGCTAAATATCTCAAAATTGCCACAAAAAGACTCATGACACTTGAAATGCAAATGGCACAAAAGGTCGATGGGATTTTGGCGATATCTGATGAAGATGCTACTGTATTTACCAAATATGCCCCTGCAACACCTGTTGTTTCGGTACCTTTTGGATTTAATTTTAACAAAACAAAAAACTATGATATAAATAAGCAGTACCAAGCTTTCCCTATATTTTATCATTTGGGATCAATGGATTGGCAACCAAATATCCAGGGAATTAAGTGGTTTATCGAAGAAGTTTTACCTTTCATTTGTTCTGAATATCCAGAATTTAAGTTAAAGATCGCGGGTAAAAAAATGCCACAATGGATTTACAAACGTCAAAGCAAAAACCTGGAAGCCGAAGGTGAGGTAAAAGATTCAATGATATATCAGGAAGACAAAGCGTTGATGATAGTGCCCCTACTCTCTGGTGGCGGCTTACGTGTGAAAATAATTGAAGGCATGGCACTTGGAAAAACTATTATCTCCACATCAATTGGTGCCCGTGGTATTCCATTTACAGATCAGAAAAACCTTTTGATTGCAAACACTCCACAAGAATTTGCTATTCAAATCAACAAATGCAGACATTCAAAAGTGTTTTGCCAAATGATCGGAAAGCATGCACGGCAATTCGCAATGGAAAAATATGACTTTAACCAAACAGCAAAACGCATGATCAGGTTTTACAACAACCTACTTCACTAAACCGGGCTCACCTTTTTTCCATTCACCCATCTTCCATATCCAAAAATTCCCTTATTTTTATAAGAACCAATTTCAAAACATTATGAAAAATTTTACTGCGATACTTATCGCTTTCATCTTTGCATTCACTTTATCTGTATCATCAGTTCAAGCTGGCAAAGAACCTACTTCAAAAATTGAAACTCTGGTGAGCAACTTCTATTGGGAACGCTACAGCAAATACGCTAACGGTTATCTTTCAGATTTACAGATTAGCGAAAACATCCCCGTTTATTATGATGGACAAGTGGTATATTACGCACTGAATTTTGAAAACGAGTTCATCCTAATTTCCGCGTGGGATGAGGTATTTCCAGTTTTAGGATATTCATTTTCGGGCAAATATGGAAAGCCAACACTCCATGAAAGCTTCTCTGAATGGGCTGCACAGTATGCCCGGCAAATCATGTTTGCTATCGAAAGCAAAGTTCCGGTAACAAAAGAAATTAGTAACACCTGGAAAAAATATTCAGACCCAAATTTTGACATCGAGGGAAAAGCTGACTATCGCGATATCGAACCTATGCTCACTTCCACCTGGGATCAGGGAAAATATTACAACCAGGCGTGCCCCAGCGATCCACAGGGTGTTGCCAGCCACTGTGTAACCGGCTGCGTTACCACCGCTTTGGGGCAACTTGCATATTATTTCAGGCATCCGCAAACAGGAAATGGTTCTTATTCTTATAACGACCCAAACTACGGAACAATTTCGGTAGATTTTGAGTTCAAAGTTCAGCGTTTGGAGTTTGTTAGCAGCTTCAAAGACACACCAATCACTTTTCACCAATCACCAATCACTGTTCACCGATCACCGATTACAGATTACCGATTACCGATTACAGATTACCGATCACTATTCACTATTCACCATTCACCATTCACCATTATCAATCACTCAACCAACGATTCCATTGAATGGAATATATTTTCACCTTTTGTAAAATATGCTTTAACGGAGCCAACCATAATTTTGGCTTCTACCAAAATGGGGATATGGTTAAGGTCATCGGTGAGCCAGACAAATAGATCCTCGCCACCACTAAAAATGGTGCCTTCGACCAAAAGCACCGAGAATTTATGGCAACGGTATATCTGACGGTCGTAATTCTCAATTATTTCAAGCCCCAAATATCGCCCATGCAGATTAAACATTTCACCATCCATTATCATCCTCATCGGAATTTTCTCACCCACTTGCATTGCATTATAATCGAGTGAACGTGCATAATAAACTGCAGTTTGCAAATCCATTACAAAACCATCAAGTGCAAGTGTGTCGATGGAAGCAGGGTGTTGAGAGTTTTCGGTTTGTGAGATAACCTGTTTGTTTGGATAATCAAATTCGAAACTATTGTTCACTTTGTATCCACCTTCTTGTGTGTTTCGCTTGAAATAATAGGAATGTAAAGTTTGTGCGTCAGCGACCGATTGAAAATGGTCACGCACCTTAAAAATCCAGTCGTAGGTACTTAATGAGCGCCCAAAGCTTTTAAACTGATAGACCGGCAAATCATTGTATTGT
>Ga0075111_1001376_pt1 | contig 11121 bp, 11 predicted proteins | sample AntAceMetag02UKK_FD_69787 | JGI IMG/M metagenome (GOLD analysis project Ga0075111, IMG submission 69787) | Saline lake microbial communities from Ace Lake, Antarctica - Antarctic Ace Lake Metagenome 02UKK | ecosystem: Environmental > Aquatic > Non-marine Saline and Alkaline > Saline | place... | reverse complement strand
AAAGTCGGTAACATTACCTCATATAAAAATTAGGTCTCTTTAGAGAAAGGATTCTTGTTCTTGAGCTTTAGTTTTTAAGTAGTCTATAAAGCGAACCTATTTAAAGATTGATTTAAATAGCTTCGCTAAGTTCATATAAAAAATATTGAGCTGAAAACTTTTAGATCAAATCGTCTCAGTTTCCTCTGCAACTGTCATATATTAAACTGTTGCTTCTTCGAGAACCGGTGTTTCAATTGTTGGATCAACGAAAACGTCAAGTGTTGGATCATCAATTTCAAATAGTGGATAATCAATTCCAAATTTTGCATTCTCGGAAATCTCTTCGATATTACTAGTTAGCCCAACGTAACTACCATCCTCATGATTTAGCACATCAGTACCTTCGCCACCATCTAAATTTCTTATAGTTCCAGAATTAGTAATTGTATCGTCACCATCACCCGCGTCTAAATTTCTGATTCCCCCCCAATCATTAAAAATTTCATCGTCGCCATCACCTGCGTCTAAATTTCTGATTTCCCCATAAACATTAGTAATTGTATCGTCACCATCACCCGCGTTTAAATTTCTGATTTCCCCCTCAAAATTAGTAATTGTATCGTCACCATCACCCGCGTCTAAATTTCTGATTTCCCCAGAAGCATTAAAAATTTCATCGTCACCATCACCCGCGTTTAAATTTCTGATTTCCCCCTCGAAATTAAAAATTGTATCGTCACCATCACCCGCGTCTAAATTTCTGATTTCCCCATTATTTACAATTATATCGTCACCATCACCCGCGTTTAAATTTTTGATCGTACCCATATCATTAAAAATTGTATCGTCACCATCACCCGCGTCTAAATTAGTGATTGTCACATCCTCCGAAATAGTAATAGTATCAGCCCCGTCTCCCGAATTTATTGATATAGTTTTTACACCTGTATAAGATGTTGTTTCCCCATTTATTGTAACTGTTACAACATCCCCATCCTGACTAACTTCTATATCATCATCTCCTTCAGAACCAGTTATAACTAAATTCCCATCACTGATCTCAGCGTAAGCTGGAGGTGTTGGAAGACCATCTATAGGTGTTAATTCAATATCCTGTATGCCTTCGGCAAGTATTGCGCTAGAGTCACCATCACCATAAGTCATGAACAAAGAATTATCAATAGTTTGGTCTAAACCCAGAACCTCTTTGCTTTGAGTAGACTCCACGAATCCACCAATATTACTATCCATACCATTATTACCAACAACCATTCCTGTTCCCATATTTATGTACCTCCCCATATTTTTTTACTAAATACTATATCGTTATAACTAGGACATTTATTGTATCATAATATTATGTTTCTTTTTAAGAAATTGAAGCTAATCCACGCAGATGTCTACTGCAAGAAGCATCTAACGTTGCTATGTTTGCATTTTTATAACGAGTTTAAATACATGACTCCATATAGAATCAATTTATCGTGTTTCTTCCGACCTATTTGAACTAAGCCGCTTAAGCCTTTGTTAAAAACGAACACTCTACCTAATTCTTCGGAAAATTCAAGAAATCTTTATTAACTTATGAATACAGCAGATGCAGCCGTTAATTTGCCAGATGGCTTACCAGATGGCGGAATCGAAAGGATTCTTGTTTTGTTTTACTATTTAATCTTATTTCACATGTTATAATAAACCCTATGGAAGAGAAAAAGTGGTCTGAGAATGATTTAATTAAGCATTTCAAAAAAGATAAATTTATTACCTTTATTGGGATTGAGCCCTTAGAGGCTAAACTTGGTTATGGTAAAGCGAAGCTGGAACTGAAGGAACATCACATGAATAGTGTCGATGTATGTCAGGGTGGGGCGATGTTTACTTTAGCAGATTATGCGTTTGCTATAGCATCGAATTCTCATGGCAGAGTAGCACTCGGCATTAATACCTCTATGAATTTTGTAAAAGGTGCCGTGCTTGGCGATACCCTGTTTGCTGAAGCTAAAGAAGATTCTCTCGGGTATAAACTAGCTAGCTATAACGTCCGCGTTTCTAATCAAAAAGATGAAACCATCGCACTCTTTCAAGGTATGGTATACCGAAAATCACAAAGCCTCGAAAAATTCACAAAGATATAAAATCACCATTGATGCAAAATATTCGTTTTGTTTTTTCCTAAAATGAGCTAAAATATGGAAAAAATGTGGTGTATAGTTTTTGCCCCATTTTTAACATACAACATAATAGTGGTTAGTAGCTAAAATTTCATAGCCAAAACCAACCTGCAGTTAGTTAATTATAAAGGAGATATCAAACTATGTATTCATTAGAAGAACTAAGAAAAGTTGACCCGGAAATAGCAAAATCGATTGATCAGGAATATGACCGTCAGCAAAATAAACTGGAGTTGATTGCATCTGAAAATTTTACAAGTCTTGCTGTAATGGAAGCAATGGGAAGCGTATTAACAAATAAATATGCTGAAGGTTACCCAGGACATCGTTACTATGGCGGTTGTGAATATGTCGATATCGCTGAGGATTTAGCAAGAGACCGAGCCAAAAAACTTTTCGGTGCGGAGTATGCAAATGTTCAGCCACACTCTGGCGCACAGGCAAATACTGCTGTGTATTATGCGTTTCTAAAACCTGGTGAAACGGTTCTTGGAATGAGCCTTAAAGAAGGTGGCCATTTAACTCATGGTGCAAAATTTAACATTTCAGGTAAGTACTACAACTTTATTCAGTATGGTGTAAAAGAATCCGATTGTACTATTGACTACGATTACATAAGAAAAATAGCAAAAGAAAATAAACCAAAGATGATTGTGGCAGGAGCCAGTGCATATCCACGAATTATTGACTTCAAAACACTATCAGAAATAGCAAAAGAAGTAGGGGCAATGCTTTTTGTTGATATGGCACATATCGCGGGACTAGTTGCAACAGGTTTGCATCCTAATCCAGTTGAGTATGCAGATGTCGTAACAACAACGACTCACAAAACGCTTAGAGGTCCAAGAGGTGGAATGATCTTGGCTAGAGAAGAATATGGAAAAGCGTTGGATAAAGCAATTTTCCCAGGCATCCAAGGTGGCCCACTAATGCATGTTATTGCAGCTAAGGCTGTTTCTTTTAAAGAAGCATTAAAACCTGAATTTAAAACATACCAGCAGCAAGTAGTAAAAAATGCTAAAAAGCTAGCAGAAACATTAGCTGATGAAGGTGCTGAAATTGTAACCGGTGGTACTGACAACCATTTGGTTTTAGTTAAAACAAATGTTGATCCAATAAATATTACGGGTGCGGATGCTGAAGAGATGCTAGATGAAGTAGGTATTACGGTTAATAAAAACCTATTACCATTTGATAAAGAAACTGCCGCAGTAACCTCTGGTATCCGAATTGGAACTCCTGCAATGACCGCAAGAGGAATGAATGAAGCTGATATGGTGAAAATTGGTCAGCTCATGGGCAAAATATTGAAATCAAAAGGCTCGGAGTCTGCTATGAAGGAAGTTAAACTAGGTGTCGCAGAATTATGTGCGGCATATCCACTCTATAAATAGGAGAAACTATGGTAACAACGAAAGATAAAACACTAAAGAGACCAACGTGGGATACTTATTTTATGAATATCGCACATGTTGTTGCATCGCGTGCAACTTGTTTGAAGCGGCAAGTGGGTGCATTAATTGTTAAGGATGAGCAAATATTAGCAACTGGTTATAATGGAGCGCCAAGAGGAATGAAGCATGGTACTGAAGTCGGCTGTCTACGTGATCAGCTTGACGTCCCATCTGGAACCCATCATGAGTTATGTAGAGGTTTACATGCAGAGCAGAATGCCATTATCCAAGCGGCAAGAAGTGGTGTGAATGTAGAGGGTGGTACACTTTACTGTACCTATATGCCCTGTGTTATTTGTTCTAAAATGATTATTAATTCTGGTATCAAACGGATTGTATTTAATGGTTACTATCCAGATGAACTGGCTGTACAGATGTTGAATGAATCAAAAATTGATGTGAGTTTATATGAAGAATCCTATATAGAAGAAGATATTAAACAGGTAAAATTTACAGAGGATGAAAAAAACCGTTATGTGCTGTAAAAAAGGGTTATTCCTATGAAAAAATTTGCGTGTTTAGGTCCAGCCGGTACGTATAGTCATAAGGCTGCAATTGCCTATTTAAATGCGATACAAACCAAATCAGAAATCGTATTTAAAGCAACCATTAACGAAGTATTAGCTTCGGTTGATAATAACGAAATCGAATATGCAATAATTCCAGTTGAGAACTCTGTTGAAGGGACTGTTAACGAAACTCAGGATTATTTAGCGAGTAGTCGAAATATTAATATTATTGCGGAAATGACAATTGATATTGATCACAATATTATTGGCTTCACCGATATAAAATTAAGTGATGTTAAGACTGTAATTTCACATCCTCAACCTATTGCACAATGCAAGACATTTATTCGAAACAAAATGCCAAATGCGCATATTGAGTATTCATCGAGTACTGCTGCTGCAATAAAAGTGGTACATGATCGTGGCGATAAGACGAGTGTCGCAATTGGAAATTCGTTAGGGATTGATCAATACAACCTGTCTATTCTTAAGCAAAATATTAGTGATGCAAAAAATAACCAGACACGTTTTTTTATTATCAATAATGAAAAGCTGAAAAATAAGGGGGACAAAGTTTCGATTGTATTTTCGACTGATAAGGATGTTCCCGGTGGCTTGTACCGAATTCTTGGAGAGTTTGCGAACCGAAATATAAATTTAACAAAAATTGAGAGCCGACCAAGTAAAGAAGATATTTTTACCTATAAGTTTTTTATCGATATGGAAGGATGCATCGCGGATAAAGGTGTAAAGCAGGCGTTTGAGAATATTGAAAAGCAATCTACTTTTTTTAAGATACTTGGAGTATATGAGGAGATTAAATAATGTTAGCAGCAAAATATATCCGTGAAAATGAAGACTCAGTAAGACAGATGTTATTGAACCGAAATAATACACCTGACGTTTTGGATAAATGGCTGGATGTAGATAAAAAATATCGTGAAATTAGCCAGGAGTCGGACCAATTAAAATCAGAGCGAAACAGCCTTAAACCAAAAGGGAAACCAAGTCCAGAACTAATGGATCAACTTAAGATCATTTCAGAAAAAATTAAAGCAATGGATGAAGAATTGAAATCTGTAGAAGAGAAACAATCTGAACTATTGATGTACATCCCAAATATGTTTAGCGAAGATACGCCAATCGGCAAGGACGAGGCCGCAAATAAGGACTTGTCAAAATGGGGGAGTATCCCAAGATTCTCATTTGAAGCTAAGAGTCATGATGAACTAGGTAAAAATTTGGGTATTCTAGATTTTGAACGAGGAGTGAAAATATCAGGTAGTCGTTTTACTATTTACAGAGGATTTGGTGCAAAACTAGAGCGAGCGCTCATCAATTTTATGTTAGATACACACTCTGAAGAGGGTTATCAGGAAATACTACCACCGTTTTTAGTAAATAGAGAAACAATGACCGGAACGGGTCAGTTACCAAAATTTGAAGAAGATTTATACAAATGTGAGAATGATGATCTGTTTCTGATACCAACCGCAGAAGTACCGGTAACCAATATGTACCAAAATGAAATTTTAGATGAGAAAGAATTACCACAAAAATTCGTTGCTTATACACCCTGTTTTCGACGAGAAGCAGGTAGTTATGGGAAAGATACGGTAGGGCTCATTAGGCAGCATCAGTTTAATAAGGTAGAACTTGTCATGTATAGTAAGCCAGAGGAGAGTGACAAGATGTTAGAGCAGTTAACTAGGGATGCTGAAAAGATATTGCAACTCTTAGCCTTGCCATATCGCAAGATACAATTATGTAGCGGTGATATTGGATTTTCTTCGGGGAAAACCTATGATTTGGAAGTATGGTTTCCATCACAAAATACATATAGAGAGATATCATCATGTAGTAATTTTTATAACTTTCAATCGAAGCGAGCTAAGATTCGCTATCGTAATGCAGATAAAAAAGTGGAGAGTATCCACACATTAAATGGTTCAGGATTAGCAGTAGGTCGAACGCTAGCTGCAATACTAGAGAACTATCAGCAGGAAGACGGAAGTATTAAAATTCCTTCTGTGTTGCAAGATTATTTAAAAATAGAGATAATAAAGATATAGTATACTAAACCCAATTGCGGTAGAGTGTAAAACCAACTTGGATAGAACGAGGTACGATATCTTGAATAAAAGATAAAGGAGTTATAACGGTGGATGAAATTAAACAAGAATACATAAAAATATTTAGAGCTTTAGCAAATGAGGAAAGATTAGAAATTATTTTGAAGCTTTATACAGAAGGTGAATTATGTGCGAGTGATATAGAGAAGAGTTTCTTTATGGAGCAGTCTACAACATCACATCATTTAAATTATTTAAAAAACGTAGGAGTACTTGAATCTAGAAAGCAAGGTAGAAACGTTTATTACAAAGTAAACACCGAAAATCTGACATTTTTATACGATAAGTTTCTAAAGATATTTTTTAAAATCGAAAGATAGGCCAAATGTCTGCAAAACCTTTGTTAGAGGGCATTAGGCAAAAAGTATCAAGTTATTTTCAAATATCAAAAGAAGAATTTGATGATATTTTTGACCGAGCAAAAGAAACCAGGATTAAAAAAGGCATAACGTTATACAAAGAAGGAAAACGATATAGCGAAGTCTATATAATTGCGAGCGGAACTGCTGATATCTTAAAGTTCAAAAAATGCATTAATATGGTTTCAAAGGGTGATGTGCTTGGAGAAATGTCATTGGTTGGGCCAAAAGAGAGTAGCGCAACTGTTGTGGCAACAAGTGATATGATTGTCTATAAATTTAACAAAGATTATTTTGATATTTTACTAAATCGATATCCGCAGATTAACAAAGCAATTGTCATGGAATCACTGAGTCGTAAGCTGCAACAACGAGAAGCCGAAAAGTAAAAACCATAGCATAATCATCGATCATCGAGTATAATATTTTCATGTCATTGGGGGATATATATTGGTTTAATTTGGGCTCTGCAGAAAAGTTGCAGAATGCTCCAAAAAGAGAGACTCTTAAAGAAGTTCAGTCTCTGCTTCTAGGCAAAATCTACCGTATATTTGAAGAAAAAATACAGGTATCTCACCTTCAATTCCATCATTATTGTCAACCGCGTCAAAATGAATCCATGCAGGGGCGCAGGCAGTTTGATGAAAAGAATCGATTGACCCTTGAACCGGTAATAAAAGAACTAGAAGAACTCTATATAAACACCGTTGGTGGACTTAATCGCTCATACATCTATCTGCATATTGCAGATGCTAATTTGGATGAACTAATCTATCGACGAACAGATTTATTACATCGTTTACAGAATTTATGTCAGACAGGCTATGTGAAAATAGGTGGTGGAAATTTGGACGAGGCATTTATTGGGCCGGATTCTATCGAATTTTCTACCGCCACAATCATTAACTATTACAACAAATGTGTCCAGCTTTTTGGCGAGGATTCTATTGCGCCAGTTGTATGGATACCGGAACGTTTTTTTGAACAACGAACAGCTGAAGTAATTGAACAGGTTTATAAAAATTATCCTATAATCAAAAAGAACGGATATATATCCATCATAGTAGATGAGAATGTTATTAAACATTCTTTACCGAAAGGCTGGAATGGGAATCTCTTTACTGGCTGGGTGAATCCAAGATATCCATCTGTTAAAATATTTGTGAGTTCAAACAAGTTAAGGGCGATTATGCCACAGGCAAGCCCTGCCGAGATTAATGAGTATTTCTTTCAGTTAATGTCTGAAAGTTTCAGCGATCGGGACAAGCAGGATCTCGTGTGGTTTGTTCAAACCTATGAAGATCTCATTAACCAATATGATCGAATTAACAATAGTGATCAAGATAATGAGATATCCGAATTGAAGCTTAATATTGATCGTTTTTTTATTCGAGCATTGAGCCGATTTCAAAGAAATGTTCCGCTATGTGTATATTTTGTTGATGATCTAGAAAAGAATGGTAGCTGGACTGGTTCTAGCGAAGTTGCTTTTGGTGAAAATCGACATTTCTATCACTATATTAAACAGGCTGAGAATATATTTAATCCATATAATATGTCCAGGTTAAGTGGATATAGACAAGGCTATCAAGCAATAAATAAAATTAATCCGAGTTCCTATCAGGAGTTTTCAATAATTTGGAACAATAAAGCAGAAGATGTTGAAAAATGGCGTCAGTTAACCCTGTTTTTTATGTCAAATGACATTCACTCACTGGATGCAATTAAGCGGCTTAGCAAAGAGGATTTGGACCGCTTAGGTATATCGAGGACAAAGACTAAATGGTATTTGGATTTTGTCAGGACACCGATAAGTTGGCAAAAAGGACAGTTTTCAAAATATCCTGAAATTAAATTAAACTATATTTTGGCTCAGCTCGTATTTGAAGAAATATTAGAGACAGAAACCTTAGATATGCACGAGTATTCTGCTGCATTGATGGATGATGGTAGTGTTTTGGGGCATCTCTTGCATATTTGGAACAAAAATAGAGCGAGTTGCCCAAATTTCATTGGGTTTTTTGGTGGAGCATCTATCTTATTTTTTAGACTATTGGTTGCATTTCAGTTATCTGTGATCCTTAGTTTGAAATACTATAATGAAGATTCATTTGAAAAAGAATTAATGACTGGAATAGATGGAGAGGAACTACGGTGGACCTTTCTAAAAGTTCGCTCCACAATTAAGATCTTTGATGAAAATGGTGATTGTGTCGTGTGTTTTGATACCAAAAATTTCCATAATTTGGCTAGTGGGTTTGTTAGGCACAGAGAAGGATACAATTCCATTATTAAAAAGATATTAGATGGCCGAGCGGATATTACTAATTTTGCACTAGTTGAAAAAGAAGGTGGCACGGCCAGTTCACATCCATTAGTTGTGGCATTGGATTTGGATAAAGTAGAAAAAATCGAGACCCTTCGCAAAACCTATCCTGAGGATTTAAATATATTTGATGATGAGATTGAGGTGGTGAGCCAATATCCTGCAGCTTGGGAGCAGGTTTGGCTATTGTCAGATGACACGGTGGATAGTCCCTTAGACAATTATCTAAGTGGCGATATGTCGGGTTTGAAATATTTACATACGCGTAAGTATCAGGATCATGAGCAGAATCAACGACTCATTACCTTTGTTAGAAAAGCGGAATATAATGGAAATAAAATAGATGTAGTTAAAAAAGTGAATACTGAAAAGATGAGTACCAAAATAGAAATTTGGAATCGTGCTACGCAGAGTATTTCGTTTAATCCGTTAATTGTATTTCCAACGACATTAGATTGGTACGAGGGGCAGAATTATTCTGTAGAGGGACAAGTGTTACCTTTAAATGGTGCTATTAAGCAGTTTGATAAGTCATCAATTATAATTAAAGACAAAATTAGTAACCTAAAACTAACATTTAATTGTTATCGACAGGATATTAAGTATAATTTAACGACAGCCTATACATACCAAACGTCTGATAATGGGGCATACACCGTATCTCCACAGCATGAAATGATTGCGATTTCGAGTAATCATGTTGTCCGATTGAATCCCGGTGAATCCTATATTATAGAATATGCCATACAAAATGATCCGCTGACAAATGACTCCCTTTGGAAAGTCGATTGGGATTCTGTTCCGATTCTTTTAAAGAAGAAAATTGAACGGTTTTCAGAACTATTTTTCAAAGGTAAAAATCTGACACAGTTTCAAAAAGTGAAACTCATTTATGCACGCTATCCAGAAATCATCTTCTGGGTAAGATAAAACAATCTGGGATTTCCTAAATAAATCCACGATATATAAATAGGTTTTATTTAGGAGACTATTTATGTTAAATAAGGTTGTATCAATCGCTTCAATCCCCACAGAAGTAGAAAAGCTTTTACTAATTTTTAATCTTCTGAATATATTAGTAAGAGTAGAATACGGAACTCGTATCAAGTTTAATGATGTTACTCAATTATTATTTTCACCAGATACAAATCTAGCAGATACTAGATCCGCTTTTTTTGTGGGTTTGGTAAGAAAACAAAAGATTGATCTGAATTGGGGCTATATTAGCTCAATACTTCTGGATGAGCCGTTGGATGAAAATCCGATAGTTGATAAACGAATAAAATTGAATGTTATTGATTGTATTCGAATCAAAGTAAATATAATTAAAAATCTGACGGCTTTAGTATCTCGAGGATTAATAGAAGTTAACTCAGATTTATTGATGTCACTGGCTGAAAGGAATATAAGCATCCTGAATCAAGATCTTCTAGCTTCTAAGGAAAGAGAGTGGTTGTTAATACTAAATACGACCATTTTAGATTGTCAGCTGGCACATGAAATTATGGCTTGATAAAAAGCACTCATTTTATTTAAGCCTGAGCTCCCTTTGTGCGGACGAAAAATAACCCCTCCGTCACTATGTGACACCTCCCTCACTGACCTCACCACGGAATTCAATTGAATTATATAATTTACCATTATGCCGTTGCCTCTCCTGAAAGAGAGGGGAGAAATTGGGAAGATAATGCAATTTCATGAAGCAGGGTCTTGCAAAAAATCTCCAAACCCGAGACCCTTCCGTCATGCACATCGTGCAGGCCACCTCCCCTGTTAGGAGAGGTAAAAAGAACAACCCGGCGGAGGGAATGGCCAAACTTATGGTTATAACAAAATTGATAAGAGTTATATGCAAGCAAGGTGTTGCAAAAAAGCTCTAAACCAAATATAATTCTCTAAGTCTTAATCGTGTGGACGAGATGGGCCGACTACGCTCAAGTATGAGCTGCGAAGGTTTTCCAAGTTCGCAAAGCCCGATTTAGATTTTACTTATTGTGTGGACAGATGGCCGAGTGGCTAAAGGCGGCAGACTGTAAATCTGCTCGGGTTACCGTACGTTGGTTCGAATCCAGCTCTGTCCACCATTAAGAAATATTTCTCGAACCATTGCTAATATTATCTTTGAAAAAATTAGTAGTTTTCGAAACAGGTGAAAAAGAGTGAATCAGCCAACGGCTGAGAGAGAAAA
>Ga0075111_1001375_pt1 | contig 11131 bp, 11 predicted proteins | sample AntAceMetag02UKK_FD_69787 | JGI IMG/M metagenome (GOLD analysis project Ga0075111, IMG submission 69787) | Saline lake microbial communities from Ace Lake, Antarctica - Antarctic Ace Lake Metagenome 02UKK | ecosystem: Environmental > Aquatic > Non-marine Saline and Alkaline > Saline | place... | reverse complement strand
TGTGAAATTTACATTTTTACTTGCACCAGTTGCAGCACAAGTTCCTCTATCAAAAGTAATATCATCTCCTTCTACATCTAAACATTCAATTTTTGTTACTGATGCTGAATCAAATAGATATTCTTCATTTTTTTGATTTTCATTTTTAACACAACATCCAATATCACACGCGTCATCAAATGCATCATTAGAAGTTCCAACCCCAGGATATTCTTTATATCTTAAATCAGTAGCTAATTGACCAGGTGTATCAAAAACACAATCTTGTAATTCTGAGTTTTCTTGACAGTAATTATCTTCAACATCTTTAAGACAAGCAACTATGGAATCTGGTGAATCAACATAATCGTAACTTGTAGTACAAATTTGATTTATATCTACAATTTTATAATATCCTGCTGAGTCATAAGTTAAACAGGACTGTTCGCCTGCAGAAGTTACAATAAAAGCGGAGAGAATTATTAAGAATAGCACAGAAATTATTGAAAACTTTATTTTACCCCTTTTTTTCATATTAAATGAATAGTCTAGCTATTCCCCCACATAGTTAATTCCTGAAGAATTAGTATTTAAATATTGTGATATTTTATATATAATTTCCATATTTTTGCATACAGAAACCAATAGGTTTAAAAAGGACTGTTTTTTCTGGAATGCATGAGTTCAGAATTTTATCACAAAAGACTTTTCGAAAAGAAAAGATTCAGAGGAGAAAGATTAGATAGACCTAAAACTTTCAAAACTGAAGAGTCTGCAAAGAATTATGCTAAAGAAAACAGCATTGCAAAATGTACTATTGAACTGAAAGGTAAAAAGTACATAATCGTTCAAGAGTAATTCTCAAATGTTTAATCTAATTAAAAGGAACGGCAATGCCCGATTAGGAGAGTTGAAAACTAAATCAGGTAAAGTTAACACTCCTTTTTTTATGCCTGTTGCTACTAAAGCAGTAGTTAAACACATTTCTCCACAAGATTTAGAAGATATGAATTGTAAAGTTATTATTTCTAACGCGTTTGTCTTATATTTAAGACCTGGTGATGAATTTATCAAGAAAGAAGGTGGAATTAAGAAATTCATGAACTATCCCAGTATTAATTTCACAGATTCAGGAGGATTCCAAATGTACAGTGATTCTTTCTTAATTAAAACTTCAGATGAAGGCGTTTGGTTTAGAAGTCCTTTTGATGGTATCAAGCATTTTGTTACACCTGAGAAAGACATGGATATTCAACTTAATATTGATTCCGATGTAGCTATGTGCTTAGACGTTATGCCTAACTTTCATGGAGTGGGAAAGGATGAAATTAAAGAAGCAGTTCGTAAAACTACTTTGTGGGCTAAACGATGTAAAGAACATCATGACAAAGTTCAAAGTAAAATTCCTAAATCTAAAAGACAATTATTATTTGGCATCACTCAAGGAGGGATCCATAAAGACTTACGTAAAAAAAGTATTCAAGATTTGCTTAAATTAGATTTTGACGGATATTCTGTTGGCGGAATGGGAATGGGAGAACCTAAGCAAGGTCAATACAAAATGGTCAAGCTTCAACGTTCCATGATACCTGAAGAAAAGCCTATGTACTTAATGGGTATTGGCAGTCCTGTTGAATTATTAGAAGGTGTTGAGAGAGGCGCAGACATTTTTGATTCTAAATTTCCTACTGAAAATGCAAGAAGAGGAACTATTTTCACATCAAATGGTAAATTAAGATTATTAAAAAAATGTCATGAACATGATCAAAAACCTTTGGATGAAAATTGTAACTGTTTTGTTTGTAAAAAATATACTAGAGCTTATTTAAGACACCTAGTCCATCAAAAAGAAGGCGCAGGTTATAGATTAGTTAGTTATCATAATTTGTTTTATTTAATGAAATTAATGGAACAAATTAGAGAAGCTATTGGAGAAGGTAAATTTTCTAAGTTCAAGAAACAAGTGGTTGCAGTTTATAAAAAAGCAGATAAAGAAAATTCTAAAAAAAATAAACTTCTAGAAAAGAGCAATAAAAAATCCAAGAAGTCCAACACCAAAAGAAAATAGTTGACTTGCTATAAAAAATATAAGAATTCCCGCAAATAATAAAGAAATTAAAGTGATTATTTTTCTTGCAGTTTTTTCATTTTTAAATATTTTTGAAGACATTAAATTAAACATTTGTCCACCATCAGTTATCACAATAGGAAGTAAATTCATTAAACCAATTGCCAAACTAATTTGGCCCAACCATCTAAATAAATCTCTTATCCATTTGTAAATATTATAGAATGTTTCATTAATACCATCTTTTATTTTAACTTCGTTTACAAAATTGTTAATTCCAATAAATGCTTTTTCAGAATCGTCAGGGTTTTCAACTGTAACTAAAGGATATGTATTTTTCCCATCTCCTAGTATAAGTGAATCTCCCGGATGTACATAATACATTTCATCTACAAATTCTGTTAAGTCTGAAACTTTTTCTCCATTCACTTCTCTTAATATGAAATCATCAGGCAACACTCCTGAAGGAAATGATTCGTTTATTGAATCAAATGAAAGTCCATCTTTTTCAGTTAACATTCCATCTAATGGAAAGAAAATAAAAGTGAACATAAGTAAAATAATTAATGCTGTTATTAAATTTGAAAAAGGTCCTGCTGCTAAAATGGAATATTTTACATGATCTGGAGCTTTAGCCATTTGTTTTACGTCAGGCTCAACAAAAGCCAAAGGTAATAGCGGAGCGATTATCGCCGCAAAACCCAATCCTGAATTTTTAATTTTTATACCATTTGCTTTAGCAACAATTCCATGAGAAAATTCGTGAATTATTATTACAACAAATAAACAAATAATAAAATACCAAAATGTAAGAAAACCTAACCCTGGATAATTTGTTTGAGGCAATAGTAATCCTACACCTTCTGTAGATTTAGTAGTTATAGCAATTATTACAGTTTGTATTATTGCCATTATTATTACAAACATCCCTGCAAATCCAAATCCAATTCCGCACAGACCTAATATTTTTATGAATTCTTGATATTTTTTAGAAATTTTATCAATGAACTTAACTCCAAAATTAGTCCTAAATAATCCTAAATAAACTATTCCAGGAAGTAAACTTTGAACATCCATTTTCTTTCTATTTTTGAATGCAACTATACTTAAAACTATTATAAATACGTATAAAGAAATCCATTGAAAGTCTAAAGGTAAAATCATATAATCTATATTCCAGAAAACCTATATAAAAATGTTGTTATTAAGAAAAGGATTATTTCTTTCTTGGCGTTCGTAATTTTTTAGCGCCACACTTTCTACATTTAATTTTTCCATCAAGAACTTTTAGAACATCTGCTTTAATTACAGATTTACAACTCTTACATACAAATTTTCTTCCATAGTTTCTTACTAATGCTTCTTCGAATTTTGCCATTTTTATTCCGTTTTAACTTGTTTAATTACTTTTGAGTCTAAAACTATCCAATATAATACATTACACCCTTCAACTAATTCATCCTTAAATTCAGGAGGTAAGTCTAAGTCAAATGTTTCATAAGTTTCAGTGTCCATTACATTAACTGTGTCACCTGAAATGGATAAAACTTGGGCGTTCTTTTTTTCAATGATTGGTACATCAATATTATCATGACCAGGCGCTACAACAATTCTTTTTTTACCATCTAGGATTCCTACTGCAGTTAATCTAACTTTAGCATGTCCGTGTTTTCCAGGTCTTGAAGTTGAAGTGTCAGTAACTTTACTTGCTACACCCTCTACTACTACATAACTACCTTTTGTTAATCCACCGATACCTGCTGGTTTTGTTTCGCCCATTGTAAATACATGAGATTTTAGGGAATTTATAAAGGTTTCTATGAGATTTAGGTTAAAAACTTAGATAAATAACTTTTCTAATATGTCCATGGTGTAAAGAATCATTGCATAAGTTTGTTGTTTTGATGGATAGAAAGGTTGTTGTTTTTTGTGTACTGAGAATATCCTTACCTGATTTACTAAATGAATTTGTTGAGTGATTCCTGGGTCAAACGCCATGTTCCTATCTTTCATCTTAGCAATTAAATTGCCTAATCCTATCCCTGGAGATTTTTCTAAAAGATCGTTCCCAGTCGCTTCAAAATATTTTCTATGTAATGCAACTTCCATGATTCTTCCACAAATAATAACACTACTTCTGAAACATCCTGAATTAAAACATTTATTTAATTCATTTACATCCATTTCAATTTCAGGAAAAATTTCGGTTGGTATAGACATAGGAATTTGTATTTTATCTGCTGTTTCAATTATTTTAATTTCTTTTGTTAAATTTGCTAGTTGGTCAATGATCACTTTATCTATATCTTGACCTTTATCTAATTTTTCTACCAAAGACAACATATTAGTTTTGGAGGATTGATCTATTTCTTCAGGAGCTAAATTGTTTATATCTTTTTTAATTCTGTTAAGAGCTGTTTTCCAATCTTGAATGTATAAATTTTGTCTGCATAAATTAAAATCTAGACTTGGCATTATAGGTCTAGATAAATCTATTTCAAATTTCAAGACATTTTCGTAAGTGTCATATAATTTTTCAATATTTGTTGCTATTGCCATGAATATTATAGTAATTATAGACTTTATAAATATTTAGAATCTAGAATTCAAACAATTTTTTTTGTGTTTTTAGATTTTTTAATAAAATACTTTTTGTTAAGAAAATATCCAAATTGAATTTAAACTCATCTTTAATTATATTTCTTGCTGCATCTAGCATTGCTTCTTTTGAATTGAACTCATACGGTTTTTGTTTTAAACAACGTCTTGTGGCTTCTCTTGTAACCCACACCCCTAATGGTGCGGTGTACTCAGGTGTGATAAATCTAATTGCTATTGCAGTTGATTGAAGATTTAATTCTTTTAGTTTTTCACAAATTGCCATCCTAACGGTGTAATATCCCCCTTCACAAGCTTCAGAATATTTTTTTCTTCCTGAGAAATATTCGAAATCGGTTGAATAACTATCTGGGTGTTGTAAAGAAAATTCAAACAATTCATAATTAAATATTTCTGGAAACATTAAGATTAAATAATAGTTACCCATTATTCCTCCAAAATATATTTTGTAATTATCTAATGGATTATTGATTTTTATATCTTTTAATAATTGTTTTCCTAAAGTGTCATCTGTAGCGGTTATAGACCATCTAGTGGGAACTAATTTTCTATTTTTTCCAATACCTAACGCACCAACACTTAAAATTTGAGAAAGATGGTTTTCATCTATTCCTTTATTATATAATTCATTTAATGCTGTTGCAGATTTTAAGTCTGTGTCATAATGTGCCCTTTCTACTTTTGAGTTTAATTTTGGATTGGAAGTTATTTTTGCTTTCTTTAACTGTGCATTTGGCCCATGAGGTGTTGCATAACTAAACGTGTTTAATTTAAAATGAGGTTTGTCTTCTAAATTAATTTCTGTTTCAACATTTCCAGACGCCAATCCTACTTCTTTTGCTAATTCATTTAATTTTTCTCGTTTAGAATAAACATTAGATTTAAATCTTGAATTGATTAATGAACTTCTTAAATTTACAACTTCATCCACTGTTTTGTTTTCATTGCTCCAAAGTTTAGGATTATCTAATTCATCTTTTTTTTCTGCGTTAATTGCAGACATGATCCCCACATTCACATTTGGATAATTAAATCGTCCAACAAAAGGAGCGGGCGTATCTCCAAAGAAGTCTTTCTTATAACTCATTTCTTTCGAAATTATGTTTACATTATTGTTTATTATTTCTGAAATCTTTTTTGGAAGCATGAAAATAGTTATTTGTGGCATCTTAAATGTTTTTCTAGTCAGAAGTAATGATTATATCTTTAACTCAGGAGTGATACTGAAATAATGCATATACGATATCTTTAAAAACGGAACTCAAGAAAATAACTCATTAAAAAAAAGAGGTTTTAAACAAATGAAGATATTTTTTAAGAAAAAAAAAGGCGAGATTGATATGAGTTCAGTAGAAGTTTTTGATGATGAAGAAAGAGCTTTTGAGGATTTTACAATATAATACTTTTGAAGAAATCATAGTATTTTTCAAATTGTATTTTTTTATTGAACTTTTGATTTACTAGGTCAAATGCATTTTGTCCTAGTCTTTCTTGATTAATTTTATCCATTGATAAATTCATTATTGCACTTTCTAATTCTTGCACATTTCCTGGTTTAATTAGATAACCTGTTTTTTCATTTATTACTACTTCTTTTACTCCAGAAATGTCAGTTGCAATACAGGGCTTTCCGGTTGCCATTGATTCTTGTAATACATTTGGCAAACCTTCTTTTCTTATACTTGGTAAAACCAGAAAGTCTACACGTTCATAAACTAATTCAATATCTTTTGTGAATGAATGGAAAGAAATGTTTTTTTCTAAGTTGTTAATTTTAACCATTCCTTCAATTAAAGGAAGTTCTTCTCCATCTCCAACAATCATTAAGTGAATATTTTTGAAAAGTTTTTTTGAAAGATTTTTTACAGCATCAATAATATATTTGTGACCTTTTTCAATTTCTAAAGATCCTACACAAGCAAGAATTGGATCTGCATTATCCGGAAGATTGTATTTTTTTATTGCTAAATCTCGCTTTTCTTTAGTATGTTGATATCTCTCTACTTCTGTGCCTTGATAAAGTAAAGTTATTTTTTCTTTTGGAATGTTATAGTGATGTATTAAGTTCTTTATTGTTGCTTGACTTATTGCTATAATTTGAGAATTAACTGTTTCGTGAGGTAAATAATATTCTCTTTTGTATTCAGGCATTATGGTTCCTGTTTTTGGTACCAATACTGTTTTTAGAGATTCTTCTTTTATACAATCTGATGCAAATTCAACACAATGAAAACCGCCTCTTGGGGGATTTACAGTGCATAAAGCTACATCACATTTCTTTAATACCTCTTTCCAAATGTTTTTTGATGATTCATCTTGAGAAGTTATTTTATTGTAATCATAAGTGACTATATTAATTCCATTTATTTTACATTCTTTTGATATCCAAGAACCTTCAGGACATAATACAGTTATGTTTTTTTCTTTTTCTAAATAAAATTTACAAGCTTCTACAACCCAAAGTTGTGTCCCGCCATGTAATAAAGAATCTTCTATGAAACAGATGTGCATTTTAAACAGTTATGTACTTGTGCAAACTCTTTTTTGCATCTTCCCTCTTTTTTTGATGAGCTTCTAAGAACTTGGAGAGTTTGTCAATTAATATTTTCTTTAATTCTCCAGAAAGTAATTTTCCTGATTTGTAATCCTCGTAAATTTTTTCTAATTTTTTGTCATCTTGTTCAAAGAAAAGATTTAGATATTGATATGAAATGTCTACCTCTGGATTTCCACCTTTTTTTCTATGTTCTTCTAAAGTTGGTTGTCCACCCGAGAATGCATACTTGTTTATTTTCTTAGCTGCTTCTTTTGGAGTGTCTGTTAATGCAATAAATGATTTTGGATCTGATGCTGACATTTTTCCGCCAGATAATCCAGGCATAAATTTATGGTAAGTTGAACTTATTTGTACGAATTTGTAATCTTTTGCTCTTTTACAAATATCTCTTGCTAATCTGATGTGAGGATCTTGGTCAATTCCTACAGGTATTACTACTGGCATAGGTCCTTCAAACTCTTTTAGTTGAGGATGTAGCATATCTGATGCTTGAAGTAATGCAGCTAACATTTTACCCGGAGTTATATCTCCATAAACTGCTTTGAATTCATTAAAAGTTACATATCTTGATAATTCGTTTTCTAATCTGTAGTAAGCATTTGTTTTTTTAGAATCTGTTGATCTTTCACTTTGGAAATAAATTTCACAAGGCTTTAATCCTAAAGCAATATAATTTGTAATGTATTCTTCTATTGCAATTTTTCTACTTTCTTCAAAAGATTGATTCCTTGCGTTGTGAGCTTCTACATCTGCTACTGCAATGTAAATTTTAGCACCTAATTTTTGGTAGAAAATCATTTGTAAAGCTAAAAGCATATGACCAATGTGAAATTTTCCTGTTGGCATTAAACCAGTCATCATAACAAAAGGTTTTTTTTGCTCAATTGCTTCAATTATTCTCTTAAAATCTCTATGAGCGAAGATAGTTCCTTTTCGAAATAGAATATTATCTGTAAAAATTTTTGGTAAATGAGTTAATTCTTTAATTCCGAATTGTTTGAAGAGTTTATCATAATCTATATCTCCTTCAATTTCCCATGGAGTTATCTTTGCCATAGTAATTATATCTGAATATTTGTATATAAATCTTTCTTAAATTAAGAAGTAAATTAAAACTGGAAGTATAAGACAACCCATCGCGTGAGTTCTGCTACATTTTGTTATTGCGGGTATGAAACCTAAAAAAGTTGCTATTGTTAATGTTAAAAGTCCCATTATTCCTGATAAAGGATATGTTAGAATTGTTATGAATGCTATTATTGAGATTACTAATACTTTATAATTTATTTTGGGTATTATTTTTGAGAAAATTCTTGCGAAAAAAAGTGCTAGTTGTGTTGCTATTGCTCCAGCAATTAATGCAGTTGTAATGTAAATTAAAATGTGAGTTAAAGTTGTTGTTTCTATTAATTTCTGTACTGCTATTACGGCCCCGTTTCTTGCTTTGTTTAATGTGTATAATGTTATTAAAGATAATGTAAAGTTAACTGTGTTAATTCCACCCATTAATATCATAAAACCATGATCACCAATGTTTCTTGCTAACTGCATTGCTATTACAGCTCCTTGTGCAGAACCTAACCCTGGAAACATTGATGTGAGAAACCCTGCTATTGTTGATGATGAAATTGCTTTTATTGCATGAATGGGTTTTACAAATATTTTTGTTGAAATTTTTTGTACAGGAATGAGTGTTGTATCATTTAAACTGAAAATTAATGTTGAAATTCCAAATAGTCCTGATAACATTGGAAATAAAGGATTTCTTATGTTGTAAATGTTTAATGTTAGGTATCCAAAGATTCCTGCTGTTATGAAAACTAGAAGAGAAGTTAATTTTTTCTTATCTCTTAGTATCATGTATATCATCATTGCTAGCAAAAGATAACCAATGTAATTCTTTAGGATTGGATAAGAAATTTTAATTATTGGAATTAGTATTGGTATAAGTAGTATTGATAATATTAAAGATGCAAAACTTCCAATTACTGTTAGTTTAACTGCTTGATATCCTAATCCTTTCATCAAATATCTATGTCCTGGAAGAACTCCTAATGCAGTTGCAGAATCTGGAGCTCCTAAGTAGATGCTTGGTATTGAATCTAGAAATGAATGTGTTACGGACATTGCTATTATGAAACAAGCTAATGAAATAATTGAAGTGTAGTTTAGAAGTATTGGTGAAACTGATATTAAAATAAGAGAGATTAAGTTTATGTGTATTCCAGGAATTAAGCCAGTTATTACTCCGGAAGTCACACCAAGCAAAATCGCAAGGATTATTAGCAAGAACATCATTAAATATCAATTCTGTTCTTTATAGTATTTATGAGAATTAAACCGGATTTTTTCCAAACAAATATAATTAAAACTACAATTATAATACTATACTTCTTTTTTCTTAAAACTTTTTTTAGCTAGATCTATTTTAATTATTTCATTATTCTTTTGAGACACATTGAAATAAGATGATTTTGTAAAAACATCTACTAACATTCGATTTGCTGCTTCATGAGCAACAATTATTATAATTCCATATTTAGGCAAATCATGTACAAAATCATTTAATCTTTCTTTTAAATCGCTTAAAGATTCACCATTAGGATATGAATTATCAAAAGAAGGTTGAAATATAGCATTAGAATTTGTTTTTTTAATCTCATTAATAGTACGTCCTTCATAATCTCCAAAATTTAACTCTCTAAGACGTTTATCAATTACACAATTTTTATCAATTAATTTTGCTAAAGAAAGTGAACGATTTAAATCTGATGAGAAAACTTTTGAAAAAGGAATTTCATATTTTATCAATTCTGAAACCTTTTTCATCTGCTTTAATCCTACAGGAGATAATTTTGTATTCTTTTGACCAGAAAAACGTTTTTGCCTATTGAAAAAGGTTTCACCATGTCTCAATAAATAGATCGTAGGAGAAGAATAAACTTCAACAAACTTTTTACTAAGAATATCCCACTTAAAATTAAGTAAATGTTTTTCTTGATTTTTTAACATTTCATATCTTAATTCAGAATTATTTTTAATTTGTTTAAAACCATCAATTAAACCTTTTTCAGTGGGTGAAACAATCAGTCCACCTTTTCCCGTGGCTTCAGGAATTCCTTGCACATCAACTGTTAAAATAGGAACTCTAAAACTCATTGCTTCTAAAATTACAATTCCAAATGTTTCTAAAAAACTACTATGAACAAAAGCATCACAAGATTTTAAGAAAGAAGTAATATCATTTTGATAACCTTTGAAAATGATATCCTCTGAATTAAATTCATCTTTAAATTCCTTCAAGTGAGGGCCATCTCCGATTATGGTTAAAGTATCTCCTTTTTCTTTGATTTTATTAAATGCTGAAATAAGAGGATATAACCCATTACATTTTTCACGTCTTTTAAAAGAAGTAATTTCTAAAAAATGCTTAGGTTTTTTATCTTTTGATCTTTTTTTTATTGTGAAATCAAATCCTGGATTAATTACAAAACCATTTTTTATTATTTTTAGTTTTGAAATATTCTGCTTTAAATAATTTGAAGGGAATACAACTGAATCTGCCAAAAAGAGCATGATATTGTATTTGAAAGCATAAGATTTACCTTTATCTTTAGATTCTGCAATATGATTCCCTAATAACATATGAACTATTTTTTTACCAAAAAGTTTGGATAAAAAAGTAAAAGAAATTATTGAATAGGTACTTACATAAGTTTGAATTATATCAGAACTTAAAATTAATTTTAAATTTTTAATAAATGTTAAAGAAGAAAGGAAAAAATTATTTGGAATTATTACTTCTTTAACATCCACTTCAGATTTTAAAGAATTAAACAAACCTTCTTTCCAAATAGTAGCTCCGTTTTTTTTATCTTGACCTTTTTTTGCTAAAAACAAAACTTTTA
>Ga0075111_1001374_pt1 | contig 11147 bp, 9 predicted proteins | sample AntAceMetag02UKK_FD_69787 | JGI IMG/M metagenome (GOLD analysis project Ga0075111, IMG submission 69787) | Saline lake microbial communities from Ace Lake, Antarctica - Antarctic Ace Lake Metagenome 02UKK | ecosystem: Environmental > Aquatic > Non-marine Saline and Alkaline > Saline | place... | reverse complement strand
ATAGAGTTATTACTGCATAGTCTCTTGAATCTTTGGTAGCTTTCAAAAGTGCAGTAATTTCGTTGATGCTCAGAAATCTTAGTTCCTCGCTCATATTCATGATTATACATTATAGTGCTTTATAACCGAATACAACTGATTGTACTTTTTTGTTCCAAAAAGTACCAAAAACCAATAAAGGGGAAACCCCTTTATAAGCCCCGCGCACAAAACTCGCCCTCTCTCATTTCATTCGTGAATGACTCGGGCATTGTGCTCTAGTGGAATGGTTATGTAAAAATATTAAAAAATTAAATTACTTAAACAGACATCAACTTAAGTTCTAAAACAGCTTTCACATCTTTCCAATCAGACATTTTACTGAATAATAATGAATAAAAACGTTTATCATGTTGCCCATATTTCACATGACATAATTCGTGAATAATCACATAATCAATTTGTTTTTTAGATGCTTTTATTAGTTCTTCATTTAAAATAATAGTATTATTTTTAAAATAACTACCCCATCTTTTATTTAACTTACGAATCTTTAAATTAGGTTTTTCTTTATAATCAAATAACTTAAAACAAGAATTTAATCTTTCGTGAAATACTTCTAATGTCTTTTTGCTATACCATTTATTTAATAAATCCTTAGTTCTTTTCTGATCTTTTGGTTCACAAGAATTAACAGTTATTCTTCCATGGCTAAAAGAAACTGATTCATTTTGATCTATTTTATTAACAATTAACTTATATTGCCGTCCTAAATAATAAAAACCTTCCCCACTAACATAATCTTTAGTTTTTTGATTACTAAATTGAGAAAAATACTTACGTTGTTTTAATATCCATACAGCTTTTCTTTTTAAAAAATCATTAATTTTTTGATCATTATCGATACAAGGAGTTTTTACTACCACATTGCAACTTGGATAAACTGTTGCTGAAATAGTCTTCCGTTGGTCTTCCAATAAAAAATATTCAAAACTTATATTTCCATAAACGAACGTCTTATTTTTCATTTTTATTCTTAATTGCTAAGGCCCATGTATCATCAACAATACTCTCAATCTTTTCAATACTTAAATCAACACCATACTCGTCTTGTACTTGATCAAAAAGATAATCTTCAAGACTATTTCTTACTTCTCTTTCAACTTCGATATTCTTATCCCAATCAACAATTTTCTTAGACTCTACAATACTATAAATTTCTTGAACTATTTTTGACAAAAGTTCTTCTGAAACGGTGTTGCTGTAAATATGTTTTTTAATACTTCGATATATTGGATGAAGTTCTTTTTTTTCTTTTATGTCAGAGGGGATATCATTATCCTCATAGTCTTTTACCTTTCGTTGATACACTTTAGCTTCATTTAATAATGCATATAAATCTTCTCTTTTTGCATCTCTTAATTTAGCGATTAATTCTTTCACTTTCTGGCCAAACTTCTTATAAAAATCTGGGTCTTTCTCCCAATTCTCTGATATTGTTTTCTGAGTCTGTGCCGCTATAGCTTCAGCCTTTGATTTGTCAGATAAACCATTGTTAGCATCTTCAATGAATTGGTTAAATTCTTGTATATCAGAAAGATTAATAGGCTTAGAAAGGATGGTTACATCTTCAGCTGAAACATATTTATTTAAAATTCGTCTTATCTGATCTTCATATTTTGAGAAATCTACAGTATCTGCGTTCATAGCGAGTACAATCTTTTTAATTTCTATAAATTTTTTCATATCAAGGGCATATCTCTCAATTTTATTGTCATCAACCTTATCAAAAAAATCATTTAAGCCCCTACAAACCGAGAATACCTTAATAAAAGAATTAACTAATTTGTTAAATTCTTCTGTCATTTCTACATCACAGGATATTTTGTTTATATATTCTTGAGCATCATCTTTGTTTTTAACATTATTAAACATTGAATGGATCTCTTGATAGATACTATCAAGTTCAGCAATTTTTTCGTCAGTATCAAGCAACGCTCTTTTGATATCTTCTATATCATAATGAGAAAAAAGTTCTAACGCTTTTTTTAGATTTTGAGCATTTTTTGAATAATCGATAATAATTCCATTCGTTTTTGCTTCTTTACCTATATCACCGTTAAACAACCGATTTACTCTTGCAATTGCTTGTAACAAGTTGTGTTGCTTCAATTCTTTTGCCAAATATAAGAATGTGTTTCGTGGTGCATCAAAACCAGTTAAGAGTTTATCTACAACAATAATAATTTTGCATCCATCAGGATTATCCTTAAAGTCCTTAATAACATTCTTTTCTCTTGCTTCCAACGATGCCCCGTATTCATGCTTTAATTCATCTATAAAATCTGCAACAATTTTTTTATGTTCCGGCAATCTATCATCATTCTCATCAGTCGAATTAACATCAGATATTATTACTTCAGATTCTGTGAAACCAAGCATATTAAATGCTTTTTTAAACATAACTGCGGCATACTTAGAGGGAGCTACAACTTGTGCCTTAAGTCCTGTGCTTTCAAACTCAGAATAGTGCTCAATAATATCCGAAGCTATAAACTCAATTCTCTGTGAGGTCTGCTCAATAATTTTAGAACTAGTAAATTTCTTTTCTAAGTCCTTACGTTGTTCTTCTGTTAATTCTTTAGTTGCTCTTTCATAGAATTTATCCAATATATTTTGTTGCACTGATTGTTCAACATATCTTGCTTGATATATGAGTGGCAAAACTGCTTCATCCTCTTCCGCTTCAGAAATCGTATAAGAATCTATTAGTCCACCAAATTTATTAATACTACTCTTTTCATTACTCATCAGGGGAGTTCCTGTAAAAGCTATTTGACATGCTTTTGGTAAAGTCTTATTTAGCTCTATATTTGCTAGGCCTCCTTGAGTGCGATGTGCCTCATCTATCAAAATAAATACATTTGGATCATTATCGATAAAATCTCTTTTACCTTTTGACGATTCAAATTTATGAATAAGAGTCGTAATAACTCTTAAGTCTTTTTCTTTTATCAGGTCTAATAATTCTTGACCATTATTTGCTTGGATAACTCCTTTTTTCACATTACATGCTTCAAAGGTATCTCTAATTTGTTTATCTAAATCTTTTCTATCTGTTACCACAACTATTCTAGGTAAAACTATGTTTTTTTGCTCGATAAGAGCTTTTACAAGCATAACCATGGTAAGCGACTTGCCCGACCCTTGAGTATGCCAAATAAGGCCACTTTTTCTTTTCCCATTATCTTGAATATGATCAACTCGTTTTAAAACTTTTTTAATTGCAAAATACTGTTGGTATCTCGCTATTTTTTTCACATTGTTATCATAAATAATAAATCCATGAATAAGCTCTAATAGTCTTTCAGGTCTTAACAAACTATATATCCCTTTGTCTTGTTCATTAATAGTTCGTTCTCCCACAAAACCATCTGTCTTAACTAAATCATAATTTACTTTTGTAACAACTTTTTGAGAGGTATGGACATCGATACTTTTATAGACATTTCTTTCGTATTCCTCTTGATTTGCATCTTTTTCTTTCCAGACAGACCAAAATTCATAAGGAGTTAGCATTGTTCCATATTTAATTTCCCGGACATTACATGCAATAAGAATCTGTGGAAACAAAAAGAATTTTGGGGTTTGTTTTTTGCCTTGGTTTCGAATCATTTGTGTCACGGCTTCACCAACATCAACTGAAGCTTTTTTGTTTTCAATAACTGCGATAGGTATACCATTAATAAAAAGAACTATATCTGGTCTTCTATTATGGGATTCTTCTATTTCATATTCACAAACAACATGGAATTTATTATTAGTTGGATTTTCAAAATCTATAAATTTCATTTGAGGCGAAACATTTTTGCCATCAATAATTTCAGAAACTGATTCCCCTGATATTAGTTTGCTGAAAATATCTTCTGATGCTTTGATTACCCCATCCGACATATTTACATTCTCTAACTCAAAAATTTTATCTTTGATGCTTTTATCAGATATATCATCAGAATTGATTTTACGGATTGCATTGAAGGCTATTTCTTGAAAGATATATTTAGATTTACTTTCTCTAAGTTTATTAACTTTATCTCTCGAAATGTATTCATAAGCTAAATTTACTAGTTGAAGAATTGCTGGAATTTGAGAGTTACTTTTTTCATCTAAATCAGGGATATCAAAATCTGTTTCATTATAATCGTCGGTCATATTAGGATTCCTTCTCATCCGGAATTTTCTTTATTTTACTTTTTGTTATTTTCTTTTCCTCTGACTTTACACGTCTTTCTAATTTTTTAATATCTTCTTCTGCTGCTAGTTCTTCAGGAACGATTCCTCTTTTGATCAATAAATCCCGAACATCTTGATTGTTCTGAAGATGTTCCTTGGTAATAGGGTGTTCTCCATTCAAATTTTCCTTTTTTACATTAAAATTGGTAATTTCAGCAGCAAGATTTTTGGCTGTAATTGTTACTGTCGGCAAAAAATCTGCAAGCGGTCTATTCTTAGGAATATCGAGTTTGTTTTTCATTGATTGGGTATTTTTACCCCCAAATAGAACCGAATCACCTTTGGATCTTATTCGTCCAAATCCTTTTTCATCAACACCACGTTCGTATATATTCTTTGATAATTCTGTTTCAGAGGCTTTTAACTTTTGTCTAGCTTCAAGTCTCTTATTAAGTTTTAATCTTTCTTCTATTAACTCTTGTTTTCTTGTTTGAGTGGCGAAATAACTTTGTGCAAATGCAATAACTTGTTTAGATGGATCTCCATTCTGAGCAATTAGATAACATGCGTAACGAGTTAGCATAACATCTTTTATCTCTCTTTTTGCTCCCGAACCCAAATCCACCATTTTGTTGACATCAACAAAATGGTCTTCGGGAAGCTGATCGCTATTGATACAAGCTTCTGTTGCTTTTTCTATTACTCTTTGAAAATTACGCCATTCGGAATATCCCAGTAATTCCTGAATATCTCTGGCAAACCAGAATTCAACGCCTTCTTGTTCGAACATGCAATCATTAAATGATTTATACATTCTAGCTATTTTCATTTTTTCCATAATTAACTCCTTTTGATGCACCTGCTAGTGGAAGCAAGTGTTGCGTTGATAATTCCATTTATTTTGCTGCAAACAGTTTCAAAATATTTATTAATTTCTATATTTGAAACCCGAATTACCTTAAGATCATATGCACTTAATATCTCTGTTCTCACTACATCATATTCCAAACCATCACCTGAATAGTGTTGGCTACCATCTACTTCTATAACTAGCTTAAATTTGGGACAGTAAAAATCGACTATATAATTATCAATCGGTCGTTGTCTTAAAAAACGTACATTAAGTTTTGAAAGAAAATCATACCATAGTTTCTTTTCCTCTTTAGTCATATTTTTTCTTAATTCTTTTGCCCTTTCCGTCAACTTTGGATTATATGGAAGTCTTGAATTCGCTTCGATTGTATTACGCTTCATAGCTCCCCCCTGTCTCTCCGAGACATCCCCCCTCATTGAGTGGGGCTTTTCCTAGGGCTCCCTCATTGAGGGAGCTGTCGAGCGAATACGAGACTGAGGGAGCAAATTCTGGCAAACGGATTTCCCCAGTCACTAATTTATTTAATAAATATTTCTTCTGTTTTTGTACTTTTTTTAATTTCTGTTCATATAATTCAATTTGTTCATCCGCATCAGTCAAAACTTGAGCAATTGCTTTTTGTTCATCAGTGTCAGTTGGGATAGAAGTTTTAACAAAATGTAAATCTTTGTTACTCAAATTTGGAGGATCTGTGCCAGTGAGCATTCGATTGATATTAAAAACAATCCGAACTAATTTAAGAACGTAATATAAATATAGTTTATCAATTTTTTTATTACAGTGGATCTTTCCTACCCGTTGATTTAATAATGCACCTGAATCAATAATTTTAATTCGTGCAATTTTTAACATATCACTTAATATTGGTCGAGTAAGAGCAACAACTATGTCATCTTTTTTTAAAACGTAATTTGGATATAATTCAATAAAATTTTCTGGCAAGAAACTGCAATCATTCCAAACAATTGAATGGATTCCTACATTAGCAATTTTCAACCATCGTGCACCTTTTTCTATTGCATCAGAACTTTTAAAAGCATATCCGCCGATAAATGAAAAAACATCCCCCAATCGCACTTCCTTCCACTCACCACTAAACCCTTTTAATCTAGTCTTGCCCGTGAGCAATTGCTTCATCAATCCCTTTTTGCGTTTCTTGAGCAAGTCGATCTTGCATGAGATCAGATCAATCCCTTCATCAAAGTTGGTGAGTACTTGAGCGATGGCTTTTTGTTCGGGTAGTTCTGGTATCTTTATTTTCATATCTGAAATCATTTCCATACGAACAGAATCTACAGAACCTTTAGCACTCATTGAAAAAACTCTTTTTGGGAATCGGCTTTTAAAAACAAAGAAAAACCACTTGCCACAAACATCATGATTAAAACTATGGATATTGTAGACTCTTTGATGATAATCAAACTTTCCTTTTATATAATGATATATTTTACCAACACCTACACCATCACCGGAGGTTAACACTGCCTCTCCATCAAATGAAAACGAATTAATCCTTTCTATATTTTGTGACCGAACAAAAAAAGGATATTGGCCGTCATCAATTTTATTTTGAGTGTCTTTATCCCCAGTACATATTTTTGCGAGTTCATTAACTTTTACTTCTTTCCATCCTTCTGGGATAGGGTGTTTAGTTTTGGACATTAAAATTCGGGCTCCTTATTGAAAGTTTTATTTAATATTTTATTTTCTACAAATAAATATGATTTCCACATCTCTTTATTTTGAAAACTCTGTTTGTAGTCCATTTTAGAATTATATTTTTTTAATGCTATTACCACCCAATCTAATAATTTCCCACGATAATAGAAGTTAGCTTCAATAATGTCATCTAATCTTTTTTTATTAATTTTATATCCATTATCTGAACTTTGAGAAACTCTTAAAACAGATGTCGTATTAATAATAGATTGTTCTAAACCGAAACAACTTGCATAAATCTTCATAACATTACTTTTATTTGGATCAGTAATTTTTTCTAATTTAGATATGGTTTCATTAACAATGCAAAGTGTTTCAGCATCCATTGGCACAAATTTATAGTCAAAAGGACAAATAGTATTATCAGCATTTACATTCCATTCAAATAAAGAATAGGCTATTCCAAAATTATTCAGTGCGTTTATATATTCTTGTTGCAAATTATTAATTATTCTTTTGGTTTCTTTTTTAGCTGAGTACCATTTTTCTAATAAGAATAGAACAATACCTACAACTAAACCAGAAGTAACACCTATTGTAGCAGGTGCTAGTAGATCACTACCCCAAGAAAATCCGTTAGATATGCTAATAGGGTAATTATTCTGGTCTGTCTGTAGTGTGATGGTTTCTTTTTTTGCATGCACAACAGGGGAATTCGCAGTTGCTGATCGAACCGTTAAGTCATAGACAATTTTAGGTGTTATCTCTTTTTTTATAACTACATTAATAGTCGTAGTATTAGGTGCTACCGGATGTATGGTCGGCTTGTTGGTTATGTTAATGGATGGGTTAGGAGTTGATATCATTTCAGTGATTCCTCCCAATTATCAGGCAAGCCCATAGCACTCAACATTCCACCATCTATGTTCTCTTTAATTAATAACGACAACCTTGAGAACCAATCACTTTGAGGAACACAAATCTCTTTCAACATTTGATTAATTGAATAAAGAACGCTCCCTATCTTTCGAGTCGATATATTGATTGATGATGCACTATTCGGCATTTTTAACTCAATAGCTAATTCTTTATTCCATAACCTGCTATGATGTGCACACAAATTCCTTATATACGTAAAAGTATGTAACCAACTCACGAAAACACTATGATGTAAATTAAATTTCTTAGAAATGATCACTTGGTCTGACCTTTTTAAGCGACTTATCAATTGAGATAAAGATCCAAAAGACATAATCTCAACAGCCATCCAAAAAGGTATCCTAGGAAATCCATTATATGTATCCTTATAATGTTTGATAAAAGTTTCTCTTGATCTATCTGCTTCCTGGTGAATCCTATTTAACCAATCAGAGAAATTTACAAAATTATAGTATATTGAATTATCTTCATGAGCAAAAGAACCATATCGCTCAGTTAAAACGATAACTGAAGTTGTTCTTACTGAAATTTCGATTATTTCTAATGCCTCATCAATTAAATTTCGCAAACTACTATCAAATTCATATAAAGAAACAACATCATCTAAAGTAATATCCTCTTTAAATACGTGTCTGGATTTTTCAAAAGGCAAACAATATCCACTCAATCGATAATAATTAGTATTGGTTAATAAATGCTCAGCATAAGCCTCATCCTTAATAATTAAGCCTCTTTCTTTTAGGAGCTGAATTTGATCTTTAATTGGAAAGTGAGGTTTAGAGTAGTCTCTCATTCTACCCCCCATAAAAAAAGCCGCCCAAAATGCGCATCGTGGAGAGGCGTGGCGGCTATGTTACTTATATTATTGCCCCATTTGTTACAAATGTAAACATCCCGAATATTGAATTTATTTCTCATTAACCCAATATATCTTCCAAATGCTTCTGCATTTTCTTCTCAGCAACTACCAACTTTTCATTTATATCTATTAGTTCTATTTGAACTTCTTTAATATCTATCTCTTCTTCTTCCTCAAAGGTATCAACATATCTAGTAATATTTAGATTGCAATCATTTTCTTTGATTTCAGACAAATCAACTACTCGGGCAAATTTTTCAACATCTTTTCTTTTATTAAATACATCTAATATCTTTTCCATATTTTTTGGTTCAAGTTTATTCTGTGCTTTCTCAGGCTTGAACTCTTTTGAAGCTTCTATAAAAAACACATCTTTTTTCTTCGCATTAGCACCACCAGCTTCTCTACTTCTATCTAAAACTAAAATCGCAACTGGAATACCAGTTGTCTGGAACAATCCAGCTGGTAAACCGATAACAGCATCAACAATATTTTCTTCTAATAATTGCTTTCGAATTTTCCCTTCAGCTCCGCCTCTAAACAAAACTCCATGAGGAACAATAACAACTACTTTCCCCTCTTTTGCTTTTGCTATTTCTATCATGTGCGAAACAAATGCATAATCTCCTTTATCTTTAGGAGGAACACCTCTCCAAAACCTTTTATAAGGATCGTTCTCAGCATTTTCTGCCCCCCATTTTTTTAGTGAAAACGGAGGATTTGCTACAACTAGATCAAACTTCATTAATTTATCGTTTTCTAATAATAATGGATGGTTAAGCGTGTCGCCCCATTCTAATCGTGCAGAATCTTTGCCATTCAAAAACATGTTCATTCTCGCAAGATTAAACGTAGTGCCAATCTTCTCTTGGCCATACAAAGCATAATTATTTGAACCAACTTCATCACCAGCTAATAGCAAAAGCCCACCTGACCCCATCGCTGGATCACATATTCGAAAGCCATCTTTAGGGTTAGCGATTTTTGCAACTAACTCAGCAACTTCATGTACAGTAAAAAACTCTCCTGCTTTTTTACCAGCATCTGTTCCAAATCTTTCGATCATATACATATAGGCATGACCGATAACATCTTCTTCAGCATCACTAAGGTCAATTTTTGCAAAATCATTTATTAAATCGCGCAACATCTTATTTCTTTGAGCGGTCTTGCCTAAAACTGCTTCAGAGTTAAAATTTACAGAATCAAACAATCCTTTTAATCGAACATTTGCATCCTCAATTTTATGTAGCGCTTTATTAATAATCTCTCCGATATTATCTTCTGTTTGTTGTTTATAAATATCATAAAAACTTGCATCTTTTGGTAAGATAAATCGAAAATTCTTTAGTTTCATTTCTATTCTTGCATTATCATCGCCATATCTATTTTTCAGCTTATCAACCTCAACTTTATGCAAATCGCTCATATATTTAAAGAATAAAAAAGTTAAAGCATAGTCTTTATAAACTCCTCCATCGATATTCCCTCGAGATGAATTTGCTGCTGCCCATAGAGTGTTATTCAACACTTCCTGCGTATATTTTTTTACATTCATTAGTTTGCTCCTTTGTATATCATTTTATCGATATATGTATTCACAATGTTTTTTTCAATATTTAATTTATCCTGAATTAATTTATTATATTTTTTAAAATCCTGATATTTCTCAACAATATCTTTCTGATCTTTTATACTCAATAGTGGAATTTGGATTTCAGAAACATTTGTTTTATTAAGAAAAGGAATGGTTGTTGTTTCTAAGGAATTAAATATTTGTTTTTGACCTATAGTAGAATTTAAAAACACATTAATGTACTCTGGAATAACAGATTCAGTATTAATCCTAATTATAAAAATACCAGATGTCGGCAAATAGACTTCCTGATTTTTTAAACAAAACATGGAAGAAATAAATCGTCCTCGATTTGTTATTAAAACGTCTTTCGCTTGAAGGACGTTGCTTGTCTTTGATAGGGCTTGCTTCACTTTAACCAACTCATTGTAATCGGCACACCAATCCTCAGAAATATTCTTTGGCTGTATTACGCTGATATTGCCATCCATATCATCAAGAAGCTTCTCTCTAAAAGAGTACCCAAGTATAATATCCGCTAAGTCACTTATTTTTTTCTTCATAATCATATACTCATTATACCATATATCGTCGATATATCAAGTTACAATATAAGCCTACTGTTCCAGCATCAATTACACATAGACACTATAAGTATGAGTTCTAAGCATATTATGAATGAGAAGACGTGGCTATGGCTTGCTCTCTCTTTCGTTCGATGCAATCCCTAAATTCGTTCCTTATTAAGGGATTAGTATGAAATTTTCAAAACTACAGAATGAAAGTGAGGGTTGCTTGTGCTTAATTATTTGGGTATTATTTATTTATCAAATTTGGAGTTTGCCCCCATTAATGTTGTAGAGCCTTAAGTTTTTCCTAACAAACTAATTGTGAAAGGAGCATACTAAAAGGTATGTGACTGAATCAATTAGGAAGTTAGGGGAATTTCTTAATGGTGGACAGAGCTGGATATCAAACCGTCGGCATTAGATGCCTCCCCAAATGGGCTCCGCCCCTATGGCGCTCTC
>Ga0075111_1001358_pt1 | contig 11205 bp, 13 predicted proteins | sample AntAceMetag02UKK_FD_69787 | JGI IMG/M metagenome (GOLD analysis project Ga0075111, IMG submission 69787) | Saline lake microbial communities from Ace Lake, Antarctica - Antarctic Ace Lake Metagenome 02UKK | ecosystem: Environmental > Aquatic > Non-marine Saline and Alkaline > Saline | place... | reverse complement strand
TTTGTTCTAAATCATATTTTTCAGGAAATTTTTCACAAAATGTTTTCTCAATTTCATTAATTACAGAATACTTCTTTTGTTTCAAATAATTTAATGACTCTTCAAATTCTTCTCTATCTTTTTCTACCATTTCAGAAAGTTTTTTTTCATCTATGTCATGCATTATAAACTGATTTGGTACATCAATCATCAATTTACAAGAGGCCCTTTCTAAATTATAATAATCTGGATTATAACTTTCCAATATTTTTCCTAAAAACCATTTACAATCTCCATATGTTTTTTGGGTGTGATCTAAGAAATCTGCAAAATCTGCAACAATTTTGTACACTTCTAACTTTTCACAAGTGTTAAAACATAATTCTTTATGATAAAATCTAAATACAAAACTTCCTTGTGTCATAAAGATAAGAACTGTATTTCTTTTTTAAAGATTTGGTGAAAATACACACAAATTATCTTTTTAGATGTACATCCATTTGTGGGAATGGTATTGTAATTTTATGTTTTCCTAAAGCATTATAGATTAATGTGTTTGCTTGATCTTTTGCAGCAAATTTATTAGAATAATCATTCACATAGAAAAATGCCGTAAAATTTAATGAAGAATTTGCCATTTCTAAAAACCTTACAAGAATCTCTTCATCTTTTTTCAAGTCTTCAATTTTTGTTAATTCTTTATACACTATTTTTTTTACATTTTCAATATTTGAACCATATGCTACACTAAATGGTATTTTAACTCTTATTGAACGGTTTGGTTTTGCTCTATTAATAAAAGTTGAATCTGCCAATGTTCCTGAAGGAACTATTAAAATTTCATTATCAAAAGTTCTGATTTTTGTTGACCTTAATCCTATATCTAAAACTTTTCCAATTTGTGTTCCATCACTACCTATATCAATTACATCACCCACAGAAATATTTTTATCAATTACTAAAGATATGCCCCCAAATATGTTGCTTAATGTTTTTTGTAAAGCAAATGCAACAGCTATACCTGCCACTCCAAGGCTTGCTAATAATGGACCAACAGCTACACCCCATTGAGATAAAATTAACAATAATACTAAAAACCAAACTGTAATTGAAACAAACCTATGAAGCATTATAATGGCATGATCATTTATTCCTGTTTTTGTTTTAGACAATATTTTTGTCCCAACCTGAATTAATACAACATCAAGTATTCTCATTAAGGTTATTGACAATAATACATAAATTAAAGAAATGAAAGTGTTACTTATTTTAACTAAATGAGTAGGAAATAAATTATTTATATTGAAAATTATTTTTAAACCGATTAATATTATTAAAAAATAAAGTGGGTTTTTTATTGCTTTTATTAAATTATCATCAACTTCTGTTTTTGTTTTAGATGTTAATTTTAAGAATATATTCTGAGCTAACCATAAGAAGACTCTTGCAATTATTATCACTGCAGCGATTTCAAGTATTGGTTTTACAGCAGGATTATTATACTGTTGTGAAAACCATGTTCCTATTTCTGCAATCATTTTATTATTTCTAATATTTCTTTATTTAAATGTTGTTAATTATACTTTATAAGAATAAACGTAATAAGGACCTATTGTAAAGTCTAATTTTAATTGTGCAAAATCAAAATGTTTTGATTTTTTTAACTTTTCAATTTCTTTAGGTGTGAAATAAAAATAACCCGGATACCTTTTTGTTTGACCTAAATATACTTTTTTTACTAATTTGTATGTATTTACATAAGCTTGTTTATTTTCATCAGAAGAAAATTTTAATTTATTTGCTTGTTTGTACATTTTATTTTTTAAACCATAATATGCATTTTTCTTATGTATTACTTTGTGAATTGTATTCCCAAATTCTTTTGGACGTTGTTCAACTCTATTTAATATTGTTGAAGATACTGCTATTATTACATGAGGGTTGTATTTTTTAGGACTTGCATATTCACAAATTTCTGCATATGTTATATCTGCGATTTCTTTTATTTCTTTAAGTTGTTTTTTTGAAAAATGTTCTTTCTGTACATATCGCATTTCCATTTTTGGTTCTGGAACATATCTTCTTGGTTCTTCTTTTTGTTCTATTTTTTGTTGTTTAGGCTCTGGTTTTACTTCTTCAGGTATTTTGTGCCCAGGAATTAATGCACTAGATCCTATTAAAGCTCCCAAAATGATTTTTTTTAATGTTTTTTTTACAGGTTGTTTTTTGTGATATAATTTATCTATTTCTAAGTCAATATGAAAAGCAATTTCTTCTATTTCTTTATTTATAATATTAATGTCTGTTTTTATTACTGTTTTTTTTAGAAATTTAAGTAATTGTAATGTTTTTTCGTCCGCATATTTTAATTTATTCAGGTGTAATAATTCTTCTTCCAATCGTTCTGTTTTGTTATTTTCCCAACCTACAGGCATTTCAGGGTTTAATTTATTTTCTAGAATTTTATCTCTAATTATTCTCAATCTATTGATATCTTTATGCATATTTTAAATTTGATTAGAGAGTTTTTAAATTTTTACAATGTTGGATAACGTTTACTTACTATTTTTTTCATTTTAGTTGAGAATTTTACTGATTTTTTATAATAATCTTCAAATTTAGTTCCAGAAATTGATTTAACTTCGCCATGTTCTATTTGTTTCATTAAAATATAAAGTTCTTTTGTTAATTTAATATCTGATGCATTTACTAATTTTTTTGGTAAGAGTTTTAATTTTAACAAATCGGGCACATGTTCAGGAGATGGTGGCACTTCATCCATAGACATTAATGCTGCATGTGCACCATCAATTACAGCCCAATACATATCAACAACTCCTTTTAGTAAATGTGTTCTTGAACTATTTAACGCGACTGGAACTTTCATAAAATAATTCCAAATTGATTCTTTTGTGGGTCTTATTCTTCCTTGACTTAATAAGTGTTTTAATGGTGCGAATATTCCAGAATCTATTATTGATACACCATCTCTTAATATGTTAACTCCAACAGGGTCTCCTGCTCTTACATATTCCCAGAATGTTGATAATTTTAAAGTTGTTACATGTAATTTTGTAGATATTTTCAATACTAATTTTTCTACAATTATTCTGTATGTTTCTGCAATTTCTTGGTTCAAAACAATTGTTACATCATCTATTACTACCAGGACATCTATATCTTTTGTATCTTTCTTTTTTACACTGGAACCAAATAATGTTACAACTTTTACAAAATCTCCAAACTCTTTGTGAAGTTCTGCAGCAAACTTTCTTGCAAGGGCCAAAGATTCATGATCTAATTCATCCACTCCTGTTGTTCTTCTTTTTACATCAAATTCCATTATTAATACAATTTATTGAAAAACGTTTATTAACTTATCTTACCATTACAAAATAGTAATATGATTTAAATAGTATTAAATTCTATTTTTTATATGGAAAGCAAAAAACTTGAAGAGGTAATTGAAAAAAGAATCGAACCTGTAATAGATGAAGCTATGAAAAAATACCTAGGAATTAGAGTTTCTGAGATTAAAAGCGACATTTCTGATAAAATTTTGCATTCTCCTCTTTTGGGTCTGAAAATTGAATTTAATTTGGATTTTAAAAGTGCTAAAAAAAGATTTAAAGAATCTTTTATTGAAAAAATGATGCATCTTCATTATGGTAATGTTTCTGAAGTTGCTAGGATCACAGGAGTTAATCGTAGAAGTATTCATAGAATGGTTAGTAAAACAACTTCTAATAAAATTCGTAAAGATTTGTTGAAACCTTATTATTTAAAACAAAAAGAAGTAGAAGATATTATTGAAAGTGTTCTGGAAAATTATAAAGGTGTGATTAATAAAACTAAGTTTGATATAATTTATAATGCTAGTTCTGAAATTTCTAAAAATGTAGTTGATGAGATTCCAACTGAAGAAATTAGTTTAAAACAAGCAGAAGAAGAATTTGAAAAAAAGTATTTGCTTCATAATTTACGAAATAATAGAGATGATGTTCGTTTAACTTCTGAAAAAGTTGAAATAAGGTATGAAACTTTGTTGCGAAAATTGAAAAAATATGATATCACTTTTAATCCTGTGTTTTAGAAAATTGCCTCTTTTCTACATTTTCACTTTTAGAAATATTTATATAATAGTTTTCTTATATTTTTCTTATGAACAAGAAAGGTATGGAACTCGCAATCAATCAAATTGTTATTTTGATTATTGGCATTGTTATTTTTGGTCTTGGTTTAATGTTAGTTATGAAAGTTATGAGTGACGGAGACGTTCAACTTGATCAAGCTAATGCACAAATTAAAGCACAGTTCGAAAGATCTTTAGATTCTGACCAAGTTGTTGATATTCCTAATAAGAATAGAAATATGCAAGCAGGAGATTTAGAAACATTTTATTTGGGAATCTTTAATGATCAAAGTTTAAGTGAAGATTCAAATCACTTTATGATTATAATTACACCTGATAACCCAAATGCTAAAGAGGCAATTAGTTATTTCAATTCAGAAACTCCAGGTAATGTTTGTGGTTCTGATTCTATTTGTTTTGATAGTGATAATATTCTTGATAATGAAATTGATTCTATACCTATTGTTGTTACACCAAAAGAAGCTTCTTTAAGTAGAGATCAATATGTTTTCAATGTTTGTGTTTGTTATAGTGAAAAGAATATAGACCAATACTGTAAAAAGGTAGGTGGTGGTCATGTTGACTCTTGTACACGTGAAACAGTTTCCACTATAGAAAACCTTTATGGATTTACTACTTTTTCTATAAATGTGAGATAAGAAGATGTTTAGAGGAAGAAAAGTTTACGGATCATACAAAGTTGAAACTTGTCCTTTCTGCAACAAACAAGGCACTGTTAGAAATCCGCAAGGTGTTACTGTTTGCATAGATCATCAAAGTAATTTAATTCCTGATAAGAGATGTGCTTGTGGTGAATGGTTGGAATTAAAGTTAGGTAAATGGGGACCTTACTTTCAATGTATTAATTGTGGTAATAAGAATTTTAGAAAATTTATGGAGGGAGATTAATAACCAAATCTAGGGAATAAATAATCTTGATAAGACCTTTTATTATTTATATACACATTCTTCAAAACTGATTTAAATAAATATGTAATTCTTGTATCTTTTAAACCTGATTGTCTAAATGAATTTCTTATTTGAGGGAAAGTATTTCCTTTTTTCATATATTCTGCACATAAACTACGATAATAATTGTTTTGTTCTTCATCTTCTTTTGTTTCGAAATAATTCTTTGAATAAAATAATTCTATTAATTTAATAATAACTATCATGGAGATTATTATTGCAAATATCACAAGAAAATTAGCTAAATTAAATTGCATTTTTGTATAAACTGCTAAAATACTTATTACTCCAAATAAGTTTACTGTTAAAGCTGAAGAAATACCAAACGCAAGATGTTTTGGAATTAATTTGAAAAAATCTATTACTGTTAAAAAAATTCCAAAAAATAAAAGTAATCCTGCCATTATTGTTGAAAAATTTAAATAAAGATATCCTTGTTCAACTATTCTTCCAAATAATCCTAAAGATACAAACATAATCATTAAGCTATTACCAAAAGCGGTATTCCAACCCAATTCTTCACTTGGATGATGAGAAAAATAAAATTCCATTAATATTAATGTTAAAATCATGGGAAACATTGCCCAGACCATTGATTTCAATACTAAAGGATTATTAATTATATCCAGAATTACACTCTTTGAAACAATTGATTCTAACCAGATATTAACCATTATCAATTTAGATATATCTTATATAAAAATGTATTCACTTCTTTTCAATAAATTTATATATTTGTTTTATTATTATTCACTATGGAAGATGTTTTACTCCTTGTAGGAGTTATACAAGTTATTGTTGTTGTTTTATCAATTTTTGCAGGATTGTTATGTTTTAAATTGATTCTTAAACTTAAAAATATTGAAGAAAAGCGTAGATATTCTGTTTGGAAAGATCTTTTATTTGTTCTTTTATTATTTGGTATTGGAGAAATAGTAGGTATTTTAGATGCATTTAATATTATGAGAGAAATAAGTTTTTTAAGACACATTATCCCTTCTTTTCTATTAATCTTCTTAATAATTGCAATGGTTAAGCAAATTGATTTAGCGAGGAGTATTGAAAATGAGTGAATTTATTGACTCTCTATCCTTGATTGCGCCAATTTATAATGTTGCACTTACTTTGTTGGCATATTTTGTTTTAGCAACTCTTATTGTTTATAGAAAAAGAAAAACTAAATCATATGTTCAACCCTGGAAATATCTTTTTGCTGCATTAACTATTTTTTTAATTGAAGAGGTAATTACGATTATGAAATTTTTTAATATTATTTCTGATCAAACGATTCCTCGTACGTTTAATGCTTCTTTTGAACTAATTATAATAATTTTATTTATTATGATGGTTATATCTCAATTGATTGAAGTTGAAAGACTTAGATCCAAGAAAATATCTAATCCTGATAAAAAAATTAAAAAGAAAAAGAATAAACAATTCTCCTACAAACTCAGCAGACCACGTTAAAGTGTATAATCTAAAAATTATGCTCAGAAATTTTAAATATAAAACAATTTTAGATTAAAGATTCATATACTTTTAATGGTGTTTTTGATGTTACTACAGCAGATGCTATTAATACTCCTTTTGCACCCAACTTTTTACTAATAGTTATGTCTTCTTTTGTTTTTACGCCAGCTCCAACTAATAAAGGAATATTTCCTGAGTTTTTTACTGCTTTTTTTATTAAATCTGGATCAGAGGTTACAGATTTTGTTTTACTTCCAATTAATTCAGGAGGTTCTACACCCATAAAATCAGGTTTGTATTTTTTGTACTTCTTTATATCTTCAGGTGTTGGAACTAAAACCATTGTTTTTAGTTTTAATTCCTTACATTGCTTAATTGTTTCTTGAATATTATTTTGTGGATGTTCAGAATGATTGATAAGAACTCCTTTAGCCCCATTTTGTTTTATATCTTCGGGTAAAATCCAACCTGTGTTGCTCCCATAGTCTATTGGATCTACATGTTGAGCCCACACTTGTAACTTAGTTAAGTTACTTAAATGAATATCTGCTGGTTGTAAACATAGAATGGGTTTTATTTTAGCTTTTTCTAGTTCTTTAATTAACTTTAATGCGTTCTTTCCAGACCCTTCTTTGTATGTTTTGAAATTAATAATGAATTTCATTTTTTCTTTTTTACAGCTTTCTTGATTTTATCTATTAATCTAGATTTCTTTACTATTTTTTTAACTTCTTCTTTAGGTTCTTTGATTATTGTTTTCTTAACTATTTTTTTAGCCGGTTGTTTAATATCATCATTTTTAACTTCTTGAACTTGACGATTGTTTTTTTCTAATTGTTTTTTAATTAACTTAGTTTCATATTGTTTATCATAAATCAAATAATCTTTTCCTAAATCTACAAAAGAATCTGCTGCTTTCTTAATTCTAGAAGAAGATGTTTTTCCAAAGCCCATTACTTCAGCTCTACATCCTTGTGCTTTTACATATTCTAATAAATCTTGAAAATCTCCATCACCTGAAATTAAAACGATTACATCCACTTTTGGAGTGATTCTTACTATATCCATTGCGATTCCAACATCCCAATCTCCTTTTTTTGCTCCACCTATAAAAGTTTGAAGGTCTTTTAATCTTACTTCATAACCTATTTTTGTTAATGCATCTTGAAATTTATTTTCCCCTTGAATATCTGCTGAAATAGCATAAGCCATTGCTCTTACTAATTGTCTTCCACCTACTGCGTTCGAAAGAATTTTGTGAAAATTAACTTTTGAATTGTATAATTGTTTAGCAGAATAATACATGTTTTGAACATCTACGAATACTGCTACTCTTTGTGCTTTTTGTTTTACCATAGTTAGTTTTTGATTAAAGAGTATATAAATTATTCGAAAAATTGCTTTTTACTTAATACTTTGCAGATAGGAATATTTAAATATAAGATGTGATAAGAATCATATATGAACGAGATAACTTCCTACATTGAAAACTGTAGAAAAAAAGGTTTCAGTGATAGATATATCAAAAAAGTTCTAAAAGATGCAGGACATCAAGAGTTTGTTGTTAGAAGAGCATTTTCTATGAGCAAAAGAAAAGATAGTGTTGTTGGTTCTAGGAATCTTTTATACTCTGTATTTATTATCGTAGGTATTGTAGCTCTTCTTAGTGTTGTTTTTATGATTAATTCAGAGAATGATTCAGCACCAACGGGCCAAGTTATTCAACCCATTCCTATTGCACCTGATATGTCTACTAATGATGAGTTAATTAAAACTAAAAATTTGATTATTTCTCAACAAACTGATATGATTAATGCATTAGATCTTACTGTTGATGAGAAAAATATTCTTATTATGGAACAAACAGCTAAAATTAACGCTATGTTTAATGATGCGGAAATGCAAAGAGAAGAAATGGTGAAAGCTTCACTTGAATTAGCTAATTCTATTTTGAAAAGATAATTCTTTTATTCTAACACCAATATATTTATATTAGAACAAATTCTTATTTTATTATGACACTTACTCTTAAAGAACTTAAAGAAAAGGCTTTCGAAATTAGCGATATTGAATTCGCGATTCACAAATTTGAAGAGAAATCACCTTTACTTGATTTAGAATTTATTCAAAAACTTAAGAACGAAACTGTTAATGAACTGTATTTTGGTATTAAATTACTTCATTCTTGTTTTTTAGAGAAACAAATTATTACTGAAAGGACTCAAAGTTTGGTTTCTAACTTAGGTAGATTGCGAGCTTCTATTGTTACTTGTGATTTTTGTAAAGCTAGAAAACTTATTTACAAACATTTGTATGACAATTATACCAATATTAAATATTTGATTGGAGAAAATGCTAAATTTGAAAAAGATCTTATTAAATTAAATGAGTCTTACAAAAGATTATTTATTGAATTAAGAAACACGAGTAAACGAGATTTTACTAAGGAAAAAGCTAAAACTCGATTCTTAGTTATGAAATTAAAAAAAATTCATGCAGACCAAAAAGAGTTGTTAAAAAGTGGTTCTTTTTACTTCTTGAAATATTCAAATGAGATAATGCGTCTAAATAAACAAAATAAATGCGATTTGAATTTGAGTAAAGAAGAAGAGTAAAAATGAGTCCTGTAGAAACTAATAAAGGATTTCTATATGGCTGAATAGGGAAAATATTTAAATATACTACACAAACACTAATTTCTATGGCTGAAAGATATGAATTTAAGGAAATTGAAGAGAGAATCTTAAAGAAATGGATAGATGAAGATACTTATAAGAAAGTCTCAGACAAATCCAAAAAGAATAAAGAAAAATTCTACTTCTTACAAGGTCCACCATATACTTCTGGCGAAATTCATATTGGTCACGCATGGAATAATTGTTCTAAAGATATCATTTTAAGATACAAAAGAATGAAAGGTTTCGATGTTTGGGACAGAGCGGGTTATGACATGCATGGACTTCCTACTGCTAATAAAGTTCAAAAGAAATTAGGTTTAAAGGACAAGGATGCTATTATTGAATACGGAATGGATAAGTTCGTTGAAGAATGTAAAGCGTTTTCTATTAAGTATGCTAAAATTATGGATGAAGATTTATTTAGATTAGGTATCTGGATGGATTATAAAAATGCATATTATCCTATTAAAAATGAGTTTATTGAAGGAGAATGGTTCTTTATTAAGAAAGCTCATGAAAAAGAAAGATTATACAAAGGTAAAAAGGTAATGACTTGGTGTGGTGATTGTGAAACTGCATTAGCTAAACATGAACTTGAATATGAGAATATTAAAGATCAATCTATTTTCTTAAAATTCCAAATTGAATCTACTGATAATGAGTTTTTGATAATTTGGACCACAACTCCTTGGACAATTCCTTTCAATTTAGCAGTTATGGTTAATCCTGAATTGGATTATGTTAAAGTTCAAGCTGGAAATGATGTTTGGATTGTAGCTAAAGATTTAGTTGATTCAGTTGCTAAAGCTTCAGAAATTGAATTAAAAGTTATTGAAGAGTTTAAAGGTAAAGAATTAGAAGGTGTGAAATATATTCATCCTTTGAAAGATAAAATTGATTTCGAAAATGACAGTCCTAACTTACATACTGTATTAATGTCTAAAGAATATGTTGATACTACTTCTGGAAGTGGATTAGTTCACTGTGCTCCTGGATGTGGTCCTGAAGATTACGAAGTTGGAATTGCTCATAGATTAGTTCCTTTTAATAAATTAAATGAAAAAGGTGAATTCGAAGACATGAAAGAGTTTAATGGTATGATTGCTAAGGTTGATGATAAAAAATTCATTACTATTTTACATGAAGCAGGGTGTCTTGTTGCTAAAACTCCTGTTGAACACGATTATGCTCACTGTTGGAGATGTCATAAACCAGTTATTTTCAAAACAACTGAACAATGGTTCCTAAAAGTTGAAGATTTAACTCAAGAAATTTTAGATAATAACAAAGATGTTCATTGGGTTCCTAAAGAAAGTAACGAAAGTTATGAAAGATGGGTCGATAATCTTAAAGATAATACAATTACTAGACAAAGATTCTGGGGATGTCCAGTTCCTATTTGGGAATGTGAATGTGGACACTTCGATGTTGTTGGTAGTAAGAAAGATTTAGAAGAAAAATCATTAAACGGAATTCCAAAAGACTTCCACAGACCTTACATTGATACAGTTAAAATTAAATGTTCTGTTTGTAATAAAGAAATGTCAAGAATCCCAGATGTTTTAGATGTTTGGATTGATTCTGGTACTGCTTCTTGGAGTTGTTTAGAATATCCACACAGAGAAGATTTATTTGAAAAGTATTTCCCTGCTGATTTTATTTTAGAAGCTAATGAACAAACTAGATTATGGTTTAACATGCTTCAAATTTGTTCAAAAATCGCTTTTGATAAGAGTTGTTACAAAAATGTTTACACTACTGGTATGATTTTGGATATTGGTGGTGTTAAAATGAGTAAGTCTCTTGGTAATATTATTTCACCATATGAAGTTGTTGATAAATACGGTGCTGATATTTTACGTTATTATCTTTGTGAAATCTCTGCAGGTAAAAATATGAACTTCTCTTGGGATGATATCAAATTAAAACAAAGAAACATGAATGTTTTATGGAATGTTCAAAATTTCTTAATTGATT
>Ga0075111_1001357_pt1 | contig 11213 bp, 7 predicted proteins | sample AntAceMetag02UKK_FD_69787 | JGI IMG/M metagenome (GOLD analysis project Ga0075111, IMG submission 69787) | Saline lake microbial communities from Ace Lake, Antarctica - Antarctic Ace Lake Metagenome 02UKK | ecosystem: Environmental > Aquatic > Non-marine Saline and Alkaline > Saline | place... | reverse complement strand
TCTTTTTTTCAGGGGTATTAGTTTCTTTATTATGTACTAACTTTTCCATGGATTTTTTAAATTTGTTTTGAATTTCATCGATATGAAGCGCAGACGTTAATGTATTTTTTACCAGTGCATCAACTTTATCATTCATGTGTTGGATAAGGTTTTCAAGTGCTTGCTCTGGGGTAACGCCCACTCCGAATAAACCGTTGAAATCTTTGAGTGTTACTTCATATAATTGGGGATTTTTTTCCTTTACGATAAATTGCATATCTGCTTTTTTTGCTTTTTCTGGGACAGATTTTTCCTTAGAGCTTTTGCTTGTTTTTTTTGGTGGGGCAACTTCTTCGGAGTTAAGAGAATCCTCAACTAAATGCATTATTTTTTTTATTAATTCTTTATAAAAATTTAAACTTTTCTTCATTATTTTAACCTAATAACAGTGTATCACTTTTCAATAAGTGATGTCTATATTTTTAATAGACTCAATGCTTCATTTCGAGTTTTTGAATCTGAATCGAAAACACCTCGAACAGCAGATGTAACAATGCTTGTTCCTGGTTTTTCTACTCCACGCATGCTCATGCATAAGTGTTCAGCACGTACGACAACCATCACTCCTTGCGGATCAAAGTTATCCATAATAAAGTTCGCAACTTGAGAGGTTAGTCGTTCTTGTAGCTGAAGTCTTTTTGCATAGGTATCAACAATTCTAGCAAGTTTACTAATGCCGGTTATTTTTTTGTTTGGAATATATGCAATATCGACTGTTCCAAAAAAAGGTAGTATGTGATGCTCGCACATTGAGTAAAAAGGGATTTCTCTTACAATGACCATTTCTTGATGGTTTTCTTCTAGAAAAAGTTTAATATGTTTTTTGGGGTCTGTATTAATGCCAGCAAAAATCTCCTGATACATTTTTGCGATACGCTTAGGCGTTTCGATTAAACCTTCTCTCTCTGGATCTTCACCAATTGCTTCAAGAATCATTTTGACTGCTTTTTCAATTTTATTAACGTTATTTTTATTCATATCTATTCCTCTTTTACATAACATATCATTCACTGGGAGATTATTATCTCAATGAAAGTATAACAAATCACTTGGGATTTATTCCCAGGTGATTACAATTATCCTATGAAAAAAAGTTTTATGCTAGTTTTTTATTTATTTTGTATCAAGTATATGTTTGATTGTATCTTTCGGGTCGGGACTATTTACGATTGCAGTTCCCGATACGAGAAGATTTGCACCTGCTTTAAGTGCATGTCGTCCTGTGAGTGTATTAATTCCACCATCAACTTCTATTGAAACGTTAAGATTATTTTTTTCAATATATTCTCTAAGCTGACTAATCTTATCAAGCATTTTAAAGTCAAAAGATTGCCCTCCTTTTCCCGGAGGAACGGTCATTACTAATACTAAGTCAATTTCATGAAGCAATTCTTTAATATCCTCGAAAGTTGTTTCCGGTTTAATTGCAACACCCGCAAGTCTTCCCAAGTTCTTAATAAGGTTAATGTTTTGCCTTAGAGTACTAAGATCGTCTGAGTAGGAGATGGTTATAATATCAACCCCAGCTTCTGCGTATTCAATAATGTACTGTTTCGAATCGACAGCCATAAAATGGGCATCTAATAACCCATCATATGATTCTCTGATTCTTTTTATTAGTTGTGCTGAAACATAGGGGAAAAAATCTTTTTGTATTGTTTCGCCATGCATATCAAAAACTTTGCAGTCTGGTACGTAATGTCCGTCTAGAACATCGATGTGAAACGAATCGGTTAGACCTTTTAATTGATTAATTTTCTCAAGAACAACCTCGTCATTTACGCCTAACAATGACACACTTGTTCCCCTTTTTGGAATCCTTTTTGCTTCTGTGTATGGGAATTCCTGCATATTTAAATCAATTAGAGATGTAAGTAAATTATTTCTAACTTGAGAAATTAAGGAGTCGCTTATTAAGTTAAACTCTTGTAACGCATTCTCGTCCATTTTTTTTAGATCAGCGTGGCGTACTTTTACAATAAGTACTTTTCTAGCGTCAATGTTAAAGGGAATTAAAATAAAGGGCATTTCATCCTTTGTTTTAGTATTGGTGTATACCTTATGTGTTGGCACAGCAGTTTGAATAGCGTTCTTTAACCATTTGTACTCATTCCCCGGAATTCGTCGTGCTTTAGTAAAATAAGAATTAGCCGGATTATCTCGGTCATATGTAATGATGGATGAGTCCCCACCATTACTCATAACTTTAAAAATACGATTTTTCTTTTCTTCGAGTTCGGTGTTTTTAACTTTGCCTGCACATAGAACGAGCTTTAGTAATCTCGACTTTTTATTGAAAATGTAGATATTTACTTTTGTTGCTCCAAGTTGCTTTATTAATCCTTCTAATGTAGCAGTGTACATTGAATCCCATGGGGATTTTTGATTTTGTATTTTTTTGACCATTTCAAATAACCATTTTTGAGAGTGTGTTACTTGAACCATTCTATAAAAGGTGTCAGCAATGACAGATTTCCGTGTACCTGAAATTATTTTAGTATTCATTTATTCTCCAATATCAATGAGTAAACGTGAATTTAGTAATTCAGAATATTTATAAAACGACTCCGGTTTTATAAAGCGTTGAATTAAATCGATATGTTTTTCAAGATCTTCATCTTTTAGTTCTGTTCCTAAATCTTTAATGTAATTGAGGAGTTCTAGTGAATCGCTAATAATTTTTTTGAATTCCATTTTATGCATAATCGTATCGAATGTTTTTTGTTTTGGGTTTTGGCTGTAGTCTATTTCTTGATTAAAATTCATGAAAACAGATTTTAAATCACTCAGAAACAAATGAATAAAAGTCGATATAGTCAGTATTCCTTCTCTACATTTATTAACTTGGTTATCTGTTTCTGCGAAGCTTAATTCTGATAGTAATGTACTTAGACTAGTTGTCGTAAGTTCTAGTAGGACCGCTGTTGCAAGTAGCATCTCTTTTTGATGTATTCTAAAGGATTCATTTCTATCCATAATAGGTATGCGCGGCAGCCCATATGATGATTTCACCATTCCTGTTATTTGAATAAAGGATAGTTCCCTTAATGATTCTATTGTTTCGATTAACTTATTCATACTGATTCCTTGCTCAGAGATCATTTGATTTAAAGGGCGATTACTTTGAAGTATTGTGATCGTTCCAATTTTAAGTTGATCTTTCGATAGGAAATATGTTAGTTCTTGTCCGTATTGAGGATTGATTGTATTTAAAAAGTTAGTAAATTCATTAGTCGTTTTTTTTGTGGCAAATGAAATAAGATTACTTGGTTTCTTCAGATTTATTATTTTATTCTTCATATTCTGACCCTTTCTTAAATAGCCGTTATATAATTATCGAATAAAATATCAGAAAATTTCAGTTAAATTTCAGCTAATTTGATTTTATGTGTGAAGGGTTTGTATAACGATGTCAAACATTAAAAAAAATCAATTAATAAACGTTTACATAAAATTCAGTAAATATTTATTGGGTTTTTTATCATATTTTACATTTACGGAATGAATAACCAATTTTCATTCATTGGTTGAATATCCCCAGTAATAATCTGTGAAATTAATGCTGCACCAGTCATATATGGCATATGGTTGTCGGTAATGATTATGTCGTTACTTGAAGGGTTAGTTCTATTAAAATAAATATCATCAATTAATTCAATCGGGTTCGAATACTCGAGCACTGTATATTGTCCAAAATTTCTTATTAGTTGTGTTATTTTTTTCTGAATATCAGGTAAATCTTCAATATTATAGAATACAGTTTCCAGTGGCGGTTTATTTTCATCCATCCATTGATTAAATCTATTAGAGTAATCTGTTTTAGGAAAAAAAACGAAATTATCTCGATCTTTTATTTGAGATAGCCTTTCATCCAGTTGATCTGAAGAGTGGTGAATTATTTTAATTGTTGGATCGATGTTAATTTTAAGGAAGGGAGAAATTCCGCGGAGTTCAATAGTCTGACCAGAACGTGTAATGACGACTTGCTGATCTGGTCGTATTCCTACCGTCCATCCTGTAAATGTACTGATAGTATCTCCAATTTGACAGGAAAGCTGCTCCTTTTTACTAAATAGTATGATGTTATCTTGTTCTGGGATTAATAAACTTTCGCCTTCTCTCATATTAGTTGTATTTATAAGAATTAAATAGATATTTGATCCAATTTGTTCAATTAGGATTCCGGTATTACAACCTAAGTAAAAAATTTGCTTAGTTAAATTTTTATTGAATGTTAAACTAAATTTTTGGGTTTTTATAGAAAACTCATTTTCACTGATTATTTTTTTCTTCATATTTAGTCCTCTCAATAATATATCGCAACTTATATGCCATTGACTCGATGATTTTTAAGTAATGGAAAATATCGGTGCATTAAGGCCCTTAACTCATCGATATATTTTTTGGAACTTTAAATGTAAGCAATTAATAGCGATCAATTAACTATAAGGAGGCTAGTGCTCTTGTTTAAAAATAAAATTATAGCTGAAAAAACAGTTCAGGCTACATCAACTATAATCGATATAGTTGACGAAACATTTGGCTTTGCTTCTGGTATAAGGGTGTCATTACTTGAAACGTTAGAAAAAGGTTACTATGGTTTTGGCTATATGGATCGGTGGATATTTGTGAGTTCATTAATTGATTTTGATATGGTTACTGATAAAATCCGAGAAGAGTTTCAAAACAAGAAAAGTTATATCGATGTAATAAAGACAATGGGCGACGAATTTATTAGGTTAATTAATAAGGATGCAAGTAGCTTTGTGTATTATAAGTGTGCTGAAGACCCGGAGAAGAATGAATATGCACGGCAGATTATTCAAGAATTTTATGATAAACGACCACAGCCAATATGGCTTGGTAGTCAAATGCTGATGTCGATATTTTCTGGACAATATTCAAATGATCCCAGTTTTCTAAATGAAATAGAAGAGTTTTATCGTGGATTAGATGATGAGCTAGCTGATGGTGAATTTAATAAAGAAAATATGCATGTCGTATACAATATGCTCTCATTTTTTGATTGTATTTATAAGCTTGATGAATGCCGGAGTTTTCAGCGTATTTTAGAAATGCCAAATTTGCCAGAATTGGCTGATAAGTTTAGCTCTCAGGGCTTTGACGGTCATCTTATTAAGATTATTAAGTATTTAATCATGACTGAGAATAGAGCCTTATATGAAAAGCAGAAAACTAGCATAAAACAAATTCTCCTGCGACATATAGAGAGCGATATCGATAGACAAAATATGACACCTCTCTTGTTATATATGATTTTATTTCCAGATAAGGACTCACTAATAAAGTTGCCGATGACTGAAATAAATAAAGGTGTCAAAAAGCTTGCCGAAGACTTTAAACGATATTTGAAACTTGCCGAGATCAATTTGACCGATGATAAAAAAATGTCAAAAAAATTGAAGAAGGTCTTACACGTATACGATGACCATAAACGTGAGGTTATTCAAGCGTTTAAACAAGGATATGAATATCTTGATTTACAATCTATAAAAAATTCAATAGAAATATTAGATTCAAATGATATATTGGATACTTTTGTATTGAGTCTAGAGGTTCGGTCTTTGTTATATCGCTCAGTGAAAATATTGGATGAAACCATCCCCTATGATCAACTATGTGCCGATTTTTTTGAGGTATTTCAAGCTAGACAAGGAGCATTTGAAACAAAGAATGAATTTTTCCCAATTGAAAAAATGAGTTATCCGACTTTTTTCCCAATAATGAAAATAGCGAAAGATCTTATGGCTAAAGACCATGTCCTGTTTTATGTAAGTTTATTAGAGAATAATCAGGACAATTTCCCAAAACTTGTGAAGGTTATGAGCCAATATGGAAAGGCTGATGTATTTGGTGCGGGTGAATTTGATAATATGAACCAGCAAGTATTTGCTAAATTGTTGTTAGAGTTCGATTCCAATTTGAGTAAAATTAAGTTTTTATTAGAATCATTTTGTGAGCTGCCATATATTACAAGATTAGCTAATATTAATACTCTATTAACGAAAAGTTTTAATCGATTTATTAGTTATTACAAAGATATAGAGTTGCCGGTAATAGATGTGGTGAAACTCTATTTTGAATATGGGGATAAAAACCAAATAATGAACGTGCTTCGACAAAAATTGTTGAAGTTTAAGTCGATGGACCATATTACAAATCAACACTATGCAAAATTAATTAGTTTAATGCAGGCTGGAATTATAGAAAAAGATATTGCACGTACAATTAATGATAAATCAAAAGAAGACGATTTCTTACTTTTGTACATTATTAATAAGGATAGGCCTTGGACTACAAAAGATTTGCCGTTGATAGAAAATATTTTGGATGCTTACGATAAACTTACTAAAGTTAGCGACATAAATGATTTGCCATTTCACACAAAAGCATTATTTGTTGGTTATTTAGATTCGGTTGAATCGGATTTTATTTCTAATAGCTTAAATGAATATCGGCAAGATATCTTAAGCCAGAAAGATATTTTATTGGAGGAGATCCATTGGGAAGAAGTTTGTAAACAGATAGAATTTGAAAATGAAAAAATACGTAATGAAGAGGGCCAAGCCCTATCGATTCGAGAAGCTGTAAAGACGACAGAGCTTGAACGGATTGAATTAGCAAAAGCAGCTTTTGAGAAAAAAATATTTATTCTGCACTCGCTTTTAATGGAAGATATTAAAAAGGTGTCTGAAATTGAAGACTTTGATAAGAGAATACACGAAATTGATTGTAAAATAAGTGAATCTCCTGAAAACATGAGATTGTATCGGGATAAGCTTGGTGTGTTGAGAGAACTAAAAGAGTACTATGAAGAAAAAGCTCTAGCTATCGAGATTTTTGTCGATGAATATAGTGTCACAATCACAAGTTTAACTGGTTCTTCATATAATTCAGTTGCGTTAAATCACCATGAGGAAAGGTGGTATCGTGAGTCGCTTAATATTCAAACTAGTATTGATTCATATTTGTACAAGATATCAAAAAAATGGGAAAAACAAGCTGATAAATATCAAAAAGGGATAGAGAAGGTCGAGAGTTTTCTAAGCAGTCTTGGAAGCAAATCTGAAAATGTGAGAGTTGCCAAAATCGATAAGGCTAGCAGCGCCTCTGTTCGAAAAGCATTTGAGTTTTTAGTGCCAAGAGAGAATCATTTCGAGCTTGTCCTTAGTCCTGATGATATTCAAAATACGGCATTGGAGTTGTTTTCTAGTGACCGGATTAGTACAAATTTAACTGTTTATTTTAATGAATTTGAACTTGCGATGCGTTTAGACAAATTCGGAAATGTGATGGTCCTTGTCGATAATCGATTTAAATATATCGCAGATAATTCAGAAATTATAAAGAATCTAAATATGATAGTAAAAGAATATGTTGATACTTTTGCAAATGAAAAACCAGTTAGTTCTGCTAAAGCTAAATTTCATACACGTGATGACGATAAAACTAAATTGAAAATAGGTGCACATTTTATCAAAACCTATAGTGAAAAATATAATACGACTATAGTTGTTGATGGTAAGGTAATTACAGATGAACTTCAACAACGTTTGATATTTAAGCGATTCAAATATTTTCTAGCTACTGTCGACCCAGCTGACGGGACAACTGAGATATCGCCAAATACTAAACTTGAAGCTGAGACCTATATTAATAGCTATGAACGAGCAAAAGACGATGGTCAGGATATTCCCATCGGACTTTCTCGAGAGGAGTATGAACAAGTTGATGCATATCGAAATGCACAAAAGTTTACTAAACTTGTTCGCCCCGTATTGGTAAAAGGTAGCCTAAAAGGTATCCCCTCTGAGCCTAGGGCGGATGTAATCGTGAATTATATTAGCCAGGTATGGTTTAATGAAGATCAGAAAGTAACGAAACAAGATGTTTTTGATGTCTTGGATCGATTACACGAAGTATCTCGTAAAATAAAAATGAATAAAGCAGTGACGCAAGAAGATTTAGAATTTAGAGATCGTCTTGATTTTTTATTTGTTGATCAAGAGAGTACCATTGAGTATATGGGTAAGATGATTTATGTAAGTTTACAACAGAGTGGATTTGTTGGTGATAAGTCTGGAGATGTAGTCCGCAGAAATAATACGTATCTTGCAGCGTATATGCGTTTAGATCCGATACCACCTAATGCAGATGAACAAATTAGCTTAAACTAACAATTTATAAATAACTTATTTAAAAAAAACTTTTAACTTTTGTGTTGTTGGTGAAATTAAGAATTTTGTGTCGTTTATTTCCTGTATATTATCATCAATTTTAATAGAAAATATCGTCGTTGGTAAATTGATTTCAATCGCTTTTGGTGGATTCACATACTGGTTGTTCAACACGATATCAAGTTCATTTTCTTTATTTACTTCATATGAAAAATTGATTGTACCGAAGGTGCTTATTCCATTCTCTACAGAGAGTGTTTCGAACCAGGATATCCAATCTCGAGGTATAACAGGTGTTAGTACTAGAACATCTCCTTCTTCCATGAATAGCATATTTCTGACAGCCATTAAATAATCTGCTGCTGCCCATCCATGATGCCCATCACCGATAACGCCACCAAAGGTAAAGGGATGGATAGATTCCGGCCATGTAAATGTAAGTGTTGCAATATTTGTCATCCATTGAATTAGATCGAATGCTTTCTTGTCCCGTCTGGCTAGGTAACACTGTGCAATATGCATATTCAGATATGTCCCGTGACCTGAATGACTAATATCATGAAAAAAGGCACCATTTGTAAAATTTACATTTTCTAAATAATCCAGAGTATTGGTTATTCGAATATCGTCAGGCGAAAATATTTTTAATGGATAAATTGTCGCCATACTTCCCACGCAGGCACTATCAAGATATCGGTTTGGCCCGATTGGTAATGCAGGTTTTTCAAGTTTACTATTCGCATATTCCAGTGATTCATCGATATTTATTTTTAGTTTATTAATTGCTTTTTCAATATAGGCGGTGTTTACATTTTCTTCTGGTATTTCATCCAGTAGAAATTTTGCATCCATTAATCCACGAAGTGACCAGTAGTTATCCCAATAGTAGTGTTCATTAGCTCCAAAATGCTCTGCACTAAGTCCAATAGGCATAATCCCTTTATGCGGTACTTTTTTATGGGCATTTTTTTTGAGCATACGAATAATCCAGTTTGCTCCAGCTTGTATGGATGGTAAAACCTTTCGAATTGTTTCAATATCTTTGGTTACTCTGTAGTATTCTGCGACCGTCCATATTGCTTGCCCGTTACTGTCCCACTCTCCTGTTTGTGATAAAAAGTAACCATTCATCTTTTGCCGTGATGGATAGGTTAGGATTATTTCCTTTGCTTCTTCTTGGTAACCGCACTTTATTAATGCATTTAGCAAGTATGCTGCATCACGGAACCAGAAATGATGATAATTAAAAGGTCCAGGTGTTATGCTTTTTCCGTCATAGAATAGAAGTAAGTAACTTATATTAGTTTTAAATGCTTTTTCTAGTTTTTTGTCGGGTATATTAATCTTAATTCCTTCTTGAAGTTTGTTTTTCCAAGTGCTTATCATGGATTGTTTAAACTTTTCGTGTGTATTTTCTAGATAGAAACTTTTTTTAATGACTATATTTTTATCCATTGGAATTCGGAATTCGAGATCCTTCTGCTCATCAGGATTTAGGTAGACTTTATACGCAGCGGTTGCTGTGCAAAGGCCAGCATCACATTTGCAGCTGTGTTTGGATGGATAGGAATCTCGTGTAATGTGAGTGCCTGCATCTCCATCTTTTAAGTTTGAGCATAAAACCTGATGGGGTGTTTCCATTAGAACCGCACCTAAAGAACCATTTACATAAAAGCCATTTTGCCTGAATGCTAGTTTATGAATTAAGCTTATTCCTTCTGGATTGAACGGTCGCACGGATAAATGCACAGTTAGCTCATCTCCCTGATCTCCATAATTTGTAACATTTACGTTGTGAAATAGGGTGTCTCTTTCATATATTTTTTCAGCAAAAGAGGTGATAAGTATAACAAAATCTGCAACCTCAAAAGTTGTTTCAATAAATGGAACACTATGAAGTACTCGTTGTTTAACTGATTTAAGTTGAGATGGTGCATATAATTTATTATTGTGAACCACAAAAACATCAATAGACCAGCTATTAATTCTTGGAGTAAGCATGCCGCGGGTATCGATTATCGCTTCTTTTTCATGATAGAGATTACCTAGAGCGGTCCAGTTTCGATGGGCAACGTTAATGGATGGAACTTGAAAGCCTCTTGGTATAAAACTAAGACTTTTGCTGTCATATTGTTTAACAGCCCAGTAAGGCCATACCCATTTAGAGTGAGCTGCGAATATAATTCGATTGTAGATGCCTCTCATTAAATTTAACACATTTAATGAGATAAGGTCTTTTGGCAGACCTAAATTGTTTTGCCTACCAGCTACACTCATTGGTTTTATATATGCAATGGCTGTTTGTGGTATGCCAAATTTATTTGCAATAAAGTTTAATGTTTTGTTCTTTATATAGTTTATCATTTAGTTAGTACCTCATTTACTAGAGTATCAATGCGAAATGGCTTTAGTTTAAATAAACTTATGCCAGATTTAATTGCCAACATCACGTTATCTTTGTCCGTAGTGCTACTTATTCCAATGATTCGAACATCTGGATCTAAGCTTCGTAATTCCTGAACCACAAGTGCCCCACTAACTTTTGGAAGGTTAATATCTATCAAAACTACATCTGGGCTTACAGTTTTTGCTATATTAATGGCTTCTTGACCTGTTCCTGCTGCAAATACAGTTTGTTTTCTGTGTTGAAAGTATTTACTAAGTTGTTCTCGTACAAATTGAGATCCATCAATAATTAGAATCTTCATGATATCGTACCCCCAGAAATGATAGTTATATAATATAAAATATAATCTTAATAATCAATGAAATGTATACTTTATTTGTTTTTATTTATTGGTAAATTACGGGATGAACTACTCTAAGATGGATAAGTTCAATCAATAAGTACGTAATTATTGAATTTGAAAAAATAATGTTTAAACTTACATTTAATTGGGAACAATAAATTATATAACAAAAAATAAGAAGTCTGAAAACATTTTTTGCTTTTTTTTGCTTTTTTGTACGAGATAT
>Ga0075111_1001353_pt1 | contig 11229 bp, 8 predicted proteins | sample AntAceMetag02UKK_FD_69787 | JGI IMG/M metagenome (GOLD analysis project Ga0075111, IMG submission 69787) | Saline lake microbial communities from Ace Lake, Antarctica - Antarctic Ace Lake Metagenome 02UKK | ecosystem: Environmental > Aquatic > Non-marine Saline and Alkaline > Saline | place... | reverse complement strand
CAATAGCAGCGGCACAGCCAACTCCTCCATATTTTTCAACCAGTAGTAACTGTCCGACCAAACTTAAGACTGCAATTGTTAAGTATAAAAGGGCCCGGAACTTGATTTGGTTACGTGCCTGTAGTATTGTTATTCCAATATTCTGAATAAGAGGAATGGTAAGCGGTATAAAAAAGAACAGTGCTATTATATATGTGTCGTTGTAATCGTCCCCGGCCCACAAAAGAATAAACTGATGCCCAAACAAAATAAAGCCTGTAAGGATAAAAGCCATTACAACAAATTGAATCCTACCGGTACGAATAAATAAATCGGATATTTCTTTTTTCGATTTTTCGTTTGTTGCCATTGCAGTAACCTTGGGCAGAAAAACACCCGATATAGCAGTTGAAAAGCCCATATACATTTGTTCCAACTGAATTCCAACTGCAAAAATTGCAATCGCTGCCGTTCCAACATATGCACCTAAAACAAGTTGTCCTGAGCTCCAAAATAAGCGGTCGATAATAGCACCCAAAAAAATGTAGAAGGAATAACCAGCCAGCTCCTTAAAAAATCTCCAATCGAAAGACCCGAACTTGATTTTTATTTTGAGCTTTTTTTTACAATACCAGAAATTAACCAAAAGGCTTGAAAGGTTAAAGAAGGTAATTAAGGTAACCATTCCAATTGCGCGATATCCCATTTCAAGCAAAATAATCATCAGAAGTGTATTCAAAACAAGCCGGGCAATTTGAATAACTTTCTGAAATACAAATTTTTCGTAGGCAGTAACAATTGAACCAAAAATGCTGAGCGGAAAAGTAAATGCTAAATTAAATACCATCAAGAGCATTAAAGTATGTGTTTTGCGAAGTTCTTCTTCCGAAAGCGAACTACCGTAAATTGCATCGATATTAAAATACAAAACCATACCAAGAAGAAAAGCAAGAACGCCAATTCCCATGTATAAAACGATAAACATCCCGAACATCGATTCCTGTTCCTTGATTTTACCTTCGGTCCTGAATTTAGCTGTGTAACGAATAATGGTATTCCCAAAACCCAGGTCAAGAATGGTAAGATAAGCCACTACAGAAGCCACCAAAGCATACATTCCGTATTCGCTTTGCCCCATCATACGAAGCATGTATGGTGTATAAAGTAATCCAATCAGATTACTTAAAGCCATTACCACGTATGAGAGAATTGCCCCTGCTTTTAATTGATTAAACTTCATTCCATTTCTCTACAATAGAATTTAATTCACCTAATTTATAATCGGCTCAACAGCTTCCTCTAAAATCCATGCTTTTGAATCTGGCTCGATCTTTAAATATTTCATCTGCGCAGCTTTAACTTCTTGATTTGAATAATATTCACCAATAAAAACGGTGTGAAGGTTCTCAATTCGTTTTACACATTTCGAATCATATCCCAAACCCCTAAGCTCCTTCTGATAAAGAATAGCATTTTGTTCTTCTCTGAAACTTCCGCCAACCAGGTAATATTTTACTTTTGGTGCCTTTGAAATATTAGCCGATTTTAAAGAAGTCACCTCACTACTTTCTCTCGAAAAAAGTTCAATTTCATCGGGCTTCATTTGGTCGATTTCAGCGAATAATTGTTCTTCATTTTGTCTAAGGCAATCAACTTGGGGTATCGTAATAATACCCGCTGTGTTATTCTCCGTAACAGGAGGTCTATTCCATCGAGAGAACAATAAAAAAGCAGAACTGCCTACCACCAGCACTAATAGAAGTAACATAAGCCCTTTGCTTCGATGTTTGATTTTTCTTTTAGCACGAGACGTACACAAACTACTTTTATTGAAAAATTGAAAACGAAAAACATCTTTAATTAACTTTCTAAAAGTAGAACGTTGACGTGGCAAATCACCAATTACACTTTCCATTTCCAATACCTCAACACCATTTAACAGTATTTGTGGCTTTTTATCTTTCGTAAATTCGATAATATCTGTCAATGCATAAGCATCCGATTTTGTCCATGCCCGGTTAGCCCGGGTTACAAGAAATGAATGATCTGTATTTTTAAACAAATTAATTGGGTATGTATTATGCAAAACTCCAGGAAATTCGATAAAAATATAGTCGAATGTACTCAACTCAAGCCCTTCGAAATTGGTTTCCAGATCTTGGATATTTTCTACTTTGTGGAATGATTTATTAACAGCATAAGTTCTCGTTTCAATACCAGGAATTTGTTCAATATTATTGTATGTTAAAAACAAAACATTGTAACCTATTGTAGCCAGTTTTTCCAATAACAAAGTAGCCAATGTTGTTTTTCCTTCCGAGCCAAGGCTGCTAAACAATATGTTTGTGTCGGTTTTACCTGTATGTCTCCGTTCTTCTGCATTTAATATTAACCGTCGTGCAATAATGTCTAAACCTTTGTTTTTTATAAACTCCACATCGAGTTTATTACTCATTTTCACAAGCTTTGGAAATATGGCTGCAACGGATAAACCAATTGATTTTTCTGCTCTTGCTGCAGTTTTCAAATTCTGGTCGAAGAATTCGAGTACAATAATTACAAAAGCAGGAATGATAAAGCCAATCATGAAAGCGATTAATAAAATAAACTTTCGTTTACTGGGTTCGGCAACAATTGGGAATAAGGGTTTTGTGACAATTTTAAGATTGGAATTCATTTCGATACTCTGCTGATTTAACTTTGCAACTCCCAGGCTATGTAACAAAGATAGATATTCCCGTTCCGCAACATTTATTTTTCGCTCCAATCGTTTCATTGTTGCTCCTAAAGGAGCATAATTTTCAAAGAGTTTTACAAATTTTTGTTCCTGTAATTCGGCAACCTTGAGCTGCGCTTTTGAAGCTTCAAGTTCAACAACCTTATCAATCCAATCCTCCAAAATTGATGTGGTGGCAATACCTTCCGTACTGTTATCAATATAGTATTGCTCCTGAACGGCAAGCTTCAATTTATTTCCCAGGTCGTATGCTTTAACACGTAATGCTCCAATTTCTTTAACCAACTGATCTTCTCGCGCAGTATCTGTTTGTTCTTCAAAAGTTTTCATGGTAATATCCATATTCACCTGTGCCATTTCTTCCCGGAGATTTGAAATTGATTCGCTATTTAAGCGTTGTTTCTGACGCACTGACATTTTATCCTCAAGGGCAATAATAACTGATTGTGCCCCGGCATACATAAGCTTGATTTCCAAATAACGCATATCAAAAAGCTCTTTCTCAGCTGCAATATGTTTCGTTTGTTCGTAATAATTTATTATGGTATTTGTACGGTTAAATTCCAGCAGTTCGTTTTCGGCATCGTTTAACTTTTCATTGGCATGTTCAATTTGAGTTTGAAAATACTTTGAAACCGCATCTGACTGGTTAACTTTTATACTGGCGTATTCTTGTATAAACACCTGTGTAAGGATATCGAGCGTACTTTTGCAGATTCCCGGATCGCTTGACTTATATCTGATATCTATTAAATCGCTTGATTGCACCCTGTGCACTGTTACATTGGATGATATTTTCTGACTGCTATAAAACGGGTGATCGTAGTTTATTAATTTGTAAATAAAATTATTGAAATTACTGTCTTTGTATTTTCTGAAATTATCTAGTGTTGCTTCAATATCCCCTTTAACAACTAAATCTTTTATTTTTTGAGGGACCATTTTCATCAAATCGTTATACGATTTTACGGAAATAATTTCAGGCTGGGCTGAATCGAGCATTAGGTCTGTTGCCAATAATCGCATACTAACCTCTTCTAAAGTACTGCGTGATTTAATAATACCTATTAAATTATCAAAGGCAGTACGGGTAGCAAAAAGGTCCACCTTCGAACTTTCCAACGATGTAATTGATGAACCGGTTGTTATTCCAGTATAAACCCGGGTACTCGATGTGTATTCTTTAGGCTGATCTCGAGTTAAGAAAAAAGCCATTACTGCCAATACAATTGGCAGTAAAACCAGTAACACAATGTGCTTTAACAACAGCCTAATAAAGTATAATAAATTCACGCTAATTTTTCAAATTAATTTTAACTCCAACTGTTTCCTCAAGAATTTGGAATGCGGTTGAAAAATTCAATTTCCCCTCTTCTAATGCTAAAACTGCCTTAGCCATCATATCTTCAAGCCGGGCATATTCATACACATTAATTTGTCCATTTTTAAAATCTTCCTCAGCTCGTAATTTTTGGACCCTATAACTTTCAACGGCATTTGATTTTATAACTATTCCACGGTATTCCAGTATTACATTGTTATATCTTAAAATGATCAACTGCCGAAGTTCTTGTATTCGTGCTTCCCGCTGATAACGAAGTTTATTCTTTTCTGCTTGTGCTGTTTTTACATTGCTATTATCAAATATTGACGAAATGGGTATTTTAACATATCCCCCCCAATAATACCTAAGTTGTTCTGTGGTATGGATATTACTTTCAAGCACTCCGGAATTCTCAGAAATAATAAAGTTATCATAAAGTCCGTAATTTGCTCCACCTTCAAATCCCATTGAGCGCATCCATTCTCGTTTCTCCTCTTTAACCATAAATTCTCCAATAGCTACATCAGCATCAAGCATTTTAAAAATTGGGGAGTTCTCAATGGCCTGTTCTTGCAACTCGGATAGGGGAGGGAGCCTTTCTGAAAAGTCAATTCCCGTGGTAGTTTTAGCTAATAACTCATCATAAGTTTGTGCCATAACCGAATTTATCGACAATGAAACAAATGCAAGTACCATTATTATTTTTATCTTTTCTCTCATATACTACACGTTTTCTTTCTGAAAAACAGCCGGGATTGTACGTAAAATAATCCAAAGGTCCTTCAAAAATGAATATTTGCTATTTGCAATCATCACATAGTTATTGTCTAATTCCTTTCTTTCTTCTGTTGACATTTTTGAGGTCCTGCCACGGGCTTCAACCTGCCAAAGCCCTGTAATACCTGCAGGTCCCCCAAATCGGGCAACCCAATCGTCTGATGTAAGTGATTCCGCTTCATATACGGGCAAAGGCCTGTTTCCCACAATAGACATGTCTCCCCTTAGAACATTAATTAACTGAGGTAATTCATCGATACTTAGCTTGCGGATAATTTTACCGACTTTTGTAATTCTTGGATCGTTATCGAATTTGATGAAAGTACTTTCTTGTTTATCTCTTATGGCCCGATTGCGATCATTTTCGTCAACTTCACCATCGTCTCCAAATAATTTTGTGCCTTCCGGGTTTTGTTGTTTTCTGCTTGCCTTTTCTTCATTAGGAACTGGTATGTTATCCGATGGTTTTTCTTCACCTGCATTGGACGAATACTGGTTCAAGTGCTCGAATTCTTTTAACCGCTTGTCTGCATCGGGGTACATAGAACGGAGTTTAAGAAAATTGAATTCTGTTAAACCTGTTCCAACACGCTTTGAAATATAATATACTTTCCCCTTTGATTCAAGGCGAATTGCAATCACGAATAACAATAAAAGGGGTGATGCAAAAAGGAGTGCGGTCCCGGCGACTAAAATGTCGAAAGATCTTTTAAAAAATGGTGTTTTATATAGTTTCCCTTGTTTTGTTAATTCTTGTACGCTTTCTAATTTTTCTAGGGTTTTTATTCTACGGATTACTTCATCTGAGTTTATTGGTTTTGTAAAAACATCACCGATTTTCTGCTTTATTGCTTGTTTTACTGTTTCAATGTTATTTTCCGTTTGAACTAAGATAAATGGTACTTTCTGGTAGTTATCAAACTCATCGATATAATACCTATGAAAACTCAGTCCATTCCTTCCTGGTAAATCTTTTTCGCAAATAATACCATCGGGTTGCTTGTTATCTTCAAACCATTTTGACGCCTTCAAAGGATTAGCCTCATGAAAAAAACTTAGCTCATTATTTTGATCAAGATCATCAATTATTGAGCTGTCTGAACCGAGATAAAGTATTACCGTTTTTTTATTATTTAAACTCATCTTTTCAACGGCTTAATACTTTTTCTATTCGAATGAGAAGTTCTTCCGGGTTAAAAGGTTTCATCACATAATCTTCAGCACCAAGGCGAAGGCATTTAATACGGCTTTCACTTCCTTCTTCACTACTTAAAACAATAATAGGGATATCTTTAAAGTAACCACTTTCTTTTAAATGTGTTATTAGCTCATCGCCCTTCATGTCTGGCATATTCATATCGGTGAGTATAAGATCCGGAATATTGCCTTCCTGAAGCCAGGCTAAAGCCTTTAGTCCATTTTCTTCTGAATGTACGTCAAAAGACCGGCTTAAAAACTGAACAAGTAACTTCCTCATGGAAGATATGTCATCAACAACTAAAATTTTTTTCATTGTGTTTAGTTTTATTAATAATCAACTTCGCTTTAAACTATTCTTATTTCAGTCCAAATGTATCGAAAATCCAATGAAATCAAAAAAAAGTTAAAAACTATTTATAAAAATTTCTTTTTGAAAAAAATGAAAATATGTAATTATCATATTATCAAAACCTTACAATCATATCTAAATATTTTGATTTCATGTTAGATTTTTTAATAGACTGATTAGTTACAGATTTTTGTTGAATGTCGAAGTTCAGGGTAATCCATCTGTTTCTGGGATCGAATATAAGGGGTAACCCTGTTGGAAAAGTTTTTATAAGGATGGGGAAGTATTCAGGATTTACACTTTTAAGATTATCAGAACTAAATTGATGGAATTGCGATTGGAATTCCTGGCAACAACAATATTCAGTTCACAAAATTGTATTCTTCGGATTTGCTTATTGAGGGCTTGAGCTACGTGCAATTCCTGCGTTTAATAGCTTTACTACTATTTTATGGAAATTTATTAGCTTTGTACGAAAATTAACAATAAGCAGGATTATGGCAACTGAAAATGATTTACAACTAAAGCGTAGTGATCTCCCATTGGAAATTGAAGGTGATAAGATTTCGAAAATAAGGGACATCTTATTTGGAAACAATATGAATGAATATGAAAAAAGATTCGCCCAACTTGAGGATCGCTTGAACAAGAACCTTTCTGATCTTACTGATGATTATAACAATAAGTTGGCATCGCTTGAATCTTTTATTAAGGATGAGTTTTCTACCTTATCAGAGCAACTGAAACAAGAAGAAATTGAAAGGATTAGTGCTGATAAAAAGAATACCAAAGAAATTGAAAATAACGAGACACGCTTATTGAAACTTAAGGAGACTACCCTTAAAACCCAAAAAGACCTTAAAGCGCAGGTCTTTGAAAATATGAAGCTTCTTGGTTCCGATTTCAAAAATCAAAACAAAGAATTACAAAACTTGTTAACTAAAGAACTTGAAATTTTACAGGAAAGTAAAACTGATAGGTCTGCCTTGGCTGTGTTGTTAACCGAACTGGCCCTCAAGCTATCGGGCGATCAGTTGGATCAATCATAAGGCAATGGCTAAAATGGATGTATCCGGAAATGAGAGAAGTACTTCGCAGCCTGATCACAATAAGCCCGGTAGGGATGATTATAGGCTGGAGGAACTTCGTGAATTGATTTTAGGCAAAGAAAGAGAACAGATCAATGAATTGTTAAGCCGGATTGAAGATCCCGATAAGTTTTCTGATGAAGTAAGCAAAGCTATCCACCTGGCGATAACCAAGAGCCATGAATCAGGAAATCAATTGTCCGATTCATTATTTCCTGTCATCGAAAAAGCCATCCTGAAAAGTGTTAAAAAGGATTCGCAGCCATTGGTTGATGCCATTTTCCCGATAATGGGCCCTGCCATCCGCAAGTCGATTGCCGAAACTTTCAGGGCAATGATCCAGTCGATGAACATGATGCTCGAGTCCAGTTTGTCGGCACGGGGAATGCAGTTAAGGGCAAAATCACTGATCTCAGGAAAATCGTATGCTGAACTTGTTTTGCTCCACAATCTTATTTACTCGGTACAGCACATTTTTCTTATACATCGCGAAACCGGGCTGCTGATTTGTGAAGTGCACAATGACCAGGCCCAATTGCAGGATGCTGATATGGTTGCGTCCATGCTTAAGGCTATCAGCGATTTTGTGCAGGATTCATTTAGTACTTCGCCACAAGATAGCCTCGACACAATTGAAGTGGGCGATCAAACAGTTTGGATAGTGCAAGGCCCATATGCGCTGATAGCCGCAGTAGTGAAAGGTGAAACACCCGAGAATTTGCGGATTGACTTTCAGATGGCGCTCGAACAAATCCACTTGGGATATTCAGAAGAATTAAAAGATTTTGAAGGTGAAACTGCCACTTTTCAGCCCATCGAAGAGGTGCTTTCCCCTTGTTTGAAAACCTACGAAAAAAAACAAAAAAAGAAAAAACCTTACTGGTCTATTGCCCTAATCAGCATCGTTTTTGTCGCCCTGGCCCTGTGGGGATATTCAAATTATACTGCCAGCCAAAAATGGTCTGATTATATTGAAAGGCTGAATTCAGTACCTGGAATTATTGTTGCCGAATCTGAAAAAAATAACGGTAAATATTATATTTTTGGATTGAAAGACAGGCTTTCGGAAGAACCGATTAAGATATTGGATGAGTTTGATATTGATTCATCAAAGGTTGTAAGTAGCTGGGATACATATTCATCATTGTCGCACAGCATTATTCAAATTCGTATCGATAAAGTGCTGGCTCCTCCTGCTACTGTTGCCTGCAAAATAATTGACGATACTTTGGTAGTGACTGGCAGTGCCAATCATAAGTGGATAAAAATGCTCAATAAGAGCTTCTACAAGGTTACTGGTATTAATCACTTGAATACAGAAAATCTTGAAGATAGTGACCTGGATGAAATGCTTCGTTTAAAAGAAATTATCGAGAATATGGCCTTGACATTTAATCCTGGCGAAGTTGACATTGTTGCAGGTTCAACTAATAATGTTGATGCAGTGCTTGAAGGCATAGAATACCTGCGTACCTTTGAACCTGATTTTACGATTGATTTATATGGGCAAACCGATGCAAGTGGAACAGCGGCATTAAACGATGTAATTGCTTTACAAAGGGCGATGTCGGTAAAAAAGTTGCTCGAGTATCATGGAATTCCAGAGGAGCAGTTAAATATTCGGAATGGTAATTTGTTGATAGATAGTTTAGGAGTTTTCCAGAATAATAAAAACAGAAGAACAGTAGTTTTAAAGATTAAGTTCCGGGATTTGGCAAATTGATGTGACATGATTAAGAAAAAAATATGTATGCTTGGCTCGTATGCTGTTGGTAAAACCAGCCTTGTCGGGCAATTTGTAAATGGGATCTTCTCGGAGAAGTACCATACTACAATAGGGGTGAAGATTGATCAGAAAATAATCGAGATAGGTGATGTTGAAATTAAACTGCTTTTGTGGGACATCCATGGTGAAGATGAATTTCAAAAGGTGAAAGCATCTTATTTAATAGGTGCTTCGGGTATAATCCTGGTGATTGACGGAACCCGTAAAAGTACAATAGAAACTGCAAAATTACTTCATGATTTGGTATCAGGGACAGTGGGCAACATACCGGAAGTTTTATTGATTAATAAAAATGACCTCCTTGACGAATGGGAATTAAATGATAAAGATATTGAAGGATTAGCCGCATTGTACGACGATGTTTATTTAACCAGTGCAAAAACGGGCGAAAATGTTGAGACAGCATTTCGTGAACTCACAAAAAGGATGATACAAAAATAATTATGGACCCAAAATTTGTCGCCCTTCAAAACTTAGTAAATTCTATTGATTATCAGCCTGACTGGCTGCTATCGATAACCTTGGATGCTAATGGTAAAATCAAATCATGGAAAGGGTTTCCTGAGAAATTTGGTTTTTCCAAGGTAAGTAAATCAGCACATATCGAAGATTTGCATCCCGTATTTTCTAACCTTTTCCCTATTAAAACTGCAGGGCTCTATCTTCCCAGGATTCAAACTGAACTTAACCGGTTTGTCAATATTTATATTTACCATGAAAAGGGCGATTTTATCGTTTTTATTGAAGACAGTACCTATGAAGCTAAAATTGTAAAAGAATCGTACGATCAGATAAAACCCATAAATGCTAATATTAGTAACCCTTTCAACAGGGAGGCCCTATCGGTTTTTAATGCTTCGGTTTTACAGCATTTTAAAGACAGTATGTATTATCCCTTGGGCATACAGCCCGATTGGTTCTACAAATTATTTCCTTTGGCCAACAAAGCGGAAGAGCTGATTAATGTAAAGGATCTTTCAATTTTTCTCGATTCGTTTTTATGCCAAAATATTGCCGAAATCAGGGATTTAAAAACCATACACTCTGATGTTTGGATTGAAGTGGATGATCTTGGTAAAGAATATTTTTTACAACTCACAATGTTGTATTACAATGATGAGAAATACATTTTTATCAAAAACCTAACTGAATATTTTGACGACAAACAGAGCCAGCTTCAAAAGTCACGGGAAAATGCCTTGAATTATGAACGGTTAAAGAAAACTGAAGCACACCTTAAAAAACTATTGAAGTTCAAAGAAAAATTTGTTTCCATTGTTTCGCATGATTTTCGTAGCCCATTATCGGGATTTTTAGGACTGGTCGATTTTTTACTTAGTGACGAGGAATTTATTAAGAATAACAAGGAAGAGCATGTTCAAATCTTATCTTTAATTCAAAAGGAATTGGGTGTGTTGATGGATTATAATACCAAACTGTATAACTGGTCCAACCTGTCGCACGGGAATTTTATACTTACAGAGAAGACAATTAACCTGGCAGAACTTATTAATCGAAAAGTAGCTCAATTTTCGACTCGGATCAATGATAAGGAATTGAATGTCCGCACAAATCTCAATTATGGAATTGATGTAACAATTGATGATACCCTGTTTGCACATGTTATCAATAACCTGCTCGACAATGCCATAAAATTCACTCCCGAAAAAGGAACGATAACTTTGTCGCTAACCAAACAAGATGACAAAGTTATTTTTAAGGTTACTGATTCAGGTGTGGGGATGAGTCCTGTGGTTCAGTCGAAGATATTTGAAGAATATGTGGATGAGCATACCCAGGGGACAAAAGGTGAAATGGGTTCAGGAATTGGCCTTAGCATCGTTAAATCCATTGTTGATGCGCACAATTTTGAAATCAGTTTTAATTCAAAAGAAAATGAAGGGACTGAATTTGTAATTACAATGTAAAGGCAAGGCACTAAATTAATTTGAAAATTTGCTGATGTGCAAATTTGTGCATTGCATCACT
>Ga0075111_1001343_pt1 | contig 11281 bp, 11 predicted proteins | sample AntAceMetag02UKK_FD_69787 | JGI IMG/M metagenome (GOLD analysis project Ga0075111, IMG submission 69787) | Saline lake microbial communities from Ace Lake, Antarctica - Antarctic Ace Lake Metagenome 02UKK | ecosystem: Environmental > Aquatic > Non-marine Saline and Alkaline > Saline | place... | reverse complement strand
CCTTTTTTATACCCTTTTTTAATGTTTTTCAAACATTTTTCTCTACAGCCCTCATAAATACTGGCATTCCAAACAGCATCTAGAATTCAACAAAATCCACTAGATATATCGAAATATTTTGTTTGTTTAGAATTTTTTGATATTTAAAGGATTAAAGTGCTTTAACAGTATTTTGTGGGCCATCTAAATCAGCAGTAATGACAACAATATAACCACCCTTTGCAAGTCGCTCATTTGCTTCGTTTGGTCCATTCCATAAGATCGTTTTCGCTGCGAAACTATTACTTCTTTACCAGCGCCAAAATCAATACCCGTTACATAGCCTACTGCTATTTCACAAAACATTCTAAATATATTAGCTAGCAACTATACTTATTATTTAGCAAACGAATGATGCCCTTCCATAAACCAAGACCGCATTCCACCTTGCAAGATATAAAAATTTTGTTTATTCAACTTTTCTAAAGAATTAATTAATGTATACCCCATATTTCCGAAATCATCTATTATAATAAAATCTCGATTTGGCAAACTTGATCCATCCATTTTCTCCAAATCACTCAACAATTTAAAATAATCTATTTCAACGACATTATCAACATTAATTCGATATTTTTTTTTATATACTTTGTCTCGAATATCAATTACTTTATACCCATCAATTATTTTTGCTTCAAATTGTTTATTTGTTAAAAAATACTTCACATCTTTATCTAATATTTTGGGATCATTTGAATGCTGAGTTTTCTTGTGAACAATATACCCTGGATGTGAACGCAAAAGTGACTGTATCCCAGGCTCATAGACATATACATCTTTATACCCATAATGATAGGCCTTCACTGCTGCATCAGAACTCATACCACAATGTATATTGCAATAAAATATAAATTGGTTTTTTTTACTAGCAGAAACTATTTTAGAAAACCCGCTTTTTGTCATCTCATAAACGGGATAATTTATTGCGTCCTTAATATGCATACGACTATATTGGTCCAAATCACGCGAATCTATAATTAAAGATGATTCATATATCTTTAACAATTGAGTCGTATTAACTAAATTAATCTTTGGATTAGATTTTTCTATATATGAAAACGTACATGCAGTTATAAAAAATAAAAGTAAAACAGCTAATTTAAATGGTCTCATAACTCAAATTTGCGCCTACTTAACTTAAAATAGTCCCTACATTAAGTTTTCAATAATCGCAGACAGCCGTCTATGGTCAATATCACCAGATGCTCTCATCTTTAGTAGTTCAATTTCAGATGATTTATAAATTGCTTTTGGTGCTTCGTCCTTCTTTGTTAGAAAACTGACATCGGGATTTTTAACAATTCCTTTTTCTGCAGCCACCGATTCTGAAACTTTTATTGAGGAGATCGGCGTTGTCGGCTGATTAGGTATTATTGAACCTTGGCTAGATACTTTTTTCTCAGAAGATTTTTTCTCTATAAGGTCTCCGAATACACTATTAATATACTCGCTATTACCCTTCTCTTTTTCTTTCTGGAACATTCTTTTTTGTATTCTTTCCTCTTGTTCTCTTTCAAGAGCATAAGAATCCCATTCACCACTTAACATATAATTCCACCTCACAATCTAGTTTAATAGTTATAATATTGTACACTATTTTTATGCAATATGCTATTTTTTTTGATTATCTCGATAATTTAAAAATGCGTAGGAATTGTAGCAGTACTGCGACTAGAAAATAATTTTCACTCCAAATATTGGAACAAAGGGGAGCATCTTCACTCCTGTTTTAATTGAGTAATCATCACTCCAGCTATATCCGTATACATTTGGGTGGTTAAGAAGATTTGTCGCGCCAATATAGGTACTACCTTCAAAATTATTAAAGGGCCATATTGGCTGATTATACTCAATACTTATCGTAAGATTGCTATACCCGGGCAATCGCTCTGCATTTTTTGCTGCTTTCACTGGAACATAAACATTTCGAGTTGAATCATAATTTGCAGCAATAACATCAGTAAATGGCTTGCCGCTAGATACAGATAAGCTGGAATTTACACTCCAAGCATCAGTCAACTTATATGTACCCGATAGATTAAACGTATGACGTTGATCATGATCAGCCCAATACCATCCAACACCATTTTCATAGTATTTTGCTTTAGAATACGTGTAGGACATCCAAGCACTCCAATCTTTTTCCCCCTCTTTTTTGATTGTAAACTCCCATCCATGTACCCGGCCAAGTTTTGAATTTTCATAAGAAACAATAGCACCAGTAGCTGAATCTTGGACTGCACTGACTAATGAACTATACTTTTTAACAAATACTTCCGTTTTCCATTGCCAAGTTGGATCAACTTGTTGCTTCAAACCAACACTATACTGCATTACCCTTTCTGGAGAAACATCAATTAAATCACCATTAAATATTGGGTTATTAAACATCTCATATTTACCAAAAGAGGCAAATAATGAAAGCCTATTTTTATTATTTTTTAAACTCACACTAATTCTTGGTTGCAATGATTTTGACTTACTCAAGCTTGGTATCCAACTATATCGCAAACCTGCCTCAATTGAAAAAAGGTCATAATCAAATACATCCTGATAATATATTCCACATACCTGATAAGAACTTTTATAGTTCTCAGAGTTTGTTATACGCACTGAACTAGGATACTCAATATTAGTAAGCATATTAATGTTCTCTTCCTCATAACTAATATTCTCTTGTCTAAAACTAAATCCGGTTTGGACCTTATGACTTTCAGCCTCTTTTAAATCAAAATCTACATTTAAATAAACCGGTTTAGAATCATACGCTATTCCAGCTGATGTGTTTGGTGAGGGTTGGTCTTTCTCAATTTTCCATGAAGAAAAAGTATCCTCATAACCAAAACTTATACTAGCATCCAGCGATTCACTCCAAGAACTATCCAGTTTGCCTATTATCATTTTCCGTATTGAACCATAGGCATGGGTACCTTTAGTCCCCTGATTAAGCTCTAAGTTTTCAACCACCATTAGATCGGACACATATTTCATATCAACAAATAAACGATGATCTTTAGAAATATTGAATAAGAATTTCTGACTGAACGAATCAATATGAGGCAAAATTGTATTTGGTACCCGAAATAAATAATCATAATATGTTTTTCTCGCCGAAAAAAGGAAGGAATGCTTCCCATGCTGAATAGGACCATCAAACAAAAACTGTATTTCTGATAAATTCTGATCCAACTCCAGAGTATATTTTTGCATATCTCCCTTTCGTTGATACACATCCAGCACACCACTTAGTGCATTTGGATATTTCGCGGGAACCGATCCTGAATAAAAATTAACTTCTTCTATTAATTTAGGATTAACAAAAGATATCTTTCCATTCCATAAATAGGGGCTCTTTATCATCTGCCCATCCACCAAAGTGAGCAACTCTTCACTACGGCCACCACGCACATACAACCTGGCATCAAAATCTCCTGCGCTCACTACTCCTGGCAATTTTTTGTTATTTTCAGTCATATCAAATACCAATGACTGTTTGCTTACTCTCTCATAATTCTCTTTAGACACAACAATACTCGTATTGCTAAATTTTGCCCCCATTGGCTCTTCCTTCGATTGGCTTTCTGTCAACGGATCTAAATAATCAAAAATTACAGACTTAATTAAACGTCTTAAAGCTGTTTCATTGCTTTGTTCTGCGGCATAAATAGTCCCGACATTGCAAACAATGCTGAACATAAATATATATAATCCAATAAATATTGTTTTCTTAACCATAGTTAAAATCTGTGTTATCCTCTTTTTATGAATACTACAACTAACAAGGTTATGTTATTCAACACTTTATTTATCGTCGCAGTATACTATTAGGGACTATTCCCTTTTAATTGATGGATTAAACATTTATTAACTAAGTTGAACCTATTGCTATGAAATTTTTTATCAAACTATCCTTACTAGCTCTAATTACTTTTTCGTTTCTATTTTCAAATACGGACATCCTCATTCAAAACCTCACCCCATTAGCTTTTAATCTTAGCTATCAAAACTTTATTAGCCTATATAAAGGAAAAGATCTAACAAATATATATGGAGATTCTGATTCTTATAGTAAGTACTTGAGAACTGCCTATCATGGGCTACCCTATACTCGTGCATATTATATTTCCGAGGAAATTGATAAACAACCAATGAATAAAACATTCCTATTCCATCAAGACAAACTTTTTCTTCAATCAATACAGTTCATTACTCTTCCAGAAGATTACAAAAAAATCATAATCAGTCTAACTAAACAGTATGGACAACCAATCAAACAAAACCTTTTACAGAAAGCAAAATCAAATAGCACTTTATGGGAATTTGAAAATAAAAAAATACTTATTAGCTATACCAATCAATCATTTGCTAAGAACAAAGATCAAAATGATAGTGTGTTAATTCTTCTAGAAGCAGCCTTTCAGTCAATAAGTGCTTATAAAAAGGAAAAAGCAAATAAAGTATATCAAGAATTAAAATCTAATGGCTTTTTAAATAAACAGGGAATCCTCATGAAGGATCTGTCTAATCCACAAGGACTATCGTTCCTAAACCTCAGCTCACTTGAAGAAGAAATTGTAAGAGTTAGTCTTATGGCCACCAAATACGGTGAAGTAAATATTGTTTATGTGAATAAAAAAAATCTAAAAGAAGCAATGGCAATCCGCCAAAAAGAGAATTAAGAATTACAAACTAAGTACTCTCTGGCTCATCTCCATTCGCTGGTGCTTCTACTACTCACTTCGACGAGCTCATTGCATCGATCAACAACCTTGCTATCTTTTTTATCTAAGTCATCTCAATCATCGAGTGATTCCAGCGGAATTGTATCGAGATAATTTTATATAAATAAAACTTGAGTCAAATCTACCATTGATTTATCTAATTCATTAAACTCAATATCATCATTAATATTTGTATTTTCGAGTTCTTGTCTATCTTGTGTCATTTCCTGACCTCCTTTTATTTATTGGCTTATATAATACTTATTCCCAAATACAACCAAAATAAACATCTATTCGTGCATATTTAAAAAATTAGATATTTCTTTTATTCCCCTCAATTGGAGGGGTGGCGTCAAAGTTGACAACGGGGTGGGTATTAAAAAAAGTGACTCACCTTCACATAATATGAGCTCTTATACACTGAGCCAAACTCACTGTTGCTATCACCACTATATAGGCTCGTCCCTATCGCCATAATACTTTCATCAGTTAAACTATGCGATAGGCTAAGACCTGAAAACCAACTATAATCAACTAAATTTAGAACAGTTGAAAAAGATATAGCGCTTAATGGATCTAAGGAATAATTAAAAGTTGCCCCTAGATAATGTCGTGCTAAATTCCAATTATCATCATATAAAATACCTGGATCATAGTTTGATTTTCTGTCTGCACCTAATCCATTATAGAAATACTCTAGAACTAAATTCAGCATAAATGGAAAAGCATAATCGATACCAATAATTCCGCGAGTATATTTTTTGTTAAAATGAAAATCATTCATTACTGCAATTTCCGCACGAGCTTCAAGCCCCGTATCAAAGACATTCGTTTCAAGTTCTATACCAGTCATCACAAAATTTTGACTTTTAATATAAGAAGCCCCCATATCCATACCGAACACAAAACTTTTATACTTTAACCCAATTTTATCAAGCTCCATATCTCGTTTAAAATTTGTTATTACTTGAAAAACAGAAAGTTCATTCACATAATTAATATAATTAACTCCAAAAATTCCAAGTCTCTCTGACGGCTCAACACTCAGTGCATTAACTGGATTATATTTATCTGTTGGATTCCACATACGCCCAACTCCAAACGGCACACGTTGTAGGCCTAAATCAATACTGGCGTTTTCCATTTGATATTTTGCATACAAGCGATACACGTAAGCTCGCCCCACAAAGCTAGCAGACTCCATATAATAAAAATATGGAGTAAACGGTAACGCAAACTGATTGTGACGAAGGGATTTAAATGCTGTTGATTGGATGTACCCTTCTCCAATAATACTTTCAAAATCAAAAATTCCCTTTAGAGACCAATTCCCAATATCATTTAAGGCGTCCAATCGATGCCGATTATAATAATAACTGCCTGAATTTCCCACATATACAAACGAATCATTAGACTGACTTAAATCTACATCAGAAAAACTAAGTGCCAGAATAACTATAAAAAATACTAGTTTCAAATAGCTATACAATTTTCCCATCCTTTAATACTATGTTTCGTTTTGCTTTCTTCATCAAGACAGGATCATGGGTTGAAAATATAAAGGTTACATTTTCCTCTTCATTCAAACGCTTCATTAGATCAATTAGCTTATCAGAATTCTCTGTATCCAAATTTGCAGTCGGTTCATCAGCTAATATGAGCTTCGGTTTGCTAACTATTGCTCTGGCAACTGCAACTCGCTGCTGCTCACCACCGCTCATTTCTAATGGTTTTTTATTTAATAAATCTTCGATACCTAAATGTGACGTTATTTCTGATACCCGTTCTTTTCTTGTTTTAGCATCAATCTTCTGTAACATCATAATATATTCGATATTTTCAGCAGCAGTTAATACTGGCACTAAATTATAGGCTTGAAAAATAAAACCAATATTATTTAGACGTACTTCCGCTAATTTCTTCTCAGGCAAAGTGCTCACAACCTTATCATTCAGCTCAACAGTACCTTCATTAGGAGCATCTAGACCACCAATTATATTTAAGAGTGTGGTTTTACCAGAACCAGATGGACCAGAAATAACAATAAATTCACCTTCCTTAATTTCCAAACTCACATTCTTTAACGCACGTGTTTCAACACTTTTTCCCTGTTTATATGTTCTGCTAACATTGTTTATTTTTAAAAAGCTCATAATCGCCTCCCTTTTTTTTATGTAAACCGTATTGCTTGTACCGGATTCATTTTCTTTAATTTCCAAACCGGAATAAAAGCTGATACGTATGTGGTGATACTTACCATAACTAATCCTAGAGCAAAGTAACTAAACTTAAACCCAGAAAAAACAACAGCTGCCATTCCATAGTCATTTAATCCTTTGGCAAAGGCACTCAAATCTAATCCTTGCACATGGAAATAATAACAAGCAGTTCCACCGATTATTGCACCTAACGCATAGCCGATTAAACCGACAACAAATGACTCTATATAGATCATACGTTTTACTTGTTTAAATGGGGTTCCGATGGCCATAAGTATGCCATATTCTTTAACTCGTTCAAATATTGAAATCAACAAAACATTAAACAAGCCGATAGCAACCGCAAAAAAAATAATGAAATAGCTAACATATATAAAAATCGACATTGCTTTTCCCATCATCACATACATGGGGTATACATCCTTCCATGTTAATACTTCTATCTTTTGATCTGTTGAATTTTTTACTAACAACTTTAAATCTGATTTTGTTGTAGATAGAAATTTTTCATCTTTAAGCAATAAACTATACTCATTAATACCGTTCGGAAGTTTGAACAACTCTTGCATATGGTTAATGTTCATTATCACACTCATACTATCAATTTCAGGATTATTTGTTCTGATAATTCCAACTACTCGATATGCCGCCGCAACAATATCTTTGTCTAATGAAGCACCATTTACAACTAGTTTCTTCCCAATACCTATCTTTAGTTTTTCGGCTAAGCGATTCCCAATTACTACCTGTTTTTTCTTTGGATCCAATTTAAATTCACCAGCCAATAGGTCACTTTTGTAGTTAATAAAACTAGATTCGTCCTCAAAAGTTGTGCCGACTACTTTAACTCCCTGCGAGTACTTTGCAGAAGACACCATTCCTTCACTTTTCAATCTTCCAACATATGCCGCAACATTTGAATTATTTTTCAAAACAGACTCTATTTTCTGAGGTTCTTTAATATATTCTGAAAATAATTTTGACTTCTGATGACCCTCTACATCTATGAGTATCTGCCCTGCCCCAGTCCGGATACCATCGGATATCATCTGATCGATCATTCCTTCATATAAACCTTGAGATAACATCATCATCGTTAAGCCAAAAGCAATCATAATGATTACAGTAATTGATCTACTTTTTCTTCTCCACAAATTAAAATATGCTATTTTTATTATTGTTTTAAACATAATTTATCGCCTCTATTGGTTTATATTTGTTTACTCGGTAAACAGGATAAAGAACTGCTAAAATATTCATTCCCAGTATCATTAAGCACATTTTGAATATATCAATGATATTAAATGCTGACGGGAAGCTAAAATCAATCATGCCATACTGCTTATACTGCTCCATCATTTCCGCACTCATTTCTATCTCCATTGGATTTACATGAAAGTAATAGGCTAAAGAGCCACCGATTAAACCACCGATAATCACACCGATTAAACCAAGAATAACCGCTTCGCCAACCAACATAATAAAAATTTTAGATGGCTTCGTTCCAATCGCACGCAAAACACCAATTTCTTTTGTGCGTTGAATAATACTAATCAGAGCAAAAATCATTATGACAAAAAAGATAACCGCTACTAATATTATCAATGATATATTACCAAATACTTCATCAATCTCTATTCCTTGGACCAAAGATTCTAGAGTTGTTTCCCAACTGATTGTTTCATTTATTTCCTGATTTAAGTTCCCATTAATTGATTTCATTAGTTCAGGTAACTTTTCTCCTCGATACTCTTCCAATGGCAATAGAACCAATTGGGTCGCTGCATCCTCTGCTAAAAACATTTCGTCCATATATTTTTTGGGAACAAAAATTGCTAATCCATCAAACTCAGAACCTGTCTCGTATATACCCTTAATGACAATATTATCCGCAGCCATCGAATAATCCAATGCAGTCGAAATGTAGGTTACCTTATCTCCAACTTTTACTTTTAATTTCCTTGCCAAATCCTTGCCAATTATGGCATGTGGTTCTGATGTATCGGTCAGATAATCTCCCTCATTAACTGAGTTTTTAATTCGTGATAAAAATTGTTCAGTTTCTGGTTCTATGCCTATTAACATACCTCCAGCAGACTCTTTCGGACCAGAAAACAATGCAAATGTTTCAAATCTAGCTGAAAAATTTTCGATCTCTTTATGACTGGCAGCGACTTCCTTTACATCACTCAAATTGTAAATTAAATGATCATAGTCCGGTTTGTCATTATAATCCTTCCCAGTAATCTGGAGATATCCACTATAAACCTGAACAGCATCCCGAAGCATTTTGTCATGGGACCCAGCATTCCAGGAAAGACCGAAAACCAGAAAGGTAGTAGTAAAAACAGTTAATACAACGGTTAAAATTGCCCGTCTTTTATTAGCTAGTATATTTCGCCATGCAATTAATAGTGTCATAGCCGTTACCTCGCTCTTCTTTTTAACGCTTTCAATGTAAAAATATCTTTTGGCAGTGCTTTATCAAAAATCATTTCTTCAACGATCAATGTCGTACGGTTATCTTTTTTATCTTCCGATGCAGGTTCAATAACCCACCTAGTTGGAAAATAACGATCTGATAGTTTTACAACTTTTTCATATCGAAATGTTCGAATCAGCTCATTGTCTTCATCATAAAACTTTGCCCATACTGGTAACAGTGTTGTCTTATCGATATACTCAACAATTTTTCCCCAGGTTACAGCAGCGTCTTCTTTTGGTATCAACTCTATTGTATAGCTTTCTAGATCTTCACCCAGAAGTTTCTTTGTGTAATCATCCACAATACTGCTTTCTTTAACTAGATCGTCGTTAGAAAAATCTGTTCCCATCCAGGACTGGAGCATCATAGACGGAGGATATTTAATGGTTCTTTCGATTTTGGGTACATATTGCCACATATCAGTTTTAAGTTTCAAGAAGGTAACACCCTTATCCTTCCTTGGATAATTAATTTTCAAGAAACTTTTCGCTGTTCCCTCTGCCCAACTTTCCATCTTTATCGTTCGAGTCCAGCGCTTTGTTTTAATTACCAGAGACATTTTCATATAACTAGTATCTCCTCGCATTTGCTTTTCTGCTTTAGAAACAATGTCATCTAGAGACATTGCCGAAAACGATACAGTCAAAATTAAACTAATTAATAATATAATTTGTTTCATTCTTCACCTCACTTATTTTATTCAATCACCAACAATTAATTATATACTAAAACCAAATTAATTACGTTTTTTGACGGAAACAAATTTCTGGTTGCGGCAGAGTATACACTGTAATTATTCTTTAACAAATATCGAAACAATATTTTTATCAACAATAGATATTATACCGTTCTCCGCACCAAGCATCCGACTAATTGCTTGCTCATATGCTTTTAACTCTCTCTCAATTTTTAAAATCTTTTTCTCTTTTGCGATATCAGCTAATAACAATTCAGCAATTTTTTCGGAAAAACTATTTCCAATAACCATTATTAAATTTGCTGTTTCCTCAATATACTCGACGTTAAAAACCCCTTCAGAATTACCCTGCATTATTGTTTTTACAAGTAATGGAACAACAAGCTTCATATTACTATCAAACATCTTATATCGCATGAGAACATTGTTGCTTTTATACAATATGCGAATAAGTGGCAATAGCAGATCCATATTCTCTGCTTTAATATTTCGAGAAAGAACAAAAATCTTATTGAGTTTCTCTACTGCTGAGAAAAAAATATTATCAACACATTCATATAATTTATCCATTATCATATCAGACATCTCTAATACCAAAGCATCTAGCAAATCTTCCTTAGACTTAAAATAATGATAAAAGGTTCCTTTGGCAATTTTATTTGCTTTAATAATTTTTTCAACAGAAGTATCTTCATAACCGATTATCATAAATAATTTCCTGGCAGACTCAATAATTTCAGATCTTCTAAACTCTGGATTTTTTACTATTCGTTTCAATTTATCACCCGATCATTTTACATACCGACCGTTAGTCGGTTATTGATACACTAACATATTAATAAATATCATGTCAAATATCGTCAGGCCTTGTTTACGCTATGAACTATATTTTTGACCGACCGTCGGTTTATATATCTGCACAAAAAAAAACTAAACATACATCGATTGTTAAAACTTACGTTTTCATAATAATTTAATTTGGATTTTTGAAATTTTTACTACAGTGCTGTTTGTTCAGCAAGTGCAACATTTACATCAATTTGCCCATAGCTAGTATCAAGAGGAATCATAATACCATCACTTATTACACCTGAATCATATAGTTCCATATTCATACCAG
>Ga0075111_1001340_pt1 | contig 11286 bp, 9 predicted proteins | sample AntAceMetag02UKK_FD_69787 | JGI IMG/M metagenome (GOLD analysis project Ga0075111, IMG submission 69787) | Saline lake microbial communities from Ace Lake, Antarctica - Antarctic Ace Lake Metagenome 02UKK | ecosystem: Environmental > Aquatic > Non-marine Saline and Alkaline > Saline | place... | reverse complement strand
ATAATTAACGATGCCATTGTTTTCCTGGCAAAATACAATTCGCTTTTGCAGGAAGGCCTTTCGGTTACCAATGCAGCATACAAGGCAGGCCTTGCCCGTTTCAGGCCAATCCTGCTAACATCACTTACCACTGTTGTAGGTTTGTACCCCATCATTCTCGAAAAAAGTTTCCAGGCACAATTCCTAAGGCCCATGGCAGTTACCATGGCTTATGGTGTTTTATTCGGGACAACCTTTATCCTTTTCTTCTTCCCTGTTTTGATTATTATCCTAAACGATATGCGCTTTGCTTTTACTAATTGGTGGCAAGGATTTCTGAGATGGTACAATGGTAGTTTGCAGTGGGAGGCAAAAGTAATTACAAGGGAAGATGTAGAACCTGCGATCAAGCAAATGAAAAAAACTTTAGATTAGTAAATTTAGCTTCGGATAAAAATGAAAATAATAATATACAGGCCGCTAACATTGAAAACTTGGATAAAGACATTGGTTTTGCCAATATTGGCACTGACTTTAGGCTTCAATACAAAAGCGCAAAATCCTGATACTCTTTTTCTGAGCCTGTCGGAAGCCATTAGCATTGGCCTCGAAAACAATTACCAGGTAAGGATAAGTGAAGAAAACCTGAAAATTGCCCAAAACAACAATACGCCGGGGGCCACCGGGAGATATCCATCCATTGACTTTACAGCAGTTCAGGGAAATAGTTTCGATAATTCACAAAGCCTGGTTAATCCTGACGAAAGAAGTAAGTTAAACTCCAATTTTATTTCTCCTGCGGTTAACCTGAATTTCACGATTTTTGACGGTTTCAGGGTGAAGATTACCAGGGAAAACCTGCGCTCCCTCGAGGAGCTTTCCGAAGGCCTGTCAACAGTAGTTATCGAAAATACCGTTCAAAGTATTATCCTGGCTTATTATAATATTTTGCTGCAGCAGGAAATGCTTAATGTTTTTGAAGAGGTTAAAAAACTATCGGGCGACCGCATGGAATACATGGAGGTGAAGCAGCAATTTGGCAGTGCCGTAACTTACGATGTGTTGCAAGCTAAAGATGCTTTTCTAAGTGATTCAGTAACTTACCTCTCACAGGAACTGAATTTACAAAATGCTACCCTGCTATTGAAACTCCTTTTAGCGGTTGACCAAACTGTGCAGTTTAAATTAACCGACAAATTTACCGTTGAAATCAATGATTATACACTGGAAGATTTAATGAACAAAATGTTGGGGAACAACAAGAATTTACAGAATCAGTATGTTAATCAGAAGATTCTTGAAAACTCCACATCACTTGCAAAAAGCCAATACTACCCTGGCATCTATCTTGGTGCCGGTGCCGACTATGCGAACAGTCGTTTTAAATATGCCGGCGAAGATCCCAGCACCAGGTATTCCTTTGGATATTATGCAAACTTTACTTTGAGTTTCAATCTATTTAATGGTGGCGCCACACGCCGGGCTGTGCAAAATGCCTTAATCAGCGAAGACATCGGCATGATCACTGTTTCGGAAATGACAAAAGCACTGAGCAACCAAATGGTGACCCAATATGATTTATTCGATATCCGCAAGCAATTGCTGATGGTGGCCGAAGCATCACAGGAAAGCACCGGGTTGAACCTCCAGATTTCTGAAGATAAATTCAAATCCGGCGCCATCAATTCATTTAACTTCCGCGATATTCAATTGCGTTACCTCAACGCCTCCATCCGCCGCCTCGAAGCTATCTTCAACCTCATCGATACCGAAACAGAATTGTTAAGATTGACCGGTGGGATTGTTTCGGAGGAGTAGTGGGAATGGGTTTACGACAAATTGCATTATGCTGTTTTCAAAGGTTTGATACCTGTCGAAGGCCTGATTTAATCCATCCCTACCTTAGGATTGTTCATTTCAAAATATATTAGTAAATATTGAATTGCTGTGGTACGAGAGATACTGTCCCGTTAGGGACAAAATATTTCTAAAAACAGGAAACACACATATAACAAAGTCCCGTAGGGCCGTGATACAAATAGGTTTGCGGTAATTTGATTGTACATTGGTTTGATGATAGATGTTGTTTTTTAAAAGACATCCAATAATCATAGCGTCCCTAACGGGACTTAATTACGTCTGTCATTGGTATATGCTATAAATATCACGTCCCTACAGGACTCTAGAATGAAACAATTCATTGGTTTTTGTTTTTGCCTTATGGCCAGCCTCGCCGGCTAGGCGGGGAAATAAAGGGCCAATGAAAAATTGAAATTATTGAATCTGTACAATTTGTCGTGCACCCGTGGGAATTCATACATAAAGATGAAAAAATATTTTCACTAATTTTGTCCTTCATAAAGATCAAAATAAGGATTTGCATTTTTAACCAACCGTCATGAATGTAGATACTCAAAAAGAAATTATCATTGATCAAATTAAGCAGGTAAGTGATGTTAACCTGATTAACGCTATTAAGAGCTTGCTTGATTGTGCTTCAAAAAAGGAAATCACCGATTTTGTTATTCCTGAGGCTCACCGGAAATTAGTCATGGATCGTTTTAAAAATGTTAGAGATAATCCTGAAAAGTTGTTAGACTGGGAAGAAACAAAAAACATGTTAAACCTGAATGAGTTATACCCTCCATTTCAAAACTGAAACTCCGAACGCTAAACGCTGAACTCAAAACGCCAAGCACCAAACTTACATGTGCTCAATCACCTGCTGCCCGCAATTTGAACAGCTTCCCTTGTCGTCAAGTCCTTTCAGCCAGGTATTGTACCGGCTACGGTCAATAACAATCCTGTCGCAATGGCTACAATACGTGTGTTGCCCGGTTGATGTGGACAGGTTACCGAGGTAAACATGCTTGAGCCTTCCCTTGGCAAGATTGTAGAAATTTTCGAGAACACCAGGTTGGGTTGGTGATGCCGACATTTTATATGTTGGGAAATACCTTGACAAATGCAAAACTGTTTCCTCACCCAATTCATCAGCAATCCAGTTGACCATATCCAAAAATATCTTTGGATCATCGTTGTGGCCTGTAATGAGCAAGTTGGTAATTTCAAGGTGCCTGCCACTAGCCTTGATTTGTTTCAGGCTGGCCTTTACAGGCTCAAGCTTGGAAATGGTTTGTGTCCTGTAAAAATCTTCAGTGAAAGCTTTCAAATCAACATTAAAGGCATCCATCACTTCCAACGCTTCAGCCAAAGGCTGTTCGTTAATAAACCCATTGGTTACCATCACATTCTTCAGCCCTTGCTTTTTGGCTATTTCAGCAATATCCATCATATATTCAAACCAAACAATAGGTTCGTTGTAGGTATATGCAATTCCAATATTCGATTTCTTGGTGAGTGCCATTTTCACCAGTTCCCCAGGATCATACTTCTTACTCAGGTCAATATCATCAGGAACATCCTGCGATATTTGATAGTTCTGACAAAACTTACATCTTAAGTTGCAACCAAAGTTTCCTATCGAAAAAATATCCCTACCGGGGTAAAAATGATAAAGGGGCTTTTTCTCTATCGGATCGAAACCAATAGATGAGACCTTCCCATAAGTATCCAAAAACAATTCGCCATCAATATTTTTTCTGATCCTGCATATCCCGGTTTTTCCATTGCCAATGATACAATGATGCGGACAAAGGTTGCACTTTACCTGGTCGCGATAACTTAACTCGTAATACTTTGCTGGTTTCATCTTATCGGTATTATAGAATAAAAACCAAAGATAAGCATTTCATAATTTAGCCCGAATAATTCATAAAGATAGAAATATACTTCCACTTTTTATAAGGTGAAATTTTTGACCCCTTTTAAAAATTGTGCAATAAATGTGAAAATATTATACAACTTTCCTTGAATCGTGTAAATTATTTCCATGGTAGTTGAACTACATTTGCTGATGTATTTTTTTGCTCAACTAAAACTAGTATTAACTAAAAAAAAGGAGGTTTAAATGTTATCATTTACTAAAAGCAAATTATTTGCTATTTTCCCATTCTTGCTTCTTATGGCCATAGTTCCATTGAACAGTGCAAGCCAAACCGTCATCGACATTCAGGTTGCACCCAATGTGCTCAACCTGCAAAACCAGGGTGAGGTAGTTTCTGTTCACACGGATGTCGCTTATTGGTCAGTTGAAGCTACATCAGTAACTTTATGCGGCATCGAAATTGACCACTGGAAAGCAGACAACCAGGGGAATTTCGTTGCAAAATTCCTAATCGAAGAGATCAAGGATTTACCCTTGAATATTGGTGAGCTCAATACGCTTACCCTGGAAGGAGCGACAACTACTGGCGAAGTTTTCACTGGTTCCTATGATGTAAAGGTCATTGAAGTGATTCCCAATGGAGGTGGAAAGAAAAAGTAAAATCATTCAATTTTCTCGTCCGAATTGATTGCTTTTAAAAAATCTGGTTATTTGATTGAAAAATCGAATAACCAGATTTTTTGTTTTCTGAATTCTCAAAACCCATCTATAGAAATACTTACTTTTACGAAAAATAATTGCCTTATGAAACACTGTATCCTTTCGATGATTTTAGCTTTTTTCTACTTTGCAGCAACTGCCGAAAGTGTAACCCTCATTATCACCCAAATCCCTGAAAATACGCCCCCCGAAGAAAACATTTACATTGCCGGAGATATGAATGGATGGAACCCGGGAGACCCTGCTTTCATTCTTGCTGAAAACACAAATGGCCATCCCGAAATCACCCTCGAAGGTAGCGGTGGTATAGAATTTAAGTTTACCCGTGGAAGTTGGGATACGGTTGAAGGTAACGAAAATGGCCAGTATTTGCCCAATCGCATCTTCACCTTTGGCACCGTTGATACGCTTGAACTTACGATTTTAACCTGGGAAGACACGGGTGTGACCAACCACACCTCTGCCGAAAACGTGATTGTGATGGATGAGGATTTTTATATGCCACAGTTCGACCGTTACAAGCGCATTTGGTTGTACCTCCCGCCAAATTACGATTCAACTTCCGAATCATTTCCAGTGCTGTACATGCACGATGGCCAGAATTTATTTGATGCAGCCACAGCTTTTGCCGGCGAATGGGAAGTAGATGAAACACTTAATGACTTATACGAAGAGGGGAAACCTGTCCCCATCGTTATTGGCATTGATAATGGTGGTGCTGACCGTATAGATGAATACACGCCATGGCCAAATGCACAATACGGTGGCGGTGATGGAGATTTGTACGCCCAATTTATTGTCGAAACACTAAAGCCATTTATCGATGAAAATTACCGTACCAAACCCGAGAGAGAAAACACTGGTGTAATGGGAAGTTCGCTTGGTGGGTTGATTTCACATTACATTGGTTTGAAATATCAAGAAACATTCAGCATGGCAGGCGTCTTTTCCCCATCCTATTGGTTTAACGATTCGGTTTATGATTTCACCTTTAACGCAGGTAAGCAGGAGGACATGAAAATTTACATCATGGGTGGAAGTGATGAAAGTTCTGGCCTGGTGGGACAAATGATGGACATGGTAGATACTCTACAATCTGCCGGGTTTGACGAAGATGAAATAGCATTGAAAGTGGTGCAAGGTGGCCAGCACAACGAACAACTCTGGCGCGAACAATTTGGTGAAGCTTGCGAGTGGCTGTTTATGGATAATGCAAGTTATATTAACAATTACCCAACGGAAGCTCCAATTTTTGTTTTTTATCAAAATGGCCAACTTACATTTAAGCCTTCGGCAGAAAACCAACTTCAGGGTGTGTGCGAAATTCAATTGTTTTCAATCAGTGGTCAGCAAGTTTTAAATAAAAAAGTTAATGCCTCCAGCCCTATTGATTTGCCCACCGGATTACATGGAGTTTATATAGTCCGCCTTGTGGGTGATGGTTTTGTAGGGAGCCAGAAGGTTTTCGTTCCCGGAAGATAAATTGCACCATTCAAGCATTCTTGCATTCTATCATTCTTGCATTTACTTCTCCACCGGCAACTGCCGCACAAACCCTTCCTCCAGCGAAATGAAGGTTTCAGTGGCAACAATTTCAACAATGGATTGAATTTTCTCAACAATGATCTTCTTCAGGTTTTCGTTGTCCTTGGCAAAGATTTTCAATAGCAAAGAATATTTTCCTGTGATGTGATGGCATTCGACTACTTCGGGTATTTGCTGGATCCGTTCAAAGACTTCCTCGTGGGTACTGGTTGAAGTCAGGTTTACCTGGAGGCCGATAAACGCGCAGGTCAAGTAGCCCATCCCTTTCGGGGAAAGGTTGTATTGCGTTCCCTCAATCACACCTGCTTCAATCATTTTTTGCACACGCTGGTGGATGGCAGCCCCTGAAACATTGCACTGTCGGGCGACTTCGAGGAAAGGTGTCCTTGCATCCGCTGTAAGCAGTTGAAGTATCCTCCGGTCTAAACTATCAAGTCGAAAGCTGTTGACCATTTTTTTAAAATTTTATTTATAGATTTTGTAAAAATATTGCTTTTTCGTTTCACATTTTAATTTATACGGCAAACCATCCAAATTATTGGCAGCTAAAACAACAATATGCAAGAAAATAGATACTTTTGTTTGTCTCACAATTTTGCTTTTCAAATCACTCTGATTTAAAAATATCTAACCAAAAAATACACCTATGAGCAACAAGGGAATTAAACACTACATCGAGGCAGCACAACGCGCCGCAGCTTGGCACCAGCAGTACCAGAAAGAAATGAAAAAATGCCGTTTCGACACAATTGCCGTTCACGGCGTTTATTCCATGCAGGAGGCCCTCGATTTTAACCAGGGCTCCATCATCGAACCCATTTACATGTCCACTTCGCAGGCTTACCGCGATTCGGATGAGATGGAAGCAGCACTTGGCTATCAAATACCCACGTGGTGTTACTCACGCATTGCCAATCCCAGCATGTATTACCTCGAAGGCGTTTTGGCTATGCTCGAAACTTATGGCTCAGATGTAGAGGCCTCGTGTATTGCGACGGCATCGGGAATGGCGGCCATCCAAACCGCTGCTGACCAGTTCCTACTTACCGACCCAAAAGACCAGTCAAAGCCGGTAAATTTTGTGGCAACAACCCAGGTTTATGGTGGGACTTTTCAGCAATTCGCCGAAAGAAAAGACCGTGAAAGAGGTGTAGAATGGCGCAAGGTAATTCACTCTCATGACATGAAAGAGTGGGAATCCCTGATAGATGAAAACACCCGCTTCCTTTATGGTGAGATGCCCAGCAATCCTGGCCAGGCATTTTTCGACCTGAAGGTAGTTATTGAATTGGCCCACAAATACAACCTTCCGATGATTGTTGATTCCACTGTTGCAACCCCTGCACTCATGAGGCCCATTGCACTTGGCGCCGATATCGTGGTGCAATCTGTTTCAAAAACTATTTCGACCAGTGGCTTTGGAATTGCCGGCGCGGTGATTGCCCGCAAAAATCTGACATCAAATGTGGACAATCCCGCTATGAAAGCAGACTTTGCAATGTATTGCAAAACACTCCCCAACAGGGACAACGGTCCAAACATTTCGCCCTTCAATGCAATTATGGCGCTCAATGATGTTCGCACACTTCGCTCACGGGTTGATATGCAAAGCCGCTCCACGATGACTGTTTCGAAATACCTGGAAAAACATCGCCACATCGAACAGGTGGATTATCTTGGCCTTGAAACACATCCATTACACAAACTAGCTTCAGAATATTTATGGTTGGCTGATGCCGAACATGACGAACAATACGGCGAAAAAGTGAACCGCTATGGTCACCTGATGTCTTTCAGGGTTAAAGGGGACTCACAAAATACCCGTGATGTATTTGACGGTATGCAACGCATCTGGAGAGCTACTGACCTGGGAAGAATAAAATCAGTAGCTACAATCCCGGCCATTTCCACGCATTCGCAACAGGGCGAAGAAGGCCGCAAATTGGCAGACATACCGCCAAACCTTATTCGCCTCTGCATCGGGGCCGAACATCCCGACGATATTATCGCTGACCTTGATCAGGCACTATCTGTGCTGGATGGAAAGAAGATCGTTTCTTCATCACCTGAATTTTCGGCCGGAGGTGCTTCTTCATCAACCCTAAGGAGATAGATTATGGCCAAACCAATATCATTTTATTCAACTAATCTTAAATCACCATCGTTGCCGTTTGATAAGGCCCTGCTCAAGGGTCAGGCTCCTGACAAAGGGCTTTATATGCCCGAGGAAATTCCTCAGGTCACCACCAAGGAAATTGCCAACATGAGCAAGATGGAATACCATGAAATTGCCAACCTTATTATTGGCAAATTTCTGAAAGGGGTAATCCCTGACAATGTCTTGAAAGAGCTGGTTAAAGATGCCTACAACTATGATGTCCCTTTGGAACACGTTTACGACCGGAAATATGTAATGCGCCTGGATCAGGGACCAACAGCATCTTTCAAGGACTTTGCAGGAAGGATGATGGGAAAATTGATGAATTACTATTTATCTACAATGGATAAAGAGTTGTTGATCCTAACCGCCACTTCAGGGGACACGGGCAGTGCCATTGCAAATGCTTTTTATGGTTTCGAAAATATAAAGGTACTGGTATTGTTTCCCACAAATGAAGTAACACCACGTCAACGGAAGCAAATGACCACGCTTGGCAAAAACATAAAAATCGTTGGCCTCGATGCAAAATTTGATGATTGCCAGACGCTGGTTAAAGAAGCTTTTTCTGATCCTGATTTGGATTACCTGAATTTATCTTCAGCCAATTCAATCAATATTGGAAGATTGATACCGCAGGCAGTTTATTATTTCTGGGCTTATTCCCAACTGACGAAAAAGAAGAATGAAGAAGTTATATTTTCAGTTCCTTCAGGTAATTTTGGAGATATGATGGGCGGAATGCTGGCCGTAAAAATGGGTCTGCCCGTTTCTAAGTTTGTGATAGCAACCAATGAGAACGATGAGTTTCCAGAATTTCTAAAAACAGGAAAATACAACAAGATTGAACCATCGAAGAATTGCATTTCGAGTGCAATGAATGTGGGCCACCCAAGCAATCTTGCACGATTGGTAGCAATATATGGTGGAGTAATGGACGAAAAAGGTGCGGTTCACAAGCAACCCGACCTTGAACTGATGAACGAGGAAATGTTTAGTATCAGCGCTTCAGATCAACAAACTAAAGAGACCATTAAAAAGGCATGGGATGAACATGAGTTATTGCTGGAACCGCATGGTTCAGTTGGATGGTTTGGTTTGGAAAATTTTTTAAAATCAAATCCTGAATTAGATACACCTGACCAACTTTGTGTATCGCTGGAAACAGCACACCCTGCAAAATTCCCCGAACAGATCATTGAAATATTGGGCTTCGACCCCAAACTACCTCCCAGTCTCGAAGGTCTTGAAGATAAAACTGAGCAATTTGATGAGATGGAGAATAGTTATGGAGCGTTTAAGGAGTATTTGAAGGGGAAATATTAAATTAATTTGGGAATTTGCTGATTTGGAAATTTGGAAATGAAGTTAATTCAAAACACGAGAATTAAAAGTTGCCACAAAAACCCTAATACACAAAACCACAAAAAGCAAAATAATTTAGATTTAGTGGAACTTTGTGGCTTTGTGCCTCAGTGGTTAATGTAATACTTACTAAGCAGATTCAATAAAACTCACAATTTAAAATTTCAAAATATGTACGTTGTTTGTTCTGACCTCGAAGGCGTTTTCGTACCAGAAGTATGGATTAATGTTGCCGAACGCACTGGCATCAAGGAGTTGCGCCTCACCACCCGCGACATCACCGATTACAATGTATTGATGAAACAGCGTTTGAAAATCCTTGCTGAACACGGACTAAAGCTGAAAGACATCCAAAATGTAATCGCCACAATAAAACCTCTGGATGGTGCAATGGATTTCATCAATTGGGTAAAAGAGGTTTCTCAATTGATTGTAGTTTCGGATACTTTTGCACAGTTTGCCGATCCATTGATGAAACAATTGCAAAGGCCAACACTGCTTTGTCATCAGTTGGTGATTGACGAGGAAGACAATATTATCGATTATACCCTAAGGCAGGAAGACCCCAAAAGAAAAGTTGTGGAAGCATTGCAAGGCTTAAAATACAAAGTGATTGCTTTTGGTGATTCATACAACGATGTTTCGATGCTGCTAAAAGCTGAAGTGGGCATTTTATTCTGCCCACCACAAAATGTAATTGATGATTACCCGCAGTTGCCGGTTGCTAATAACTACTTGGAGTTAAAATCAATGCTGAGCAAATATCTTTTGTAAACATTGTCAATTTTATATTGCATACCCCAAGATTTGGCAATTTGTAATTGCCAAATTTCATGAATATGAAAATCAACCACTTACCAATTATTATAGAATGAAGTTTGAATTTTCGTATATTTGATTCAAATTTGAAATTATGAATGAATCAAACATCAAAATTTATCAAGTAGATAACGGAGATACCGAAATTTCTGTCCGGCTAGAGAATGATTCTGTTTGGTTAAGTTTAGTTCAAATAACTGAATTGTTTCAGCGTGATAAATCCGTAATTTCAAGGCATTTGAATAATGTCTTCAAGGAGAATGAGTTGTCCAGGGAAGCAACTGTTGCAAAAATTGCAACAGTTCAAATCGAAGGAGAAAGGAAAGTTGAAAGAAATATAGAGTTTTTTAATCTCGATGTAATAATATCTGTAGGTTATCGAATTAAATCTCAAAGAGGCACACAGTTTAGAATATGGGCAAATAAAATAATCAAAGACTACCTTATAAAAGGATATTCGATAAACGAAAAAAGACTATTCCAACAAAATGAGCAATTAAAAGAACTTCAGGATTCGGTAAAGATGCTTGGAAATGTCTTGAATTTCAAAACATTATCCAATGTCGAAAGTGTAGGGTTGTTGAAAATAATTTCTGATTATGCATATGCCTTAGATATTTTAGACCAATATGACTACCAAAGCCTTGAAATAAAAGATACATCAGGAAAAGAGACCTATCAGTTAACTTACAAAGAAGCAATTGCTCAAATAATGTTAGCTAAAAAAACGCACGGGAACAGCGATTTGTTCGGAAATGAAAAAGATGAATCATTTAAAAGTTCAATCAACACTATATATCAAACCTTTGGTGGTGTTGACTTGTATCCAAGCATAGAAGAAAAGGCAGCAAACTTACTCTACTTTATAACAAAAAATCATTCATTTTCAGATGGAAACAAACGGATAGCAGCATTCTTGTTTTTGTATTTCCTTGAAAAGAATGGAATATTATTCGATTCAAATGGAAGCAAA
>Ga0075111_1001337_pt1 | contig 11301 bp, 11 predicted proteins | sample AntAceMetag02UKK_FD_69787 | JGI IMG/M metagenome (GOLD analysis project Ga0075111, IMG submission 69787) | Saline lake microbial communities from Ace Lake, Antarctica - Antarctic Ace Lake Metagenome 02UKK | ecosystem: Environmental > Aquatic > Non-marine Saline and Alkaline > Saline | place... | reverse complement strand
AGCATGAAATTGATCATTTGGATGGTATTCTCTTCATTGACCGAATCTCTTCCCTGAAAAGGGCCATGTATAAAAAGAAGCGGATGAAAGAATTAAAAAATCAATAATAGAAAAACAATCGTATAAAAAAAAGTAATGAAAAAAAAAAATATTATTTTCATGGGAACCCCTGGGTTTTCAGTCCCGGCATTAAGGGCGCTTGCGGCCCAGGACAATTTTACTATCAGCCTTGTGATTACCCAGCCCGACCGGCCCAAGGGCCGGGGGAAAAAACTAAGTTTCCCACCGGTTAAAGAGGCAGCACTTGAGTTGGGGTTTGATGTATTTCAGCCTGAAAACCTCAATACCCAGGAAGGCTTTGAGCGACTTGTGGCCATTAATCCAGACTATTTTGTGGTGGTGGCCTTTGGTCAGCTTTTGTCCCAGAGAATCCTGGATATCCCCAGGATTTACCCCATAAATATTCATGCCTCTCTTTTGCCCCTTTACCGGGGAGCTGCGCCCATCCAGGCGGCGGTGATGAATATGGATGCAACAACCGGCATCACCACCATGGCAATGTCCAAGGGCATGGATTCAGGAGATATACTGTTGAGTTCATCAACTCCCATTAACCCGGAAGAAACCGCCCAGGAACTCCATGACCGATTGTCCGTCATGGGGGGGAAATTGATTGTTGAAACCATTCAAAAAATCAATAAGGACACCCTGACCCCCATTCCCCAGGACCATTCCAAGGCCACCTATGTGCCCATGTTGAAAAAATCAGATGGGAAAATTAACTGGACCCGTTCCAATAGAGCAATCTGTGCCCATATCAATGCCATGACCCCCTGGCCCGGCGCCTTTACTCTTTTGGAGGGGAAACGGTTCAAAATTTTTAGGGCCCTTCCCAGTGACAAAGAGACCTCACTTGATCCCGGACAAATTTTCTATTGCAATGGATCTGGCATTCATGTGGCAACCGGCAAGAATTCGGTTGTGATTCTTGAACTAATGGGATCTTCTGGAAAGAGATTAACGGCAGATGCCTTTTTACGGGGGCATAAAATTGATCTTCCGGCCCGGTTTGAGCTTCCATGAAGGTTGATTCGCGCCACATGGCACTCAAGATTTTGATGCGGTGTCAAAAAAGAACCTGTACTCTGGACAAGAGCATTGAAATGGCTGAAAGCCAATTAAAAAGTTTGTCACAGCAGGATCGAAACCTTTGCAATGCAATTGTATTTGGGGTATTGCGTCACAGGGAGCATCTTGATTTTATTATCAAATCTTTTTCGAAAAAACCCTTTGCAAACCTGGATATTTTGGTGTTGTATATTTTAAGGATTGCTCTTTTTCAACTCCTGTTTCTGGACCGGATTCCCGCTTTTGCCGCCATTAATACCAGTATTGAACTGGCAAAGAAACAAACGAACAAGGGGACTGCAGGCTTTATCAATGCAGTTCTTAGGAATGCCGAACAAAACCATCACACACTTGCCCTGCCCGACCTGGATAAAAATTTATTGGCCCATATTTGTACCAGCCACAGTTATCCTGGCTGGCTGATAAAAAGATGGATACGGTTTTTTGGAGATGAAAAAACCCTCGCCCTTTGCCGGTCCATCAACACCATCCCCCCAATTACCCTCCGGGTCAACACATTAAAAATGCAAAGAAAAGCCCTGGGCGATCTTCTTGAAGCCCAGGATCTTGGTATTGCATATACAAATGAAAGCCCGGACGGGATCAATATATCAAGCCCGGGAAAGCCTGTGACCGAGATAGAGGGATTTCCCCAGGGCCTTTTCCAAATCCAGGATGAAGCGGCCCAGCTGGTGAGTCAAATTTTAAATCCCAAACCAGGTGAAATAGTTCTTGATGCATGTGCCGGGCTTGGGGGCAAGGCCTGTCATATTGCCCAGCTAATGAACAACCGGGGGCAGATTATTGCCGCCGACCTGGAATCCCATAAACTTGACAGCCTTGGGGCTGAAGCCCGGCGACTGGGAATTGAAAATATCCGGGTACGGCAGATCGATCTGTTAAAGGCCACGATAAAAGATTTTGATGGATATTTTGACCGGGTTCTTCTGGATGCTCCCTGTTCAGGATTAGGCGTCATACGCCGAAATCCCGATACCAAATGGAAACGGACCCTAAAGGATGTACTCAGGCTTTCTGCCCAACAAAAAAAAATGCTGAACGCAGCGGCAAATCTTGTCAAACCAGGCGGAATACTCCTATATGCGGTCTGTTCCTGCGAACCCGAAGAAAATGAGCAGGTGATAACGGCCTTTTTACAAAAGCGAAAAGATTATTCCCTGGACACAACTCTGGAGGGGATCAAAACAGCGGATCATTTTTTTAAAACTTATCCCGAGGGGCAGCATATGGACGGTTTCTTTGCCGCCCGGCTAAAAAGGCTTGATAAAACCCCATGAAATCATTCCTAAAATATGGGGTTGTTTTTTGCATGGCCGTTTTCATTGCTGGTGCTGTCGCTTATTATGCAGTCAGTCTCTTTACAAAGAGTGCCAAGGAGATTATTCTTCCCGAGCTTAAAGGGAAGAACATTATCTATGTCTTGGAAACCTTAACCCACCTGGGACTTAATCCCAAACTTCATGGCACGCGCTTCGATGACTTCATTCCCAAATACGGGGTGACCTTCCAGGATCCCGCTGCTGGCAGCACCATAAAAAAAGGTCGGGATGTGGTTATCACTATTTCCAAGGGTCACAAGGAAACTATTCTTCCGGATTTACGCCAAGTCTCACTAAAACATGCCCTTTTGATCCTTGAAAAAAAAGAATTCAAACCCGGTACCCTCTCCTATGTTCACTCGGACAGCACAGGAAAAGGTCAAATAATTGCCCAATATCCCCTGGCTTTTTCCAGGGTAAAGAGTAATTCCCTTTGCAATTTGCTGGTCAGCCGCGGGTCCGAGTCCATGGCCCAGGTGATGCCCGAGCTGACCGGGCTTGGCCTGAATGCCGCTGTGAACCTTTTGGAAAACCGGCATCTTCTGGTTTCCAGAATCCGGTCCAAAATCGATCAAAATATGGATCAGGGTCTTATTTTATCCCAGACGCCTGAATTTGGGAGTCCCGTGTTTCCCAACACCCCCATTGAATTGATTGCCAATGGCACCAGAGACGGCTTGGAGATTGAACCCGAAAATTTAAGGGGGGTGATTTTGGTAACCCATTCCTTAAGCCCTGGATTTTTAAAACGACATGTCCGGGTGGAAACCGATTATCTGGGATTTCCCCTTGACTTGTTCAATGAATTTTTTAAACCGGGAAAAGAGATTAATGTATTGATTCCTGCCGGAATTAAAACTAAAATAAATATTTTTGTTGATCATGGACTTGTAAAAACACGACTCATTGATCCGTGGAACCAGGACAATGATACAGGAGAACTATTATGGGAATAATTGCCCCATCTATACTATCGGCCGACTTTACTATTCTTGGTGAAGAACTTGCCAGGGTTGAACAAGCAGGTGCCGACTGGATCCATATTGATGTCATGGACGGCCAGTTTGTCCCCAATATCACCTATGGCCCCATTATTGTGGAAGCCTGCAAACGCGCAACCCGGCTTAAACTAGATGTTCATTTGATGATTGAAACGCCTGATCTTATTATCCCTGAGTTTGCAAAAGCCGGGGCCGATTACATATCGGTCCACACAGAAGCCTGTCCCCATCTCCACAGGAGCCTTCAACTCATTAAAAGTTTTAATGTCAAGGCCGGGGTTGCCCTAAACCCCGGCACCCCTCTATCCTCCATTGAATGGATCATTGACCAGCTGGATTTTGTCCTCATCATGAGCGTCAATCCTGGATTTGGCGGACAAAAATTTATTGATTCCAGTATTAACAAAATTGCGGCCCTGTCCCAATTGCTCAAGGAAAAAAATTCTTCTGCCATTATCCAGGTGGACGGGGGAGTCAATTGCGATTCCATCCATGAAATCCATGCAGCCGGTGCCACCTCCTTTGTGGCGGGTTCGGCCATTTTTAACACCCCTGATTACACAAAAAATATTTCAGCCCTGCGACAGGCAATGTAAAGGTAAAAAATGAACAAACTGATCGTCACTGTCCTGGGAAAGGACAGACCCGGGATTATTTCCCAGATATCTGCTATTTTATACGAGAACGACTGCAACCTTGAAAATGTCAATCAGATGATCCTGCAAAACCAGTTTGCCGGATTTTTTTTTGTTGAACCGCCGTCGGGGCTGACCCAAAATCAACTTCAGCAAACCTTTCTTGAACGGACAGAAGGCACAGGCCTGATCATACATGTCAGCCCCCTGGGGACAAACGGCGGTGCACAAGAGGAAATTCAAACAGAGATTTTTTTAATCACCACCATAGGTCCCGACCAAAAAGGCCTTGTGGCAAGATTTTCAAGCATTATTTCAAGCTTTAATGCCAATATTATCAATCTAAAAGCCGTGTTCAAAGGGGGCAGCGATCCCAATGCCAATGTCATGTCCTACCAGGTGAGTATAACCCCCGATGTCGATGTCCCTGCCATGTTCACGGCCCTTAGAGAAAAGGGCTGTGAATTAAATTTGGATATCCGGATCCAGCATAAAAATATCTTTGACGCCATCAATAAGATTTAATTGTAAAATATAATTGTAAAATACAATTTTAAAATAGAACAGGAAAAACCATGTTTGATGATTATGAAATAATGTCCACCATAGAAATGGTTAAAAATGAAAACCTGGATGTCCGGGCCGTCACCATGGGGATCAACCTCTTTGATTGTGTCAGCCACGATCTTTCAGTGTTCAAGGAAAAAATAAGAAACAAAATTATTTCCCATGCTGCTAACCTGGTAGAAGTCTGCGATGCTGTGGGAGAAAAATATGGGATCACCGTTGTGAACAAGCGCATCTCCATTAGCCCCATTGCACTTGTGGGAGCCCCCTTTTCTTCAGACCAGATGGTTGAAATTGCCCATGAACTCAATGATATTGCCAAAGAGGTTAACATTGACTTTATCGGCGGGTTTTCAGCCCTGGTTGAAAAAGGCATGGCCAATGGAGATAAAGCCCTTATTGCCGCCCTCCCCCGGGCCCTGGCCGAAACCCAACGGGTCTGCGCTTCTGTGAATGTGGCCACCACAAAGGCCGGCATTAACATGGATGCCGTTCTTTTAATGGCCCGGGCTATCAAAGAAGCTGCTGCCCTGACAGCCGACGACGACGGAATTGCCAGTGCCAAACTATGTGTTTTTGCCAATATTCCCGAAGACATGCCTTTCATGGCCGGGGCTTATCTGGGAGTGGGGGTTGCCGATGCCGTCATTAATGTGGGGGTCTCTGGCCCCGGTGTTATAAAACAGGCCATCGAAAGAAACCTGAAAGATAAACGCCTCAGTCTGGGCCAGATTGCAGAAATCATTAAACGAACCGCCTGCAAGGTCACCCGTGTAGGGGAACTCATCGGCCGGGAAGTCGCCCAGAACCTGGGGATCAAGTTCGGTGTGGTGGACCTGTCCCTTGCGCCCACGCCAACCGTGGGAGACAGCATCGGAGAGATATTCCAGGCCCTGGGGCTTACCCATATCGGGGTTCCAGGGTCTACGGCAGCCCTTGCCATGCTCAATGATGCCGTTAAAAAAGGCGGTGCCTTTGCAAGCTCCCACGTGGGAGGACTTTCCGGGGCGTTTATACCGGTGAGTGAGGATTTAAATATTGCCGAAGCAGCCCACAAGGGGTATCTGACCATAGAAAAACTGGAGGCCATGACCTGTGTCTGCTCTGTGGGACTAGATATGGTGCCCATTCCCGGGGATATTACCGAGGAATGTCTGGCGGGTATTATTGCCGATGAAATGGCCATTGGGATGATCAATGCCAAAACCACTGCCACCCGTTTGATCCCCGTGCCCGGGAAAAAAGCAGGAGACAAGGTTTATTTTGGGGGGCTTTTGGGCGAAGCCAGAATCATGGCGGTTCCCCATTTTGATCTGAAAGATCCCTTTGTCAACTTTGGTGGCCGGATTCCGGCTCCCATCCACAGCCTGAAAAATTAGAATTTTCTAAATCGGAACACTCCATGACCCCAGCAAACAATAGCGACACCTCCCTGGGCAAAGTGAATTACAAGATTATTTTTATTTTGACCTTGGTTCACTTTACCGGTGATTTTTATTCCTCATTTTTCACACCGCTCCTGCCGGCTTTTGTGGATAAACTGGGGCTGACACTTGCCCAGGTGGGTCTTATCACAGGTCTTGTCAGATTTTTGGCATTTATTGTCCAACCCGTGGTGGGCTATATGTCCGACCGCCATGAAACCAGAAAATTTATAATTACCGGCCTGTGTCTTTCCTTTTTTTGCATCCCGTTTTCCGGCCTGGCTCCCAATTTTACCTTGTTGATTTTGGTGCTTTGCCTGGGGTCCATCGGGTCCTCCATGTTCCACCCCGCAACAACCGGTATGGTGCCCTTATATTCAGGAAACAGGACTGGATTCTGCTTGTCCATATTTAATACCGGCGGTACCCTTTCCTTTGCCCTGGGACCTATCTTTATTACCTGGTATGTGGCAAAATACGGCCTGGAAGCCATGCCCTATACCCTGATACTAGGTCTTGTGGCATGTATATTCTGTTTTAAATATCTGCCAAAACCAGTTTCAGAAAATATGTCCCATTTAGGGTTTATGGGTTCCATGAAAGAAAGCCTTGGCAAAGTTTACAAACCCATTCTCCTGATCTGGGGAGTCATGGTGTTGCGGGCTATCACCGGCCAAACCTTTATGACCTTTATGCCCATTTTTCTGGCCAATAAAGGCCATGACCTGACTTCGGTGGGGCTGTTTTTTTCCCTTTTTATCATGGGAGGAACCCTGAGCGGCCTTTTGGCCGGTTATATGGCAGACCGGATCGGCTTTAAAAAGATCTTTTTTCTCTCGTTTATATTGATGCCCCCTACTTTGTTATTATATTTGCTCCTGCCCGGACCCTGGATTTATTTGACCTCCTTTCTGGCAGGTTTTACCGTGTTGGCGTCCCTGCCCCTGGGGGTTGTCATGGCCCAGAAGCTGGCCCCCAAATCCCGGGCCATGGTCTCAAGCCTGATGATGGGGTTTGCCTATGGACTGGGGGGGATCTTTACCCCCATTGTGGGAAAATTGGCAGACATCTATGGCCTTGAGACGATTCTTTTTTATTGCGCATTTATCCCCCTTTTGTGCCTTGTCCTTATCGTCAAGTTTCCTAATATTGACCAGACCTAAACCCAAATTATAAAAGATGAATTTCCCGGGAAAAAAATATAAAGCCTCCGACAAACCCTTGAATATCCTTTTGGTGCAGCCCCCCATTGAAGAATTTTATATCACCCGGAAAAGAACCATTCCCTACGGGCTTGCCTCTATCTGTGCAAGCCTTGAAGCCAAGGGGTATCCAAGTCAAATCCTGGATGGGCTTGCCACGGACAAATCAAAATCGATTGCCTATCCCCCCTGGTTTTCCTATTTATCCCCCTACTATGAAAGGGAGGATATAAGTTTTTTTTCCCTGTTTCACCAATTCAAGCATTTTGGATACAGCTATGAACACATCGGCACTCGGGTCCGGGATTTAAAGCCGTTTCTGGTGGGTATTTCATCCTTGTTTACGGCCTATTGTGACCAAGCCCTGGAAACAGCAAGGGTCATTAAAAAATTTTATCCCCAGGCTTATATTGTAATGGGGGGACACCATCCCACCCATTTTCCCGAAGCGGTTTTAGAGTGCCGGGCGGTAGATTTTGTCTTGAGGGGTGAAGGGGAAGATTCCCTTGGGCTTCTTTGTGATGCACTGAAAGATAAAACAGCCCTTGACAAGGTTCCCGGCATTGGGTTTAGGGACAAGGAAAAAATGATTATCCATCCTCCGGTGTGGATAAAAGATTTAAACCAACTCCCCCTGCCAGCCCTTGACCGGATAAACCAGTCCTATTACCAGCGCAATAAAAAGGCCGCCATCACCATGGTGTCCAGCCGGGGCTGTCCTATGCATTGCACCTATTGTTCTGTATCTGCCTCAGCCTCCCATGCTAAATTTCGTCAGCGGGATGTGACGGAGGTACTCAAGGAGATAGAAGAACAAGCCAGCCGATTGGATATTGGGTTTATTGATTTTGAAGATGAAAACCTGGCTCTGGAAAAAAAATGGATACTGGCGCTTTTATCCGGGATTAACAAAATTTTTAAAGGGACCCCCCCGGAACTGCGTGCCATGAACGGGCTTTATCCCCCCTCCCTTGACAGGAAAATCATGACGGCAATGAAAGGTGCTGGATTCAAAACCATTAACCTTTCTATAGGCTCTTTTTCCCGGGACCAGCTTATGCGCTTTAAACGACCCGATGTCAGAAAAGCCCATGACCGGGCGCTTGCCCTTGCCCAGGATCTGGGGTTGACATGTGTTTCCTATGTTATAGCGGCGGCCCCGGGCCAATCCGCCACCTCCTCCCTAAATGACCTGGTTTGCCTGGCACAAAGAAGAACCCTGGTGGGACTTTCTATTTTTTATCCGGCACCGGGAAGTATAGATTACGGAATTTGCCGGGAAAAAGGTCTGCTCCCTAAACGTTTTTCTTTGATGCGCTCAACCGCCCTGCCCCTGGATGACACCACCACAAGACTTGAGGCTATTACCCTTTTACGGCTGGCCCGAATCCTCAATTTCATTAAAACCCGGATTGATCTCCATGGGTGCCTCCCCCTTGGGCAAGCCTGTTGTAGTGAAGTCATGGACGGCAACCGGGATGCTATCAGCCACAAACTGGTCCAATATTTTTTACAGGATGGTATTATCCGGGGGGTGGACAAGAAGGGCAATCTTTATGCCCATAAAACAGATGCCGATCTATGCCAAAAATTTATCAAGGAAATAAAGATACTGCCCCTCATGGGAGTTGAAAAAGGTCCTTTAAATTTTTCCGATTTATAAAAAAGAAGTGTTTATAAAAGTGCAGTGTTTAATTTTGATATCTCATCAGGATGTTCAAAGCCTGGGTACTGGCGGAAGGCGAACTGACTGTCAGCGAGGAGGGCGTTCCTCAGGGAAGTCCTATGACTCCTCGAACGTAAAAGATAACGGTTGAGCTAAGGGGCCGGGCTGTTAAGCAATTCCTGCCTCAAAGCTATATGTTTTTAGTTTAGATAGCCTTTTTAAAAAGCGACGCTGCTCGCCCGGTCCGTCTTCAGCGATGGGTTCAAGAAAGCCGCTTCGCGGCAGATTCCCTCGTCCCTTTTAAAATCCTGCAAGTTGCAAAAGTATACATGTTTAAGTCATAATTTCCAGGTTTTAGCCCTAAAACCATTTAAAGGAGATTATGATGAAAGATTATTTCAATCAGTCCTGCAGGTATGAGTGAAAGAACCTGTGAATGCTACACAAGATCCGTCCGTCAACTCGTTGAGTTCTATGATCAAACCCCTGATAAAATATCAGAGATCCAGTTGCAGGATTATTTTTTACATCGAAAAAACAAAAACAACTGGTCTGCCGCTACTTTACGCATCTGCTACAGCGGTATCAAGTTCTTTTTTGTCAATGTTCTTAAACGGGACTGGCATACGCTTTCGATGGTCCATGCCAAAAGGGAAAAAAGGCTGCCGTCAGTCCTGAGTGTTGATGAAATCCGCCTTCTTCTTGATAGTGTGACCACGCCACAGAACAAAGCCTATTTGACAACGGTTTATTCCTGTGGCCTCAGGTTAAATGAGGCTCTGCATCTTCAAGTGAAGGATATTGATGCGGCCCGTATGAGTATCGATGTCCATCGGGGTATCCACTACATAGTTCCCGGCGGCGCGTTCTCCAAAAAAGAGGGTCTATGGCACAGTTCCAGACAAGACTACTTTCTTCCTGAAAAGGCATTGGCAAAAATATATAAAGCCAAATTTTTGCACCAGATGAAAAAGGCTGGTCTGCTCAAAAGAATCCCTTATGAAGCCAGAAAGATAGATTGGAAAGTGAACTGCCAGCCCATCGGCACAGGGTTTGAAAGTGTTAAGTACCTTGCGCCCTATGTGTTTAAAGTGGCCATATCAAATGCCAGAATTGTTAAGGTTGAAGATCGAATTGTTTCTTTCCGGTATAAAAAGGTTAAAAGCAACCGCTGGTGTACCTGCCAACTTTCTGCAATGGAGTTTATCCGGCGTTTTTTGCAGCATGTCTTGCCCACCGGCTTCATGAAGGTCCGGTATTATGGATTTTTGCATCCCTCGTCATCGGGAAATCTTGAAACAATAAAAATTTCAATTGAAGCCTCAACTGGAGCGAACGCTGTGGCAATCCAGGTCACAATCTCCAAATATATCCCAAGTTGTCCTGACTGCGGAGGGCAACTGGAATATCTATATTCAGTTCTGCCTTATATGATCCCGCCAAGGGAATCGGGATAGTTTCTGGCATGATTGACGCTTTGGATGTACCGTTTCTTTTTTGAAATTGGGCCGGTGTTCTGCGTCCTGGCTTTGAAAAACAATACATTCCCCGGTTCAAATAATGGAACCAGAATCAATTTTGAACTGGCTGAAACAAAATTTACCCTAAGCGCTCTGAAAATCTCTTCTGAAAAAGAACACCAACTCAATCGCCTGTCTTAGCATTACCCTATACATAAAATTTAATCCGGGCTTCTTGAACAATGGATTGAAAACGACCTTATCAGGTCGTGTCAATCCTTTAGGGTTATAGATCAATTTTGAATTATGCTTGATGAGTTGCGTATTCATCCAAAAGACGGCGTATCATCTTCTGATATTGAGTGTTGTATTTTTTTGCTTCATTTTTAAAAAAATCCACACTTGCCTTACTGAGCGCAATAGTCACTTTAACAGTTTCGTCTTTTAAAGCTAATTGTTCGGGGGAAGGCAAAAAGTCTGAAACGACTTCTACTTTTCCCATATGCTCGTCAGTGTATTTTATTTTCTTTTTCATAGATTTTTTTACCCTTCCGCCAGTAACCGGCGCCGAATATTCTGATTTTATTGGAGCGATATGTAAACCTTACAGTAAGGATACCATCAGAAACATTTCCCAAACAATAATATCGTTCTTCTTCTGCGCTATGTTCCAAATCTTTCAAAATAATACGATGGTGATCCAAAAAAGCTAACTGTGCAAGGGCAAACGATACGCCATGTTTCTTTTGGTTGGTTTTATCCTTTTTATCATCCCATTTAAAATCAGAATCATTAGTCATGACAAAACTATAAGAGTTTATTTGTTAAAAGTCAATATTTTTATATGGCTATTTATATGGCGAAAAAGATCTATAACG
>Ga0075111_1001332_pt1 | contig 11332 bp, 10 predicted proteins | sample AntAceMetag02UKK_FD_69787 | JGI IMG/M metagenome (GOLD analysis project Ga0075111, IMG submission 69787) | Saline lake microbial communities from Ace Lake, Antarctica - Antarctic Ace Lake Metagenome 02UKK | ecosystem: Environmental > Aquatic > Non-marine Saline and Alkaline > Saline | place... | reverse complement strand
TCCTAGTGTTAATCCTAGGGTATCGCCTGTTAAGCTGATACCTGTAGATGTAGCAAGGTTTGTGTCTGTAGAAATATCAATATTTGTATTCCAATCTCCCCAGCCATAGGCTGAGTTCCAATCAGTTGAATTATCTGTGACAGTACTGTAAGTTCCAGCTGCTGTTCTTCTCAATATACCTGTAGTGCTAAATGTTCCATCTAATTCTGTTCCTGAAACTGTGTCATCAGTTAAGTCTGCTAAGAACTCTGTAGATGAAGCAATGTAGTCATTAGCAATAGGACTGCCCTGCCAGGTACCATCTGTAATTGTACCTGTAGTGTTAACTAGGAATTGAGATCCTGTTGTTGCACCGATAGATAAAAGGGCTGATGGTGAAGAGGTCCCGATGCCGACATTGCCGTTGTTGAAATAGGAGTTTCCATTAGTATTAAGCTTAATTGCATCTGCACTAGCGCTTCTTAATGTTAAAATGGAACTGCTAGCAACTGTTTCTAGATTCATTTGTTCAACTTCAGGAATATACCACCTAAACTTACCCGCACTATTGTCAACTAACCAAATAGTTGATCCTGAATCTTCAAATGCCATTCGAGGTGTGTTGTTTTGAACACCTATGTCAATTCTATCAATACCTTGTGCATTCTCATCGATTGAACCCAAAGCTCTTAAGGTTCCTGTAATAGTTGTCGTTGCGGCATTTAATGTATTTAAAACTGCGTTGCCTAAATTATTAATATAATAAGTAGTTCCACCTGCAAAGTATAGATTTGCTGATGCACCTAGCGTGGTTGTTGCGCTAAGATCTAAAGTATTTGAAAATGTTAATGCTCCAGAAGCTGTATCTGTTGCGTCTGATCTTAAGAAAGAGGTTGAATCAATACCATCTAGCTTGTCAGCTTCAAAAGCGGCTGGTACTGCTCCCAACTTCTTTCTTGGTGTCATTTCTCCGTCCCAAGAAGGAGTACCTATTCCTCCAATATTTATCCCTAACCAGAGCTCTTGGTTGAAGTCTACTCCTGAAAATGAATTGACTGAACCCAGTAAGTGGGAGAAGAGACCGGAAATGAGAGAAATTATATCAGTTGAAGTGCAGGTTTCTGTCCAAATTAGATTGGCACCTGAAGTGGCGGTCGCGCTATCCCAAAGTTTGAATTCTATATTGTAGTCGCCGTCTGTTACCGCTGTGTTACTTGAATCGGTGAGTTTGCCTTGGTAGTTGAGCTGCGCATTAAATGAAGAAAGCACGGGGAAAGCAAAAAATACTAATCCAATAAAGATTATTATTAATTTATATAATATTTTTGTGTCTGCTTTCTTCATTTAATGCTAAGTGAAAAATTGAAAGTGAAAAGGAAGAGTTTACTCTTGACGAGAGATGGAAAAACTACAGAGAAAAATGTAAAAACTTAGGATAAAATAACTGGAAATCATCTTTTGTTTTTTAAAGTGAGAATGCTGGCACCAATAATATTAGCGATTTCAGTAAGTTCTCGTAGTAATGCTTCTGCCTCTTTGCTGTCTCCCTTGCCTGTATCTCTTAAGATTGCTAGCCAAAACTTAGATTCATTGGCAGATTTTAAGCTATAGTGAAAAAAGTTTGTAAAATCCTTTTTAGAGGATGCTGCTTGCGCTTCAATATAATTAGCGCCAATACTAGTGCCACTTCTTAATATCTGACGAGCGAATATCTGAGAACTAGTGTCTTTGGGTAACTTGTCAATAAACTTAACAAGCCTTAGAATGAACTTGTAAATACGAGCCTTGAATTCTTTTTTGAATTTTTCTTTATCGTTGGGCATGCTTTTCAGGGTTTTACTATTCTTTTGCCAAGAGGAAACTCTTCCTTTTAGATTGTCGTTTTTACTTTTTCATTTTTAGGTTTTAATTTTTCTGTGAGTCGGAGTATTAGCCATCTCAATAGCAACGATAGTGAGCCAAATCCTATGAATAAGACTATTATTCTTCCAATGATTGCCCAGATATTGATGTTTTGATCTTGAATGGGCACGATTGTTTCTCTTAAGAGAAGATTGCCCTCTAATTCCTTTAATTCTTGGTGTTGGAAGTCGAGAATGCTAACTGCAATTGGATAGACGCCTGCTTCATAAGGAGAAATGATAGTTGCTGAATATTCGGTTTTTTGAGAATCTACTTTTAATAGAAAGGAGAAGGAGGAGCAGGGCGTAGACCCTGGACGCTGGACTCTAGACTCTAGACCGTTGGAGGAAGGAGTTAAAGATTCAGGACTTTCTGCTCGCCTACCACTAAGTGGCCCAGTGCTGTCACTCAGTGGTTGCTCGTTTGGATTGCATTTTTTGAGACTTACAATGACTGTTTTTAGAACTTCTGGGAGCTTGTCATAAGCAATTGATATTTTCATTGGTTTACCTGTATCTGCCAATATACTTCCATCCTTAACCTCAACTTCTTCTCCGTCCTGAGTAAAAACAATATCTTCTAGAACTATTTTTTTTATCTCTGATGGAAGAGGAATAGTAATTCCTGACGGAAGCGTAGGTCGGTCTGTCGGAAGCATAACTGGTGCCTTAGGTGCTTTTTGGGGCTTTGCTTTGATAATTGCACCTGAGGAATAATTTCTAGCACCATCATAAGCGAAAATAGTATAGAAATAGTCTTCATCAAAAACATCTTCATCTACAAAGCTTTCGGCTCCCCCTTGATAGATTATTTCTCCATCATTAGGATCTTTAGGATAAAATTGATTGTTTCTGACTATTCTTATTTCTTGAAAGTCAGGATCGGGAGGATTATTCCACGAAAGCTCTATTTCTTGTTCATTTTCCTTGGCTTCAAAATTATTTACATTTGCAGGAGGAACGTCATCTGGAAAGTCTAGAGTTTTAAAGGCTTGATCTACAGATTTCGCTATATTATTCGCACTATCTCGTAACTCCGTTATAAAATGGTATATCGTATTTGGAATTAGGCTTTCAATAAGAGTTGAGTGGTTAATTGAATAATTTGTCTTGGAAATAACTCCTAATTCATAATCTGTAGTTTTCCCCCAATAAAGATTTGAGATTGTTTTTTCGTTTGTTCTCCAATTAATCCTTACTGATCTCTGAGTGGGAATAATTACTAAATCATATATTTTTGGAGGTACTGTATCTAAGAGAACAACACTTCCGCTTTCAGGGATGGTCGTTACACAATCATTTGGACAATTGGTAACTGTTTCTCCCCTATCTAATTCACATGTTCCGTCATTATCACAACCACAATCGTTTGAACAGTTTGCTTCTGTTTCGCCAGTATCACAAACATCATTATTATTACAAGTAATGCTACCAATCCCGACTGTTAAAGAAATGTCGGAAGGGGCGGCGAGGGCGGGTAGGGCACTTATTAGTATTAGAAAAAACGTAACGATAATAATTGTAAGTTTTGCTTTATAATACATTGCCGCCTAAATGAAAAACTGAAAATGAAAAACTGAAAATGACAGATAAAAATGTAAATTTTTGACGAAAGGCTAAAAATGTAAATTTTTGACGAAAGGCTAAAAATGTAAATTTTTGACGAAAGGCTAAAAATGTAAAATGCCTAATATCAATAAAAGCTTTTCCATCAAAAGAAAAATGTTTTATTTTTTCTTGATGTTCGTTTTGCATTTTAGATTGTAGTTTTTCACTTTTCATTTTGCATTTTTAATTTCTTCTTAATTCGTTACTGCTGTTGCGGTTATACTCGCCGTGTACTCTCCTTCTTCTTGAATATGAGAGGAACCAGATTCTGCTTGAAACTTAACTATTGTTTCTGTTCCTGATGGATGATTAGATGAAGCTGAACTTGCTACGCTTTCATCAGAAACGCTTAACCCGTACCAACATTTATCCACTATATTTCCCGACCCTGTATTACATGCACTTCCATTATCTTTAAACTTTTGAGGAATATCTGTTCCTTCTGAAGAAAAACCAAACTCAGAGTCACTTGTTGAAATCAGCCAAGAATAATCAGGTGTTCCAGCTGAAGCTGGTGTGTAGTCTGAAAAATTGTATGATCCGCTTTTAAGGCTGGGGTCGGTGTCGGCTTTGATTGATAGTGTATATCCTGCTGGACTGTCTGTGATAATTGTAAAAGCTGTTGAGCCTGTTGCAGTACCACCCGTGACACCTCCTATGCTTGGTGTTAGATTGACTGGCGCTCCTCCTGATATTGAAATAGATGTTTCGTCCATTTGGCGATACCCAGCATATAAATTGTATGAGGTGCTAGTCGCATTTCCTGTTGCAACCTCGCCAATTGTGTCTTTTAGGGAATAATTTGTTGAAGTTGATACATCTATGCCACCAGTATTGATTGAGTCACTTTCTATTTGGTAGTTAGGACTTTGCATCGTATAGGCATGGGCGACATAATGAGATGTTATAAGAATAATAGCTGTAAAAATAGTAATGTATTTCATGGGATGCTTTCACTAAACAGAAACTAAACTAAACACTAAACAGAACCTTAATACTAAACAGACACGAAACGGAACACAAAACCGACGCTAAATTTTCTTAGTATATATTCTTCTAATTAGTTGAACTCCGTCAGGGGCTCCAAAATTTACTAAGTATCCTAATTGATAGCTAGAACATTTGAGATAATACCAAAACTGTTTGATATCATCTTTATGCATAAACGGTTTGGCTTTTAGCTCGATCAATATCTTTTCTTCTACTACTAGATCAGGAATATATATCCCTACTTTTTTACCATGATAGTGAATGTTAATTCTCTTCTCCTTCTCAACTATTAGCCCTTTTTCTTTTATTCCTAAACAGAAAGCATTGTGATAAATTTTTTCCTTGTGTCTATTCCTAAATTGCTTGTAAATATCATAAGCTACGCCTTGGATAATATATGATTCGTCTTTATAGAGTAGTTTTGCCATAAAGTTTTAATTCTGTTTAGTGTGAGGTTTTGTGTCTATTTAGTGGTCTTCTTGCCTTTCTTCTTAAACTCTATATTTTTAGCCAGCCAAATGATTGCTAAAATTAGAGAAATTAGAATTAGACTTGATATGCTGATCACTTTCCATGGCAAAATCCAAAATGATATTTTTGCCTCATCTATAATATCTTTGTAGCCACGATTAAGGCTTAAATGAGCTGTGTACATTCCCAAACTTGTTGGCCTTTCCCATTTCAATTCCCTTGTTCTTAGGGATCCTGGCATTATAAAGTAAGGGTCGATTTCAATCTCTTCTATCTTTTTGCCCCACATATTTTTTATTTCGATTATTCCATAAGTTACGAGATGAACACTTCCTGTGTTTCTGTAAAGAATTGTAAACGGAATTGATCCTGAGGAATAAATACTTTTAGAATTTAAAGTAGAAAAATCTTCAAGCCCTCCTTCCTCTAGAACATTTCCATTTACTCTTACGAAAAATAAAGAAGCAACACGACTAATGAATTGAATTTGTCCTTGCGCTCCTTCAATTTCACCAGCATTGCTCTTTTCCGGCACGGTTGTAATAATTACTGCACCATAAAGACCTCCTGGAGATGCGTCTTGAGGAATGGTTATATTGATTGGTAAATTAATTTTTTGTCCATGATCTAAGGTAAACTCATAGACTTCTGGCCGTAGGTAGTCTTTAAGAGAATAGGGGCCTTGCTTGTCGCCCAAAAGAATACTCGCAGATTCACCTGTTTCAGATCCTTTGAAATCTTCTATTTCAACCTTAAATGTCATTGGTCTTCCTAATCTGCTAGTGACGTAAATCATTTTTGTTGTTTTTTCGCCTGGCTCAAGTATGAATTCTGCCTTGCCTGGTCCAAGAGTAAAATCTTCTTCAACCGGAGCATTTATTAGGTCTTGAATGGTATAGGCAAGCGTAGTGGCTGGAAAAACACCAAATGACAAAATACAAGTAACAAACAAAGAACAAGTGACAAATTTCAAACGATTAGAAACAAAGGATTGAAAGCTTTTAAGATAAGCAGACATAGAAAAAGCGAATAAGGATATCCGACGAAACGTCGAAAAACCTTGACAGCAAAATAAAATCCCTCCTGTTAAGACAAGTCCTCCTGTAATAATTTTTTTGAATTTCATAATTATCTAATAATTAATGAGAAAGGATAGAGAATAATTTGAAGGATCTAAAGAAGATTGACGCCTGTCCACATGGAAGAGTTAATCTCTTCCATCGAGAGCTAATAAATCTTCATTCTCAATGATGTAATGTTCTAATTTTTAATTCTTTCTTCAAGTTACTGCTCTTGTATCAAAGTTTTGTTATTTTAGAGTGATAAAAGATTATAGCTCGAAGTTCAACACTTGGTATCTCTAATTTCTTACCTTATAATTCTTTGCGAAACATTGTTCAAATACCAAGTGTTATAGGTATAACGACTTTTTGTTACTAATCTTATCGTTTTTGCTAAAAATCAGTAACAAGTCGTCTGTAATTCATTTTCTAAAGTCTAGAATTTAGATTCTTATTGCACTGTTGCAGTTCCTGTAACTGTTGTCGCGTATGATCCACTGGGAGCGAATACGTTTTCTCCTTGCTCGGCGGCGATACATAGAACCGTATCGGCTCCGTCTTGATCTGTTGCGGCTGCACTAGAGGCAGCGTCTGTTGTTGCTGTTGATGTTTCGAATCCAGCATAAAGAAGGCTTGTTGTAAAAGACGCTGCTTCAGCTGTTCCGCAAGCAACAGCATCTCCCCAAGTACTTGTTGCTACATCGTCACCATAAGCTGAATATCCCCAAATGTAGTCGGCTGCATCCTCTGCCCATGCTACTGGTGTTGTTGTGGTTACATCTGTGAAAGTGTCAGTACCACTTTTTAAAGCATTTGCTTCAGCTGTCGTAAACTCTAGAGTATAACCATCAGTTGAATTTGTTTTAACTGTCCACGTACTATTACCAACTGAAGTATCTTGAGTCGAGTTGATGGCTGGAGTAAGAGCTGTTGCCCCAGAGACAGTCAGAGATATTTCCTCTCCAACGGTAAGTGTAACACTACTAGTAGTTGCTACAGCACTTATCTGAGTTGGCTCTATTAGGGCGTAACCAGAAAAAAGCACTATGGCACCAAGAACTGATAATGTAGTTCCTATGAGAAATGTAGATATAATTCGTTTTTTGTTCATATTCTTATATATATTACTCAATTAATTAAGTCCTTTATTTACCTCTTGGACAAAGAGACGACCTTTGAATAAATGAAAAAATTAAAGCGAAAGATGAAAAATAGTGGAATGAGAATTAGAGTTTAGAAAAACTTGGCGGGAAAGTTTAATTTTTATTCAATTTGAAGAATCTTTAGATTCTTGACGGAAGAGTTAAGTTTTTCTTTATCGTTTATCATTTCGCTGGTAATAGCATGTACAGATACTTTTGGCTTGTTTCTTTCCTAAATATAGGCTGGATTATTCCTGATCTTCCTGTTTTATCTGGAATGATATTGATTTCATCTGAGAACGTATTGCGTATTTTTTCTTTATTCTCCGCATCATTTTCTGTTGAAGGAATAGCAATTACTCCTTCAATTATCTGACTTGATTCATTCTCATAATCAATAAACTGATTTTTTGTTTCTACTTCTGACTCAAGCCGACTAATTCTTTCTTCTAAATTTCTTGTTTGACTTGTATTGTTTGTTCCACCAAATGCCAAGAATTGTCCTATCTCTCTAAACGGTCTGATTAAAAACTCGAGTCCGTCTTTCAAGCTGGCTAGCTGATCACTCGCTTTATTGTTAATTATATCAATTTTATCTGAACCCTCTTCAATAACTTGACTCTCAAGTCTTGCTAAGAAAACATTGTTTCGATTTTGCCAATTGACTATAGCCTTTCTCTGGTAGTCAATTTTTCCTTTTAATGCCATATTTGCACTAGTCATCACTCTCTTTGAGTTTTCTCTTGCAGTCTTGCCCATATCTCCCATTGCTATTAAGATTTTGTTCACCTTTTTGGTCATAATTCTTTTTATTTCCGAAAGATCATTTGTTAGCTTCTGAATGTTAATATTCTCCGCTACAGTAGCTAGATTGTCATTTATCTTAAGAGTAGTATTGACGATTTCAGTCTTAACAATGGCAATCAATGGTTCAATATCTTTTGTCAGATTGATTGAGGATTTGTTGAAACTTTGCTTTCCTCCACGTATTTCTCTAAAAACAATAAGATTGGTGCTTGGGCCTTTTTGGGAATTCTCTGGAATGATAGACTCATAAGCTTCATAAACCGGTTCACTAACTTTATTTAGTGAAATAATTAATGCTCGCTCAACTTTTTGTCCAAAATTAAGCGCCAAAGAATTGGCTCCTATTAGCATAATTAACAATCCAATGACTGCCATGCTTGCACCGTAAGTTTTGGTACGTTTTGTTTTGGATAATTTCTTCCTTGCACCGACACTCAACTTAAAAACATCGCCAGAGAAAGACCATGAGATGTTTCTCAGGGCCCTGTTTAATAAGGTTTGGAATTTTTTGGAAGAACCCTCCGACATGCGTCGGAGGAACCTTGAAGGAGAAAGAAAACCTTGAGTTAAGTTGCGTGTTTTATAGACTAATGAATAAAGTTTTTCTAATAAAACGCTTGGAAGAAGGATTGTGTTTGAAACTGTCTTTCTGGTAAACGACACCAGCGTTTGCAGCTCTTTTCTTAGTAATCTTTTTTTTGTTTTTTTAATCCAATATTTTGTTTCTTGTTTCCATGAAAAGACTTCTTTTTTAAGCTCAATGACAAGAAAGAGGTTGATCTTAGGACTCTTTATTGATTTAGTCGTCTTGATAATCCTTTTCGAAACATTGCCAATATCTTTTACAAGTGGACCGAGGTCTCTTTTTGTCGCTTTGAGTGCTCTTTTTAAGAAACTTATTTTAAGGCGTTTTTTTCTTTGAGCTACTTTTATTTCATCTCTTTTATAGGTATTGTCTTGAGGAGTAACTTCACTCACCTGCACTTTATGACTGCTTATCTTTCTTGATTTGCCAGAGTTAGCGACATAATCTTTCATCCAGTCGTGAGTTGTAAAGAAAAAAGACCCCAATTTCTCTCCCCTGAGATCCCCTTTGCGAATCAAATAACCTAAATGATCACGAGTATAATTATAAACTCGTGCTGCTTCGCGCAACGCTATGTAATCTCCTTTATTGTCCTTATTCATAAGGTTATCACGTGTTTGCAATATATCTTAACCTGTGTTTATTATAGCATATATTTATAGAGATTCCTTGTGGATAACTTTAGGACGTAGAACGTGAAACTTGAACCTTGAAGCGTGGAGCGTAGGAGAGGAGAAGAGAGTTAGAACGTGAAACGTAGAACTTGAAGCGTGGAGCGTGGGGCGTGAAACTTAAAGCGTGGAGCGTGGGGCGTGAAACTTGAAGCGTGGAGCGTGAAGCGTAGGAGAGGAGAGAGGGAGAATAATTTGAAGAATCTTTAGATTCTTGACGGAAGAGTTTCAATTTGAGGAACTTTCAGTTCCTGACGGAAGAGTTGAATGATTTAATGATTCAATGAAGAGAGACACAAGTAACACAGGGAGAGAAGGAGAATGAGGGGAGAAAATGCAGATATGTTGAGATGTAAATATGGCGATATTTGGATATGGAGAGAGGGAGATGGGAAAAGAAAGCAAAAAAGTCCTCAAAAGAATATGAGGACTTTAAATAATATCAATTATTAGAATGTACCTATCTTAAATACTTTGCTTTGTTTTTTAGGTGTTCTTCGTATGTTTTGGAAAAAATTGTTGTTCCATCTTTGGCGTTTAAATAATACCAATAGTCTGTTTTTACCGCATTGATCACTGAATTGATTGAATCAACTCCTGGATTACAAATTGGCCCTGATGGCAATCCCCTGTATTTATAGGTGTTGTAAGGAGAATCTAACGCAAGATCATCTAAACTAACTGGATTGTGTCCACTAGACTCCATATTTATCTCTCTGCCCGCCCTATAGTCTTTTAGTATGTGTGCGTAAAGAACCGTTGCATCTATTTGAAGAGGCATGCCAGCCTCAATTCTTTTTTGGATAATTCCTGCTACTATTTGACGATCTGAATACAAAGACACCTCTCTTTCGAGTAAAGACGCTAGAATAATTGTTTGCGCTAAACTGCACGAAATCGAGCTCGCTTCCGCAATGCTACACGAAATTGATACTAAACTTTCTGCTTTGTTGGAAGAACCCCCCGGCATGCCGGGGGAACCTTGACGAAAAAATTCGGGTAATTCATCAACTGAAATCGTTTTAATTTTTTCACCAAAATTTCCAATCAATTTTTCTTGTATATCCTCTATTGTGGCGCTCTTTTTAAATTGATAGGTATCTGGGAAAAGATATCCTTCTAAGGGAAACGCTAAACTACACGAAACTGGCCTCGGCTTCGCCTTAGAACACGAAACTAACATGGAATCTTCAAGTGTATGTTCAGCACTAAAATGGAGAAACTCATCTAAACTTACTAAACCCGCTTTTTCTAGCCTATCTCCTATCTCAAATATATTATATCCCTCAGGAATGACAATTTTTACCTCATCTGAGACCACTTCTCCGGCGATTATTGTTTTTAATGCTTTTTCTATCGTTATTGCATCAGAAAAAATATAGTCCCCCGCCTTAACACTGTCTTTGTTGTATTTAATCTTGTAATAAATTTTTGCGATTTTATTACTTGATATAATTCCATCATTCTTAAGCTGAATAAGGACTTCATTGACTGATGATCCTGGGTTTACAGTGAATACCATGTCGCCTTCAAAAGTGTTTGAAACGATAAATATATTATAGTGGAGGTATGTAAGACCTCCAGCAATAAGAAGCATGAAGAATAAGGAAATGAGTATGATTATTCTACTGAGTTTAGTGGTATTTTTGATTATTTTTAAGATAAACATGGGCATAAATGAAAAGTTGAAAATGAAAAGTGAAAAATAATTGAAAGAGAGTTAAAAATTAGAAGAACCTGCAGTAGCAGAACCTTGATGGGGAGATAAGAACCTCTCCGACGTACGTCGGAGAGAACCTTGACGGAAGAATAAGGGGAATTAGGGAGAGAAGGGTGATAAGAACCTCTCCGACGTACGTCGGAGAGAACCTTGACGGAAGAATAAGGGGAATTGGGGTACAGAATGTGAAACGTGAAGCTTAAAGCGTGAAACGTGGGAGAAAAGAGGAAGAAAATGCAGATATGTTGAGATGTAAATATAGCGATATTTGGATAGAAGAACCTGCTTCGCAGAACCTTGATGGGGAGATAAGAACCTGCTTCGCAGAACCTTGATGGGGAGATAAGAACCTGCTTCGCAGAACCTTGATGGGGAGATAAGAACCTGCTTCGCAGA
>Ga0075111_1001331_pt1 | contig 11337 bp, 9 predicted proteins | sample AntAceMetag02UKK_FD_69787 | JGI IMG/M metagenome (GOLD analysis project Ga0075111, IMG submission 69787) | Saline lake microbial communities from Ace Lake, Antarctica - Antarctic Ace Lake Metagenome 02UKK | ecosystem: Environmental > Aquatic > Non-marine Saline and Alkaline > Saline | place... | reverse complement strand
TTTCCTGTTTCTAAACTTTTCTTAATTTTTACTAAATTTTCTGATATTTCTTTTTTTGCCATTTGTTCCTCCTATGAACTCCGGATGTGAAATGAGGACTTACACCCTTCTCTCATAATGAATTTTATTTTTTTACTTCAGTTACTAAACCAGGTAATCCTGTTCCAATTGGAACTGCTTGGTTAATCATAACGTTTTCAACTACTGATTTTAACATATCTCTTTCACCAGTGATTGAAGCTTGTAATAAGTGTTTAATAGGTGTTTCGAAAGATGCTCTAGCTAATGTTGATGATTTTTGATTAACTACACCATATCTAGTAATACCTTTCACTTCACCTGAAGCACACATTGTATCTGAGACCATTAAAAGGTGTCTCATATCAACATCTAATCCTTGATTTTCAATAACTTTTACAAGTTCATCCATGATAACTTGTCTAGCTGCTTCGATTCCTAAGAATGTTTGCATTTCAAAAATGTCATTTGTTTTTGTTTTTGTTAAATCAACAAACTCTAATTTTGAAACATCTTTCAAGTTGCTACCTGAAGTCATAATTACAAAACCTTCATCTCTTTTCACAGGGAGTACTTCTTTTATTCCTTTAATTCCACTTACAAAAACTTCTTTTAAGTTTTCTTTAGTTTTATATAATTCATGTAATGAAGCATCTTTCCCTGTTAAAGCAACAGTTATTGAATCATCAGTACTATCTTTAATACTTACTTTTTTAAATGATTTTTTAATTACAGCTAAAATCTTTTTTAAAGTTAAATCATGTTCATCCATTCTTTTTTCATCTAACATAATTACAACTTGTAATTCTGAAATATCTACCTTAAATTCTTTAACAAAGAATCCTAATAAATTTTCTTTCATAGATTTAGCAATTTTTTTAACTTCTTCTGCATCTTTGTAATTTGATTTCAAGTAAATTTCCATCAATGGTGTTTTAATTGTTTTTCTACCATCTAAAATTTCAATGATTCTTGGAAGTCCCATTGTAACGTTCATTTCAGATACGCCCGCGAAATGGAATGTATCTAATGTCATCTGAGTACCTTGCTCACCAATACTTTCAGCTGCAATAATTCCTACACATTCACCCGGTTGAATTTGTGCACCTTGGTATTCTGCAGTAACTGCTTCTAAAACTTTTTTCAGTTTTGCATCTGATAAATCTTTTCCTTCTACTTTTAATTCTTCAATAATACTTGAAGGTAATATTTTTAAGTATTCTGTTGGTATTTGCATTTTATTGGACCTCTTGAATTATTCTTTTTACGTTAATCTTACCTTTTTCAGATTGTGAAACGTCGATTCCATCTTCACCATAACTAAATTGTATAATTTTTTGTGAAGAATCTCTTACAGTTCCATCGTATTCAACCTTTAGGTCTTGCATTGCGTTAACTAATCTTCTATACAGATATCCAGATTTTGGTGTTCTCAGAGCTGTATCCATCAGTGAATCTCTACCTACCATTGCTTGGAAATAGAACTCTGCAGGATCTAATCCTTTTCTGAATCCGTCTTTAATGAAACCATGTGCTTTCGCGTTTAAAACTCCTTTTTTGAAAGTTGATAATGTTCTCCCTTCATAACCTTGTTCTAATCTTCCGCCTCTTAATACCTGCTGACCTACACATCCAGACATTTGCGTAAAGTTAATCATTTTACCTTTCGCACCAGATATTGCCATCATTACAGTGTTAGAGTCATTTTTGGAATTTTTATTAACTATATCTCCAGCTTCATTTCTGGCATTATTTAGTTTTTCAATGATTCTAACTTCTAAAGTTTCTTTAAGATCTTTACCAGGTAATACTTCTAAAGCACCTGCTTCGTATTTTTCAATCATTTGTAAAACATCTTTTTCAGCTACATCAATTACTTCTCTAATTTGTTCTTCAATTTCCGCAGGAAGATCTAAATCTGATATTTTAGATGTGAAACCGTATCTTGTTAATACTTCAATTCCTAATCTGAATAATTTATATAATAAATCTGCAGTCTCTGTTGAACCGTATTTTTGATGGTATCTTCTAATAAGTAATCCAGATCCTTGACCTAAATTAGCTGCATCTAAAATACCTTCTACTTTTCCACCAATTACATTTAACTCTTCTCCACCTTTGTCATGTCCGTAAAATGTAAAGTCTTTTGGAAATAAATGTGAAGCCACTTCTTGTCCGGTTAGAATTTCTTTGCTAATTTTAATATCATCAATTCCAATTGCATATAAAATATCAACTGCTTCTTGTCTTGAGAAATTCATGTATTTAGTTAAAACATAATTTCCACTAACAGCATCCTGCATACAACCAATTACTGAGCCTCCATGTCCCGGAGAGATTAATTGTGTTTGTACTAACATTAAAATTTCTGCTTCAGCTCTAGCTTCTTCAGTTTGTGGGATGTGTAAGTTCATTTCATCTCCATCGTAATCCGCGTTGTAAGGATTATTTACTGCAGGATTCATCCTGAATGTTCTATAAGGTAAAACTTTAATTTTATGACACATCATAGACATTCTATGTAAACTAGGTTGTCTGTTAAAAATTGCGATATCTCCATCCATTAAATGTCTTTCAACAACATAACCAGGTTGTAATTCTTCAAGAGCGGCTTCTTTTGTTTCAGAAGTTATTTTCTTTTTCTTACCATCTGGTCTTTCAATGTAATTAGCTCCGGGGTACTTTTCATGTCCATTTTCTACAAATGTTTTCAAGTATTCCATATTCCATTCAGTTACTCTTTCTGGAACTGTTAATTTCATTGCAATTAATTTTGGAACTCCAACTTCGTTAATGCTTAATCTTGCATCTGGTGAAATTGCTGTTCTCGCTGAGAAATTTGTTCTTTTACCTGCTAAATTGTGTCTAATTCTTCCTTCTTTACTTTTGATTCTTTCTACAATAGTTTTAAGAGGTTGACCACTTCTATGTCTTGCAGGAGGTAATTGAGCTACATTGTTATCAAAGAAAGTAGTTACGTGATATTGTAATAAATCCCATAAATCTTCAATAATAATTTCTGGAGCACCAGCGTTAATGTTTTCAAATAATCTTTGATTAATTCTTACAATATCTCCAAGTTTATGAGTTAAATCATCTTCACTTCTTTCTCCAGATTGTAAAGTAATTGAAGGTCTCATAGTTACTGAAGGTATTGTTAATAATGTCAATATCATCCATTCAGGTCTGAAAACTGCAGAATTAAAACCAAATAATTCTAATTGTTCAACTGGAATTTTTTCTAATCTTGATCTTATTTCAATAGGAGTAATTCTTTTTTCTCCTTCATGAAAAGTAGAAGGTTTTTCAAGTGTTACTTTTTCTTTTTTAGCGCCACAATGAGGGCATGCTGTTTGAGCTCTTAATCTTAACAATAATTTTTTGATATATTGTTCTTTATTTTGTGTAGTTCCTTCTACAGATAATCTTTTAATTTCATCTAATTCATTTTTCATTTTAGAATCTTTAACAAGAACTGACCCACATGCAGCACAACTACATCTTAAAACATTCATAATATGAGGAATAAACTTTATGTGAACTAGCGGACGAGCTAATTCAATATAACCAAAATGTCCTGGACATTCTTTCAAGTTTTGACCACAAGTTTTACATCTCAAACCAGGATCAATAACTCCCAATCTTAAATCCATTAATCCACCATCAACAGGATACCCTTCTTTATCATACAATTCGGGTGTAACTATCTTTGCAGACGCCATATCCTTAATTATTTTTGGTGATAATATTCCAAAATCGATTGACTCAATTTTTTTGTAAACATATTTATCGCTTTCATCCATTTTTTTATTCCTCAGTACTTATTTGATAAGTTTAATTTTGGATAGATTCCAAAAGTTCGTAATTCGTCCAACAACAATTTGAATGCATAACTTAATTCAATATTTGAAATTTCAGCCTTATTTTCACATACAGGACAGAATGTTCTGTCTTTGTATCCATCATATAATGCAATCATTCCGCATGTTTCACATACAGGAACAATTGTTTTGTCTGAATCAAATCTTTCTTTAAGTAGTAATGAAGCTCCATGAGCTACAAAAGTATCCTTCTCCATTTCTCCTAATCTTAAACCACCTTCTTTAGCTCTACCTTCAGTTGGTTGTCTTGTTAGTAATTGAATAGGTCCTCTTGCTCTTGCATGCATTTTGTTAGCTACCATGTGTCTTAACTTTAAGTAATACATGTCCCCAACAAAAATATTAACTTTACTTTTCTTTCCAGTCATTCCGTTGTAAACAACTTCAGTTCCATCTTCTCTGAATCCAAGAGATCTCATTTCTTCTCTTAATTCTTTTTCATGTTCTGATTCGAAAGTTGTTCCATTAACAAATCTTCCTGACATTGCACCAACTTTTCCACCTAATAATTCTAGCATGTGAGATACTGTCATTCTGGATGGGATTCCGTGTGGTGAGAAAATTAAATCTGGAGTAACACCTCTTGAAGTGAAAGGCATATCTCCTGGTTCTACAATTAAACCAATTACACCTTTCTGACCGTGTCTTGAAGTAAATTTATCTCCAACTTCTGGAATTCTTTGTTCTCTTAATCTTACTTGAACTAGTTTATTACCATTAGTATTTTCAGTAACTAATACAAAGTCAACAATTCCTTGTTCACCATGTCTTAAAGTTGATGAAGATTCTCTTCTGGTTGAACTAACTAAGTTATATTCATCTAATCCAGACAAAAATCTAGGGGGTGATGTTTTTCCAATAATTACATCTCCCTCTCCAACTTTAGATTCTGTTACAATAATTCCATCTTCTTCTAAGAATTTATAATCTTCTTCACTTTTATAACCTTTAACATCTTTATCAGGTATACTGATTTCATCTGTTAATCCCCCAGAATATCTTAATTCTTCTGATAGAACAGGTCTATAATAAGTACTTCTTCCAAGTCCTCTATCTACACTAGCTCTATTAATTACAAGAGCGTCATCCATATTATATCCATCGTAAGCCATAATTGCCACCACAACATTTTGTCCGGATGGATGAGCATCATAATCTGATACTTCATGCATAACAGACTGGACTAATGGTTTCTCAGGAGTATGTAATAAACTAATATCCATATCCATTCTTAAGAAATAATTAGCAGCATAGAATCCAAGAGCCTGTTTCTGGTTTTTGGAACCAATAGAAACTCTTGTTCCTTGTGTATAATTAGCAAATGGGAATAATGCTGTACATAAACTAAACATTGCTAAAGGTGCAATTTCTAAATGTGTATGTTCATCATCAATCTCTTCATCTGTGAATGCAATATATGCATTTTCTTCTTCAGAAGCATCTAAATATTCTATAATACCTTGTTTAATTAAATCAGACCAACCTATGTCGCCTTTTTCTAATTGTTTAAGGTGTTGTTCGGTTAGTAAAGATTTACCTTCTTTTACAACAATCAAGGGTCTTCTTAATCTACCCCCTGAATTAAATACATAAACTTCATCTTTAATAGTATCATGTCTTATGTTAATGTTACTTGATAATCCATTCTTTCGTCTTTCTGCTCTGAAAGTATCTACGAAATCTTTTGAACTCTCAACAGTACCTACAAATTTTCCGTTTAAGAAAACATCATTCATTTTGCACCTCGCTCATACCAAGTTCTTTTAATTTGTCTATCAACTCACCTTCATTTTCATCTAATGCGATTTGTCCTAACAAGGATAAATTCTTTCTTAGACCAATATTTGTTCCTTCTGGTGTTTCAGCAGGACATAATCTTCCTAAGTGAGTAGCATGTAAAGCTCTTGCTTGGAAATTTTCCTGCGATGAAGACAGAGGCGAAACAACTCTTTGTAAATGAGAAAGCATATCTAAGAAATTAATTCTAGATAGTCTCTGAGAAATACCTTTTCTACCACCAACCCAATTTCCTGTAGCCATACTACTGTAAATTCTAGATGTCAGAAGTTTTTCTCTGATAATTACTTTAATTGATGGAACTTTACCTCTCTTAACAATTCTTTGGAAATTGTATAGTACATCTCCTGTTAAGATTTTTAGATTTACTCTAAATAAATCCATTAAAAGTTCACCACTTAATTTTAATTTTTTATTTTTATAATGATCTTTATCATCGGCTTTGATATCTCCTCTAGCAACTAAGATATATTTTTTCAATAGTTTACAAAGGTTTAGTGCTTTTGACATTTTATCTTCTTCTTTATCACCAATGTGCGGTAATAAGAATCTGTTTAATAGATCAATTGTTCTTTCTAATCTGATTTCTTTAGGTTGAACAATATTTATTTTTTTAGAAATAAAATCTAAAGCTTCTTCTTGTGTTTTAATGTTTACGAATTCATATAGGTTAACTAAAATTTCATCGTATACTTCACTACCTGAAATGAATTTCATTAAATCTTCATCTTTAGTCATACCTAAAGCTTTTAGAAGAACTATAATTGGAATTTCTTTCAATCTTGTAAAGGTTAAATAATAAATCCCATCTTTATTTCTGTTTAAAGTATGAGGAATTTTAAACGAACCACTTTCTGAAAAGATTTTTCCAACAAATACATTTTTTAATTTGTCTAATTCAACTAAGAAATTATTTGGCATTAAGTCTTCAACTGAAATTAAAACTTTTTCAGTTCCGTTAACAATAAAGTACCCTCCTGGGTCTTTTGGATCTTCACCTTTTGCGATTAAATCATCTTCTGATAAATTATTTAAATAACAGTTTTTACTTTTTAACATAACTGGCATAGAAGCAATTTGAGTTGTGAAACTTTCTCTTTGAACTCCATTAATATGGGATGAAACACTTAACATAATTGGTGCAGCATAAGTTAATTTTCTTAATCTTGCTTCCATTGGTGTGATTTGTCTTTTACTTCCATCCGCTTCAATTATTTCTGGTTTACCTACTTCAATGGTATCTAACTTGATTTTAAAATCTTCAACGTTTGAAGGAATAATTGGTGGAATTAATTCTTTATTTTCATTAACTACTTTTTGCATTCCTTTTTCAATAAATGCGTTAAAAGAACAAATGTTTGAAGCTACTAAAGAATTTTCTTCAAAATATCTGTTTAAAATTATTTTTGTTTTATTCATTCTACAACTCCTCTATAGAAAATTGATTTCCCAGAAGTTGGGCTTTTTCTTTCAATTTTAATTATATCGCCAACTTTAACCTTTAATTTTAATAAAGCTGCATCAGTAATAAGAATTGATGGCAATTCATTAATTGTAACGTTGTATTGGTCCAATATTTTTTGTTTTTCAGAATCTGACAATTTAGTATGTTCAGGTATCAAATCGTGAGTGCTAATTTTAATTTTCTTTTCAGCCATTTTAGTTTGTGTCCCCTATTATTTTCTTTGAATATGAAATGGCGAGCCGGACGAGATTTGAACTCGCGACCACTTGATTAAAAGTCAAGTGCTCTACCAAGCTGAGCTACCGGCTCACTGCCATTGTAAATGAAATGAACGCCCTGGCCGGGAGTTGAACCCGGGTCGAAGCCTTACTGTGATGTGAGGTTTCAAAAATTTTTTAATTTTCGTCATCTCGACAGGGCTTCATGATAGGCCACTACACTACCAGGGCATAGCTCACTCTAAAGGTATAAACTTGTGAAATCAGTTTTTACTTGTTTTAGAGAAAATTAATGCCATTTTGTGTAAAGAAGATGCAGGTTATTTATAAAGTTAATTGTTTATTTCTGCGGAAATATCTGTTTAAACTATTTTGCTTTATTTATACTTTTTAAGATTTTTTCCTTACCTTTCCAATATAAAACTTCTTTTAGAACTTGTTCTATTTTTTCTACAGGAATAATTTTAATTTTATCCAATACATCTTTATCTAAAACTACATCATCCATATTAGATTTTGGAATAATTACTTTTTTTATACCTGCATTTACTGCTGCTTCTATTTTGGAAGAAACTCCACCTATAGGTAAAACTTCTCCTCTCACAGATAAAGAACCAGTCATTGCATATTCTTGTTTGATAGGAATATCCTTTAATGCCGAAATAATTGCAGTTGCAATTGCAATTGATGCAGAATCTCCATCCACTCCATATTCTTGTACAAATTGAATATAAACATCTTTTGTACCTGCAATATCATCTCCAAAATACTTTTTAACTATAGCTGAAACATTTTTAACAGATTCTTTAGCTATGTCTCCCAATTTTCCTGTTGCAATTACTTCTGGAACTTTTCCACCACTTGTAACTTCAGCTTCAATTGCGGTAACAGTACCTGATAAATTTTCACTATCTCCCATAACTGCTAGCCCATTTACTCTTCCAACCATATAACCTTTAGTTTTAATTATTTCATAATCTTTAGTTCTTTCAAGATATTGATCAGAAATTTGTGCTTCTAATGATCTTGCTATTCTTTTTGCACTTTTTACATGTGCCGGACTTACTAATTTAGCTTTTTCTTCTCTTGCCACATCTGCTGCAGCTCTAATTAATCCTCCAAGACTTCTTAATCTTAAAGTTAAATGACCTTTTCTGTTTGCTCTTTTTCTTGCTTCATTAATTATTAAGTCAGCAGCATCTTTTGAAAAGTGTAAATTATTATCTTTTGTGATTTCTTGAGCGATAAATCTATATAATTTATTTCTATTATCTAATGTATCAATCATAGTTTCTTTCATGAAAACTTCATAACCATAACCTCTAATTCTGGATCTTAATGCAGGATGCATTCCTTTCATAGCGCTTAAATTACCTGCTGCTACCATAATGAAATTACATGGAACTGCTTCTGTTCTTACCATTGCACCTGCAGACCTTTCAGATTGCCCAGTAATAGAAAATTTACCTTCTTGTAATGCAGTTAATAATTCTTGTTGAGTTGCTGCTTGTAAAGTTGACATTTCATCAATAAATAAAACTCCTCTGTGAGCTTTGTGAATCATACCTGCTACAACTCTTTCATTTGCAGGAGTTCCTAATCCTCCTGATTGGAATGGGTCATGAAGTACATCTCCAAGTAAAGCTCCTGCATGAGCACCAGTAGCATCATAAAATGGTGCATTTTGCTTATTATAATTATCAACTATAACTTTTGGATTTCCGCCTTTCTTCTGCATCATTCCTTTCTTACCAAGATTCATTATTAGCATGAACATTCCCAAGAATAACATACTGCCTAGGAAAAATGCTACAAACATAATTGCAGCAACGGTTGCAGAATAACTTTGATAATAATTAAACGCCCACCATGGCGAAATCATAGCGAATATTAATAATACAATCATGATTACATTTTGAAATTTGAAAACATCACCCGCTTCTATTTTAGATTTTGCTATTAATTCTCTTCCTTTTCCTGCAGGAACTGCTCTAATTAAAGGAGTGTTTTCATCATTAGGATTTGTAAAAGAAACTACATCCTGAAGTTTTTCTTTAGGTAATAATTTTGCTAATGCTAAGCCTAACAAAGATTTACCGGTTCCAGGTTCTCCAATTAACAGAACGTGTCTTCTTCTCTTAGCTGCCTTTTTCATTACTTCAACAGCTTCTTCTTGACCAATAATTTGATCAATTAGACTTTTTGGAATCTTAATTTCAGATGTTGATTTAAACTTTAGTTCTTTTTCCATACCCTCAATAAATGTAATGTAATATATAAAAGTAACGATTAGGATAAGCTTTATAATTAAATGATTTTTTAAATTTCTCATGACTTATGAATTGCCAAATAATTATGATAATGTTCAATTATCAAAAGATTATGATCTACTTTGGGGTCAATCTAGAATAAATTCCCAATATGAATTTGATAAACAAGTTGATAAAATTAGAAATTGTGTTAAAGACATCCCCAAATATTATAGAGAACAAGGTAATTTAAAAAAATTAAATGTCTTAGGAATGGGATGGACCATTAGAAGTCGATGTAAAGAAATTCTTAATGAAGGTCTTGAACAATTATTAGAACAGAAACAACACTTTAAACCTAAAACTACACCCACTCAATTGTTTCAACCATGGCGGAAAAGTTTATAAAAAATTCTGGTTTAATTAACAATATGAAAATTATTGAAGAAGGAAAAATTAAACTTAATGTTTTTGAAGGTGACAAAATTTCTAAAGAACTTCCAGTATTTTATAATCCTATAATGACACAAAATAGAGATTATTCCATTCGTCTTCTTAATGCTCTTGACAAAAAAATGATGCAAATTGGTTTACCATTATCAGGTTCAGGAGTTAGAGGTTTAAGATTTATCAAAGAACTTAGTCCTGGAAAAATAAAAAATATTTCTTTTAATGATTATTCGTCAGAAGCTGTTTCTTTAATTAAAAAAAATTTCAAATTAAATAATTTAAAGTGGAAAAGTTTGAGACGAAAAAAATTAATTGATATTTATTGTTATGATGCAAATCTATTTTTATTAGGTTCTCAAGGTTTTGATTATATTGATATAGATCCTTTTGGACCACCCATTCAATTTTTAGATTCTGCAGTTCGAAGACTTTCAAGAGACAGTGTGTTGGCGATTACTGCCACTGATACTGCAGCCTTATCAGGAACTTATCCTAAAGCATGTTGGAGAAAATATTGGAGTAAACCTTTACGGAATTATATGATGCATGAAATTGGATTGAGAATTTTAATTAGAAGAGTTCAATTAATTGGTATGACTTATGATAAAGCTTTAGTTCCTATTTTTTCATATTCTAAAGATCATTACATGAGAGTTTTTTTCAAATGTGAAAAATCAAAAGAAACTTGTAATACTGTTTTCAAAAAACAAGGAATGCTTGAAGATGCAGGTCCTATGTGGTTAGGTAAATTATGGGATTCTAAATTAGTTGATAAAATGAAAGATGACGACAAATTCTTGAATATTATTGCAGATGAATCTAAAATTGATCAAATTGGTTTTTATGATATTCACCAAATTTGTAAAGTTGAAAAATTAAGTGTTCCTAAAAATGAATTACTATTTGAAAGAATAAAGAAAAAAGGTTTCAAAGTTTCTAGAACCCATTTTAGCGATAAAGGGATTAGGTCTGATATAGATTATAAAAATTTAGTTTGGATTATAAAAAGTTTGAAATGAAAACAATTATAAATATATCTTCTTAAAAATTTTCTATGAACACAATTAGTAGATTCTTAAGCGGAATTATCACAATTATTTTAGGTCTATCTTTAATTATTATTAGTTATGAAGATTGGTGGGTTTTATTCTACGGACTTCCAATTTCAATTATTGGTTTCTTTATTCTTTTTAATAAAAATGAAGATGATATTGAAAAAATAAAAGGAGATAAAAAATAAAATGGCAAATATTATTGTT
>Ga0075111_1001330_pt1 | contig 11339 bp, 11 predicted proteins | sample AntAceMetag02UKK_FD_69787 | JGI IMG/M metagenome (GOLD analysis project Ga0075111, IMG submission 69787) | Saline lake microbial communities from Ace Lake, Antarctica - Antarctic Ace Lake Metagenome 02UKK | ecosystem: Environmental > Aquatic > Non-marine Saline and Alkaline > Saline | place... | reverse complement strand
TATAGCATTAAATGTTATTTGTTATGATTACTAAATATACAACCGCAGTAATTCTGCCGATACATAGAATACTCTTTTGATAGGTCTATCGATCTTTTATATCCATCCTTCTTCTTAAAATCACCCGCATAATAGTCGATACCTAGTTCTCTTCCCAGCTTTTCTCCAATTTCGTGTATATGCCTGACATTCTTATGAGGACTAACTGATAGAGTAGTTGTAAACGAATTATAAGCTTCACGCTTCGCAAATTGCGCTGTTTCCCGCATTCTAAACTCGATACATTTTTTACAGCGGATGCCGCTCTTTTCAGTCTCTGCCTCAGTTCCTTTAATAAATTCACTCCATAGCTTTAAATCATAATCTGTTTTAATAAATGGTATTTTTTTGCATTTTGAATAATCTTTAGATATGACTAATCGCTTCTGATACTCTGTTTCAGGATGTATATTTGGATTATAGAAAAGAACTGAGAGTTCATATTCTTTTTCTAATCTTTCTATCACTGAAGTTGAGCAGGGAGCACAACATACATGTAATAGGAGCTTTTTCATTAGCTCTTTATAATTAAAGGAATTACAGCTGGACGTTTACCAATCCGCTTCGTCATATATTTTTTTACCATATCTTCAAGCTTAGCCGCAAGTACATCATGGGACATATCGTTTTTTGATAAAACATGATGGTACTGATCCACAATACTAGCCTTTAAGCCATTCATAAACTCTTCTGGACATGTCGTAACCCCTTTTGATACAACATTTAAATCGCCCTTTAGATTACCCTTCGGATCAATTGGGAAGGTAATCGCAACAACTCCATCATTGGCCATATTTTGACGTTCTTCTATTAAGGACTCATCCTCTAAACGCATGTCATTACTATCGATATAAGTCGAGTGTAATTCTAGCTGATTGACTGTCTTAATCCCATCCGAGCTAATACTAATTACATCTCCATTTTCTGCTATTAAAATATCATCGACAATTCCAAGATCCTCTGCCAACTTAGCATGAGCGGATAAGTGCCTAAATTCTCCATGGACTGGAATAAAAAACTGAGGTTTCAACAGCATTAAAAATAATTTAAGCTCTTCCTGATGCGCATGTCCAGATACATGCATTTTTGACGCCTCTTCATAAATAACCTTAATACCTTTACGACCAAGTTTGTCGATCGTTGAATATACGGTTTTTTCATTTCCTGGTATTGGCAGTGCAGACATGATTACGGTATCACCAGTTTTAATTTGGAACAAACGATAACTATCATTTGCAATTCTAGATAAAGCAGCTAATGGCTCCCCCTGGCTACCAGTTGTTAAAATCAACACTTCATTATCAGCGTACTTGTCTACATCTCCAATAAAAAAAACATCATCATTATCAAAGTCTAAATATCCCAATCTCTTTGCAATTTTCGACGTATTCTCCATACTAAGACCAGCAAAACATATTTTGCGACCATAATTTTTTGCGGTTGTTATCGCCTGTTGAATTCTGTGAATATTACTTGAAAACGTAGTAACTAACAAGCGGCCTTTAATACCCTTAAATACTCGATCGAAAGACTCCCCTACGTTACTTTCCGATCGCGTATGACCTTTTCTCCCTGCATTTGTACTATCACTTAAGAATAGCAAGACTCCATCTTGTCCAATTTCGGCAATACGATTTAAATCCACAACTTTACCATCAACTGGGGTATAGTCAATTTTGAAATCACCTGAATGTACAATTTTTCCTTTCGGGGTATCAATAATCGTCATAACTCCATCTGGTATTGAATGGCTGACACGTAAAAATGACATTTTAAAAAAATCGAACTCAACTATAGAGTTTTCATTAATAGTCTCAAGTTGATAATCGCGCCGACCCTTCTCTTTCAATTTATGTTCAATAAGACCCAAGCTGAGTTTTGTTCCATAAATTGGAACATTAATATGTTCGAGAAAATAAGCAATTGCACCAATATGATCTTCGTGACCATGAGATATTAAAATACATTTAATCTTGTCTTTTTTTTCTATTAAGTAAGAAAAATCAGGGATGACTTTATCGATTCCATACATATCAATATCAGGAAACATAATCCCAACATCCAAAACAACAATCTCATCATCACTTTCAAAAGCCATCATGTTCTTGCCTATACCATCAAGCCCACCAAAAAATATTAAATTTAACATTAAACTAGTTTTAACTCCTTTAGTACCTCTTTTACCTGAGCACTCTCTTCTTCATTAACAGCGACAATTGGCAACCTAGGAATTCCTGTCTGAAACCCAATCATGTTTAGAGCATCTTTAACAGGTGATGGATTCGAAGTGATGAATAAGACTTTAAATAACGGCATAAGTTTCTCATTAATATTATCAGCAGCCGATTCATTCCCATCGGAATATAACTGGATCATTTTTTTTATATCATCACCTACTAAATGTGATGCTACGCTTACGACTCCAGCTCCACCAAGTTTAAGCACATCTAAGGTTAATGCATCATCCCCACTATAAAGAAAAAAATCTTTTCTTTTATTTAATTTAAGAATTTGAGCTACTTGTTCTAAGCTCCCAGCCGCTTCTTTAATTGCAATATAATTACTGCAACGTTCAGTTATTCTGATAACTGTTTCTGGCAACATATTAACACCTGTTCTTCCTGGAATATTATATATCATCAAAGGCAAATCAGTATGTTCTGCAATTTGAATAAAATGTTGATACATTCCATCCTGAGATGGTTTATTATAGTAAGGAACAACAATCATTGCACCATGGACACCTATTGCCTCTGCCATTTTTGTATATTTAATAGTCGTCTTGGTGCAGTTACTCCCTGTTCCAGCTATTACTTTTGCCTTATCACCTACTGCTTCTAGAACGGTCGCATACAAGAGCAAATCCTCTTCATGAGAAAGGGTTGGGGACTCTCCGGTAGTTCCGGTTACTACGATTGTATCGGTACCTTCATTTACTAATTTCAAGGCTATTCGCTTTACTTCTTTAAAATTTATTTCACCATTTTTATCAAATGGGGTAATCATTGCCGTCATAACTCTGCCAAACTGTGTCATTTTACTCATCCTCCTCGTCATCAGGCTATATAGCCTACTTCCCTTGCATTAACATTAAACAAAACTACAATCCTTACGACTACTTATACAAATATATTGTAAAATCATGGGGCAAATAATCGTGTTTCAAGCATACCTTGCCATATTTTTTTATACAAAAATCTAATACCCGTAGAGGATCATAATAGTATAAATCGTTATACTTCTTATCTACTGGAGCATACTTGCTTAGTAGATTTATTGCAACACCTTTCTTGGCGACATTATATGTTTTTTTAATCCAATTCTGAATATATTCATAGTTATCCTCAATCATTAGATTAAACGCGCCAGATACAAAAACATAATCGTATTTGCTATCGATGTCCTCAATACTTATATTATCGAAACTTGCTGAAGGATACTTGTCCCGAGCCATTTTAATCATTTTAGGATGAAAATCGATACCATGGTATTGGGTCCCATTATGGTGCATTTGCAAATAGGGATATAAATCACCAACACCACAACCTAAGTCCAATATACTACAATTGTTTATATCTGCAATATCAGATAAAACCTTAAAACGTATATGCTGAGATTCTTGGCTACCCCACCCCACAACATAAACATCATCAGAGGAATACTGACTAATAGTCGTATCAAAAAAATTTAATATTTTATTTTTTGTTTGCATTAAACCAGCTTCTGGCTAACTAGCTCCATTGCAATCTGTACTGCATTTGAAGCTGCTCCTTTTCGAAGATTATTCGAAACGATAAACATGGTCATCCCATTATCGCTTGAAATATCTCGTCGAATTCGGCCAATTAATGTGTCATTTGTATCAACGCATTCTACTGGCGTAGGATACTCATTCTGCGAGGGATTGTCTACAATCTTTATTCCAGGGAACTCGCCCAATAGCTTCTTAACATCTTCTATTTCAAAATCTTTCTCGACATCAATATTAACCGCTTCACTGTGTCCAATAAATACAGGCACTCTTACACATGTTGCCATTAATTCTATAGAGTCATCACCCATTATTTTTTTTGTTTCATCCGTCATCTTCATTTCTTCTTTTGTATAATCGTTGTCCATAAACACATCGATATGAGGAATTAGATTAAATGCAATCTGTTTTGTAAATTGTTTCGGTTCTATAACCCCTTGTCCATTTAGGATGCCAGCCGTTTGATTCGCTAATTCACTCATTGCATCTTTACCTGCACCTGAAGTTGCTTGGTAAGTCGATGTAATAACTCGCTTAATTTTATAAGCATCATGTATTGGTTTTAATGCCAATACAAGTTGCGCAGTCGAACAGTTTGGATTGGCAATAATTCCTTTATGTTCCTTAAGTGCATTTGGATTAACTTCAGGAACAACTAGTGGTACTGATTCATCCATTCGATAAAAGCTAGTATTATCAATAACGATTGCACCTGCTTTTACAGCTATTGGAGCATATTTTTCACTAATAGCTGCCCCCGCACTAAATAACGCGATATCAACATCTTTGAAAGCGTCTTCATTTAACACTTTAATTTCTTTATTTTTATTCTTAAAAATAACTGCTTTTCCAACCGATCTTTCTGAGGCTAATAGGATTAATTTATTAACTGGAAACTTAAATTCCTCCAATACCTTTATTATCTCTGTCCCGACAACTCCAGTTGCGCCAACAACAGCAACGTTATACTTTTTCATTATTCATTCCTCCATGTTTTTTTAAAAACTTTCAACGTCACTCTAATATACATGAGTGTTGAAATTTATTATTCTTAATTATAAGTCTAATAAACTTTCTAAACCATAAACTAGTGTGTTTATTTTAACGACTTCTCTAATAGACATCAAGACCCCAGACATATAGGTCTCTCTTGATACAGCATCATGCCTTAAAGTAAGATACTGACCTTTCGCTCCAAATATTACTTCCTGATGAGCAACCATTCCAGGCAATCGAACACTATGAATATGTATTCCCTTATAGTTAGCGCCTCTTGCACCATCGATGTTTGCAACTTCATCATTGAGTTCAGGATTAAAAGAATCTCGTTCTTCAGCCATTAATTGTGCAGTCTTAACCGCTGTACCTGATGGGAAATCTGCTTTTTGATTATGATGATATTCAACAATCTCTGCAGTATCAAAATACTTTGATGCAATTTTAGCAAAATGCATCTGTAGTATTGTCCCTATCGCAAAATTAGGGGCAATAATAATTCCTTTTTTAGTTTTCTTACACAAGTCAGAGATCTCCGCCAAATCATCATCGGTAAAACCTGTGGTTCCAATAACACCACGTGCACCATTATTCAGTATAGTTCGGACAGTATCCATTCTGGCTTCTGGTCTTGTAAAATCTACAACTACATCTGTTTTATTTTTACTTAAATACTCTGCTAAGCTAATATTAATATCACATTCTTTAACTAAGACCATATCCTCCGTTTTTTTTACAGCATTAACGGTTTCTTTTCCCATTTTACCTAATGCACCATTCACTATAACTTTAATCATTTCAACCTCCCTTAGCTCACACCAGTGTGGCCGAAACCACCTTCGTTTCGCTTCGTTTCTTTAAGTTTAGTCACACATTTAAACCTAGCTTTCACAACTGGTGATATTACTAACTGTGCAATACGATCACCTTTTGCTATTTCAAAATCGTTCTCACCAAGATTCCACATTATTATTTTTATTTCACCCCGATAATCTGCATCTATTGTACCAGGTGAATTCGGAACCATAATTCCTGACTTTAATGTCAGGCCACTTCTTGGACGTATTTGTCCTTCATATCCTTCTGGAATCGAAACTTTAATACCGGTTGGAATAAGTCTTCGCTCACCCTTCTTTAGAATTAACGTTTCTGCTGACTGCAAATCAACACCAGCCGCATGGACCGTTTGGTACTCAGGCAAAGTTAATCCTTTAAAGTGGGCTAAACATTCGATATTGATCTCAACAATATTTATCATTTTATTATTCCTTCAAATACATTCTTTTTAAAGTTCCCAATTGATGTTAGCGCATAAAATTCTGGATTAAAAATATAATCGAGCAACTGTAATAGGTCTTCAACTTCTATCTTATTAATAATTTTTGATATTTCCTCTACTTCCATTACTTTCTCATAATAAAAATAGTTTTTACCGTTCCAAGACATCTTATTACCAGTAGACTCAAGTCCTAGTATCAAGTTACCCTTTAACTGCTCTTTAGCAGTCCTTAACATTTTAACAGGAAAATCTTTCTTTAAGTCCTCTATTTTTTCTATTACCAGAGATAAAACATCCCGTGCGTTTTTCATCCCAGTACCAGCGTATATTGTAAATAAACCACTATTTTTAAAGTATTGAGGGTATGAAAAAATCGAGTATACTAAGCCTCGTTTTTCTCTAATTTCCTGAAACAACACGCTACTCATAGATCCACCGATAATACTTGATAAAACAAGTAAGGGATATCGTCGTTGATCATGATATGACAAACCTCTACTTCCAAAACATAGATGAGTTTGCTCAGTTTCTTTATTAATTAAATTAATTCCTGGTTTAAACACTGGCAATTTTGCTTCTTTATGTGTTTTCTTTTTACCCTTAACATCCCCGAATATTTTCTTTATTTTGTCCTTAATGACTTCTGTTTTGAACTTACCAGCGACTGAAATGATAATATTCCCTGGGAAATAGTGCTCGTCTAGATAGCTTATAACATCTTCTCTTGTTAGTTCACTTACTACATTTTTTGTCCCAATAACAGGTTGGCCCAAATTAAAATCTGGCCAAATATTACGCACATATAAATCATGAATAATTTCATCGGGGCTATCTTCGTACATTTTAATTTCTTCAAGTACGACACGTTTTTCTGTTTCAATATCAGATTCACGATATAGGGAATTAAAAAAGATATCACTCATTAAACCAAGTGCCGTATCAAAGTGCTCATCGAGGACTGTTGCATAGTAAGCAGTATGCTCTTTACTTGTATAAGCATTTAATTTTCCGCCAACTGAGTCGAGTACTTCTGCAATTTCTCTAGCAGTACGATTTTTCGTACCTTTAAAGTTCATATGCTCAATAAAATGAGATATACCGTTACGGTTTTTGGGTTCGTTGCCTGATCCACTTCCAACAAATATTCCCAGAGAAATACTTTTTACATAAGGAATTGGTTCAATGACAACTGTAAGCCCGTTTTGAAATTTTTCAATCTGATACAAAGTACTTACACCGTTATATTGGTTAAGCTCTAATAAAGCTTACACGTCCACGGGCATCGACTTCTTCGATCTTAACTTCCAGCTCATCACCAACGCTAAAGGCATCTTCAAGATTTTTCAAAAACTTATCTGATGCTTTAGATATATGTAATAAACCTTCTTTCCCAGGTAAGAACTCAAGAAATAAACCAAAATTTGTTATTTTTTTAACAACACCAGTGTATACTTCACCTTTTTCAGGATCTTTACAGATACCGTTAATTTCTTTTATTGCAAGATCAATTGATGCTTTATCTACAGCAGCGATATTTACTTTTCCACCATCACTAATATCGATGCGAGCACCGGTTCTTTCGATAAGTGCTTTAATATTTTTACCACCTGGACCAATTAATCCACCCACTTTATCTTCAGGTATCGTAATTGTCTCAATTCGAGGAGCATAATTGGATAGCTCTTTGTTTGAAGATGAAATAGTACTGATCATTTTATCTAATATTTCAAGTCTTGCTGTTTTTGCTCTACTTAGTGATTCTTTGATTATTTCAAATGTTATACCAGTAATTTTGATATCCATTTGTAGTGCAGTAATTCCATTTCGTCCACCTGCAACTTTAAAATCCATGTCACCTAAGTGATCCTCAAGACCTGCAATATCAGTTAATATAGTATGTGTATTTTCACCTTTTATTAAACCCATTGCAATACCAGATACTGGTTCTTTAATAGGCACTCCTGCTTGCATCATAGCTAATGAAGCGCTACAAATACTCGCCATGGATGACGAACCGTTCGATTCCATTATTTCGGAAACGATTCTAATAATATAAGGGAATTCATCATTGCTTGGAATTATTTTTGAAACTGCTCTTTCTGCTAATGCACCATGACCAATTTCTCTTCGTCCTGGGCCTGGTCTTCCACTTACTTCATTAACACTGAAAGCTGGGAAGTTGTAGTGTAAAAAGAATCTTTTCTTATATGCTTCTTCCATACCATCAACTAATACTTCATCTTTACCCGCACCTAAAGTAACAACTCCTAAACTCTGAGTTTCTCCTCTTGTGAACAATGCTGACCCATGGGTTCTTGGAAGAACATCTACTTCACAGGTTATGTCTCTTATTTCATCGATACCTCTTCCATCTGTTCTTTTTTTATCTACGAGGATTGACTCACGCACTATATCACTTTCCATATTTGAAAAAATTTTAGATACATCCATTTTCTGATTAGCAAACTCTTCTTCACCAAACTTTTCTAATGCGTAATCCATTATTTTTTTCTTTGCTGTATCAATTGCTTCATATTTTTCTAATTTACCGCTCACATCTAATGCAGCTTTAAGCTCTGGCTTGAATTTAGCCTCAAGTTCTTCGATAAGTGACTTATCGATTTCTGGTATAATTACTTCCCATTTTTCCTTACCAGCTTCTTTTACTAGATCTTCCTGCAAAATAATTAATTTTTTAATAGTCTCATGACCAAGTTCAAGTGCCTTAAGCATATCTTCTTCACTTATTAAATCCGCACCAGCCTCTACCATCATAATGGCATCTTTTGTACCGGATATAGAAAGATGTAATTTGCTTACCGCCAGTTGTTCAATTGAAGGATTAATAACAAATTCGCCATCTACCATTCCAACAATCACACCTGCAATTGGTCCAAGAAATGGAATTGGAGAAATACTTAGCGCCGCAGAAGCTGCAATAGCCGCTAGTGGCTCTGGCAAATGGTTGGCATCATAACTTAAAACCTGGATTGTAACACTTACTTCGTTAACAAATCCCTTTGGGAACAAAGGTCTAATTGGTCTATCAATTAATCTAGAAGTTAGGGTTTCATCAGTTGAAGGTCTTCCTTCTCTTTTAAAGAAGTTCCCTGGTATGCGTCCTGCTGCATACATTTTCTCAGTATAATTAACGGTTAAAGGGAAAAAATCTTGTCCTTCTTTTGCTTCTTTCTTACCAACAACAGCTGCAAAAACAACAGTATCGCCACTTTTGACTAGCACCGCCCCATCTGCTTGTCTGGCTATTCTTCCTGTTTCAATAGAAATTTCTGAGTCATTAATGACTGTTTTTACAACTTTTTTATTCATTTGGTAATCTCCCTAAAATATTTAGATCGTAGTAATTATCTTCTTAATCCCAGTTTTTTAATTAAAACTTTGTAACGTTTATCTTCTTTTCCTTGCAGATAAGTAAGTAATCTTTTTCTTTGTCCAACCATTAACAATAACCCACGTCTAGAATGATTATCTTTTTTGTTTTCTTTTAAATGCTCAACTAAGTGGTCAATTTTCTTTGTTAAAATTGCAACTTGTACTTCTGGCGAACCTGTATCTTTATCATGTGTACGATATTCTTCTATAATAACATCTTTTTGTCTATCAATTAAACTCACGTTTTCACCTCCTGGTAGAGATTGATTCTATCACATTCAATAAACATTGCACAATTATTTTTTATGGGTTTTTTGAAATTTATTCTGAATCTGCTTCTTGATTCTTTCCATAGATTTCATCAACAATATATAATGGTCTATGCTTAACCTGCTCATAGATTCTACCGATATATTCCCCGATCAATCCGATTGTTAACAACTGGGTTCCACCGAGTATCAAAACAACAATAATTAAAGAGGACCACCCTAAAATAGTTTTATCCGTAAAAAAATGAATAAATACAATGTAACAGGCATATACAAACCCACTTGTTGCAACCAAACATCCTAGATACAAAGAAATTTTTAAAGGGGCAGAAGAAAATGAGGTAATCCCATCTAGTGCAAAATGCATCATCTTTCTTAATGAATACTTAGTTTCACCTGCATATCGGCTATCCCTATCATACAGGATCCCAATACTCTTGAATCCGATCCAGCTAATCATTCCTCTTACATACCGATGCATTTCATTCATTGTTAAAAAATTTTCTAGAACTCGTCGCGAGATAATCCGATAATCACCTACATTCACCGGAATATTTATACTCACTATACGACTAAGCAACTTATAGAATAATGAGGCTGTTTTCTTTTTGAAAAATCCCTCACCTCTCCGACTTTTCCTTACAGCATACACAACATCATATCCCTCATTTATCTTTGAATATAAATCTACAATAAACTCTGGAGGATCCTGCAAATCACCATCTATTACAACCACGAACTGACCTGCGGAATTTTCTAAACCAGCCGTTATTGCATATTGATGCCCATAATTTCTTGATAAATTGACCAAAACATAATTCGTTTTTAAAGAACATTTCTCTTTCAAAAGTGAAAAGCTACTATCAGTTGACCCATCATTTACCCATATAATCTCGACTTCGTTCTCTTTGATATTAAATTTTTGATTTAGCATAATTGCTAAATCATCTAATCGTTTGTAGAACTCTGCAACGATCAACTCTTCGTTAAATATTGGAACAACAATGGATAGTTTCATTAGATTTGTCATTTCTTTCGATATATCTCTATCATGTTATTTTCATGTTTTCCCTCAGAACCATAATATTTACTCATGAAACTCTTATATAATAACATCTTTGACCGAATATACTCTAAGGTTTTTTTATCCATAGTATCATTAACAAATGCATCAACTATCACAAATTCTGATTGATCGATTACAGCATGTATACCTTCTGCATTATGAAAAAGATACGATTCATATGCTCGATATTTAGATTTATAAAAAATCGGATACATCGATGTCGATCCCAAAATGCTATAATCCTTGTGATTTGGGATTAACTGATGAAACTGCCTTTTGTATTCTGAGTAATTATAATTATGGTATTTATATATATATACGCTCGTCCCAGCAACATTAAATATTAGGACCCCACTCATAATTGCCAGCATAAATTTTCTATTTAGCGTATTGATCATCAGAATCATTAAACATAAAACAGACGGGATTAGAAGTAATAAATATAATTCATTAAACCTTGGCAAAACAAGAAATTGAAGAATAAACAGGACTGGCAACATCATTAGAACATTTTTGTATTTATGATCTATTGTTCTATAGTTTTTT
>Ga0075111_1001323_pt1 | contig 11368 bp, 3 predicted proteins | sample AntAceMetag02UKK_FD_69787 | JGI IMG/M metagenome (GOLD analysis project Ga0075111, IMG submission 69787) | Saline lake microbial communities from Ace Lake, Antarctica - Antarctic Ace Lake Metagenome 02UKK | ecosystem: Environmental > Aquatic > Non-marine Saline and Alkaline > Saline | place... | reverse complement strand
CTCGCCATGGTATATTTCAATTGATGACATATCACTGGACGAGTTCGCTGCTGGAACACCAGCACCTCCAACTGACCCTATACCGGCAAATGCTTCAGCAGATATACCAGTTGATGGTACATGCACCTGGACATTCGGCGAAAATACCGCAACCTACGACCTGATGTTTGGTCCTGCTGGCAATATGATGGAAGTCGTTTCTGGTGAAGATGCAGGAGCTACCGGGTCATACGCCTATACTGGCCTCAATACTAGTACAACGTATGAATGGCAAGTTATTGAATACAATGGTGCATTGACCACAAATGGCCCGGTTTGGGGTTTTTCTACAGGTTGTGGTGTATCAGCAATACCATTTAGCCAAGACTTTGATGGTACAGGTTTTCCACCTTTATGCTGGGGTAAATATAGTGGTTTACTTGAAGATACAATCACCCTTACCACTACCACATCAGGCTGGTTTTCTGATGATTGGAGGAATATTACCGGAACAGATAAAGCAGCAAAAGCTAATATCTGGAGTACTACGTTTAAATATTGGTTAGTTACTCCTGAAATTGATTTGGGTGACGGCAGCACAGATTATCAACTGGAATTTGATTTAGCGCTGATGGCTTATGGCGGCTCAAATCCCCCTGCTTTAACAGGTGTTGATGATAAATTTGCTGTGGTAATTTCACTCGATGGCGGCGTAAGCTGGTATTCTGCAAATACTCTTCGCCTATGGGACAATGCTGGTTCTGCTTTTGTCTATAACGAAATCAGTAATCTTGGTCAACGCACCATAATTTCATTAGCAGATTATAGCGGCACTGTTAAGTTAGGCTTTTATGGTGAATCAACCGTAAGCAATGCCGACAACGAATTAATGATTAATAACTTGTTAATTGATGTACCCGCTGATTGCCCGACACCCTTAGCTTTTACTGCTGAGAACCCAACAGCCAATAGTATTGACCTAAGTTGGACCCCCGGCGGTGATGAATTATTATGGGACCTGGTTTATGGCGAACCCGGTTTTGACCCTGATGCTGCAGGAACCTTAGTAGAAGGAATAACAGCAAACCCATATACCTTAGAAGGATTAACTGCTGTGACTGCCTATGATGCCTACGTTAGGGCGGATTGCGAAACAGATGAAGTGAGTGAATGGTCGAGCTCTGTTTCTTTTGAAACCCTTCCAACTTGTCCCGCACCCATCGAACTTGAAGCCACAGATGTAAGCACTACATCAGCCACGCTGGCATGGACAGCCCTTGGTGAAGAAACCGCCTGGGATGTTGCCTACGGTGAACCTGGGTTCAATCCTGATTCGGCAGGTACAATCCTTGCCGTTAACACAAATCCATATTTACTTGATGGCTTGACCGTTGCTACTGCATATGAATTTTTTGTACGTGCTGATTGTGGCACTGATGAAGTTAGTTTATGGGCTGGCCCCGTGAATTTCTCAACCATGTGCGAGGCCTTAGCAACATTCCCCTGGATTGAAACTTTTGAAGATGATTCTGAAACAAGAATTTGCTGGAATCAAATTCAGGAAGTAGAAACAAGCAACTGGACATTTAATGCTGGCTCATCTGGCGGATCCATTCTTGCAGCCCATAATGGAGTGCTAAACGCTCGTTTTGTTTCAGTAACAGGCGACAACTCTCCAATCACTAAATTGGTTACTCCAATGCTTGATCTATCCTCCATACCATCTGCGGCAGTTACCTTCTACCTTGGACAGGAAGATTGGTTCGGTGACCAAAATGAAACAAAGGTTTATTACCGGCTGAGTCCGGCAGATGCATGGGTTGAATTACTTCATGTTACTGAGAACCTGGCCGACTGGACTGAATACCTTGTTCTTCTTCCAGAGCTTACAGCAACATATCAAATTGCTTTTGAAGGAATTAACAATTTTGGTCGTGCCAATGTTATAGATGACGTAACTGTTGCGGAAATTTCATTAGGATCACTCGAAGGGATAGTTACAGAAGCGGGTGTAGGCCCAATTGAAAATGCAATGGTATATTCCGGCGTTTACGAAGGCTACACCGATGCAGATGGATACTACAATATCCCAAATATTTTACCTGGAACCTATACCTTCACTTGTGAAGCAGGTGGATTTTTGCCTGTTACCGCCGAAGTTGAGATTATTGCCGACGAAACAGCAACACAAGATTTTGAATTAGGAGCCCCTGTGTTTGGTGTAGATCCAACATTCCTGGAGGAATTCCTAATACCCGGTGAAACTTCCATGCAAACACTTACCATTTCGAATACGGGCAGTACCCCACTGACGTGGAGTGCATCCTTTGAAATATTCGAACCATCAAAAGCAAATTATTCTGCTGAACAGCAATTAGGAAAAACGTTTACTAGAAATTTCCCAAAAAGCACGACAGTAGAATCATCATTGTCCGGTTTCTCTAAAATGAACCTTGGTACTGATGAGTATACTACCTGTCCTGATGGTTCAATTTTTAGCCAACCAGTAGAAACAGTTAACTGGGGGGTAGCATCATCTGAACTCGCCCCAGGTTATGCATGTTATCAATATTTCACTGATCTTTCGGCCCCCATTGGTGGAATAACCTTTTGGGGTGGAAATCTTGTTTATTCTGGCGGCTGGTCTGCTTGCGGCACGGAAGACCCTATGACCTTCACCATTAAACTTTATGAGGATAATGCTGGGATTCCCGGAAATGAAGTTGCCTCTTTCACACCAACTATTACAAGGGTCAGTACAGGTATTGCTTTAGGAACTTATGGTGATTTTTACATGTATCAGTTTTCATTTGATCAGTCTGTTTTTATACCTAATGGATGGGTTTCTATTGTTGGACAAACAGCCGAACCGAATTGTTGGTTTATGTGGGCCTCAACATCTGAGCTCTCTGCATCTCCATATTTGCAATGGGACGGAACCGCTTTTTCTGTTGGTGATTATGGTTTAAGTTTGTGTTTTTCTGAAGGTGAACCTTCTGGATCTTGGTTGTCAATGGAACCCAATAGTGGCACAGTGGATCCCGGAATGGATCAAGTTCTGGATGTTACATTTGATGCTACCCAGTTATTGGATGGCCTATATACTGCGGATATTCATTTCAACCACAATGCACCAGATCCTCTTGACGGCACAAACACTGTCCCTGTCACGCTAACGGTTGAATCTGTTGATCCTCCGGGAGTACCAAGCAATCCTGATCCTGCAAACGCATCTACCTTGATTCCACTTCAACCTGTGTTTAGCTGGACCAATGGTAGTGGAACTGCAGAAACAAAGATCAAACTGTTAGAGGGAGTAGGCGATTTTGCCACACTAGTCCATGAATCCGAATACTTTGTAGGCAATAGCTTCGACCTTGCAAGCATTGGCGATACACTTAAATACAAACAAAGGTATTCCTGGATAATAACATGTAGAAATTCTGCTGGCGAAACAAGCAATGCTGCATGGTTTTTTCAAACCATTGGTTTTGGAAATATTATTGGAACAGTAAGCAATCCGTTTTCAAAAGGACCGCTCGAAGGGGTAACCATTACAGCAGAAGAAGTACGCTATACTACCGAAACAGGCCCTGATGGAACCTATGCATTAGAAGGTATTCTTGAAGGGACTTACCTAATTACTGCCAAAAAAGACGGTTATTATCCACAAACCAAGGAAGCTTTTGTAGCTGTACCAGCCCACCAGACCGATACCGTTGATTTTGTGTTAGAGCTGGTACTTCCTCCACCGTTTGGGCTACGTGCAGAGGTTCAAAATCTTACAGATGTTTTACTGAAATGGTATGCACTTGACGGTGCTTTTACAGAATTCAGATATGATGACGGAACTGCTACCGGCCAACTTGGTTTCGGGACTGGCACAACAAATTCAATACTTGGTGCTGTACATCGGAATAACGCTACTATAAATGAAATCACATGGTGGACCACAGCTGATGGTGGCCCACACACCATGGTCGATGTTTGGATTCTTGGCCTTGATTCACTTGGAGCTCCAGACGGAACCCAGGTATTGTATCATGGTATTAACATCCCTAACACTGACGCGCAATGGAATTTACTTACTTTGCTTACTCCAGTTGAAGCACCAAATGGATTTTTAATTGGCATTAGTTATAATGGCTTTGCAGGCCTGGGTACTGATGATGGCCTTGATGCACCATGGGAATTCCAACCAAATACTCAATATGGAGTTTCAGATTATACTGCATTTGCCTTTACAGCAATTGAAAATTGGGGTTTTCCAGTTAATTACCTTATCAGGGCCGTTGGGGTAGATAATGGCTCGCTTGATACTGATGATAATGTTGCCATTAATGGCTTACCAACAGGCAATGCTTTAATTGGAAGCAAACTTGAAGTACCAGTAGTTACCGGTGAGCCTGCTTATTCCCACAACACAGACAAAGGCTTATTAAGCTACGATGTATATAAGGACGATTTATTCCTAGTTAATACACCCGACACTGCTGTTATGGATAATGGTCTTGCTGCCGGAGAATATGCCTATAAGGTAACTGCCATTTATGACGAAGGTGAGTCAGTAGCTGCTGGCCCTGTTATTGCGAGTATTCTAGCTCCCCCAACCCTGACCATTGCAGAACAAGTTGGCCCGGATGTTTACCTTGAATGGGAAAGCAACCTTGCCGGTGCAGAAGACCCTTATTTCAACATATGGAGAGCTGTTGATACCGGTGAATTTGAATTACTTGCCACAACAACCGATAACTGGTATTTTGATGAAACTGCTGCTTTAGGATCCACTTATTACTATACTATTAGTGAGGTTGCAGCTGTTGGTGTCGAAACAGCAAGGTCAAATGAAGAAAGTGTTGAAGTATTTTGTCCATTGCCTTATGATTTACTCACTTCCGACATCACTGATGTTTCAGCAAACCTAAGCTGGAGTGGCTACATGGAAGACGAATGGGATAACATTATTTATGGTGAACCTGGCTTTGACCCGCTTACAGAAGGTACGCTTGTAGCTGGACTTACACAAAGTCCTTTCCTATTAGATGGACTGATGTCTGCAACTTCATACGACTGGTATGTAAGGTCTTATTGCGACCCCGACAATATTGGTTTGTGGGCAGGTCCTGCATCATTCAATACCATCATTTGCTTACCAGAAGACAAATGTGCCTACACTTTAGAACTTGATGATTCTTACGGTGATGGTTGGAATGGTGCTGCCGTTGATATTTATCAGGTAGGTGTATTCATTGGTACCTATACCATAGATGATGGATATTTCAGCTCTTATTCAGTACCACTTTGCGATATGACGCTTACAGAGTTATATTGGGTATCTGGAGCTTACGATAGTGAATGTAGTTTTACCCTTCTTGCCCCCGACGGATCAACTTTGTATAGTTTTGCTGTAGCACCTGCTGATGGTGAAATGTTCTTTGACTTTACCACAGAGTGCCCTGCTTGTCCTATGCCAACAGGTCTTTTTGCCAATAATGTTACAACAACATCGGCAGATCTTAACTGGACTGCAGGTGGTAGCGAAACAGAATGGAACGTATTGTGGGGTGAAGCCGGTTTCGATCCGGACACTTTAGGGACACTCGTGGCAGACATTACAGTTATTCCTTATTTGCTGGAGGGTTTGATGGAAAACACAGCCTATGACTTCTACGTACAGGCAGTTTGCGGTGAAAGTGTATTCAGCGAATTTGCCGGACCGGCTGGTTTCGTTACACCATGTCCAAACTTCCCATTCCCATTCTACGAAGACTTCACTACAGTTGCCACAGGCAGCATACCCGATTGCTGGAGCATCCAGGGATTGGGAGGGACAAACTGGAGTGTACAAGCCTCGGCCAATGCAGGTGGTGAACTTCCTGAGATGAGGTTCAATTGGACACCATCATTTACGGGTGTTTCAATGCTTATTAGCCCATTAATCAACACTACTGGCAATACAATGATATCATTGTCATTTAAGCACTTTTTAGATTGGTACTCAAGCACAAGTGATATTAGTGTGGCCACCACTTCCGATGGAATTACATGGCATGAGGTATGGTTAGAAACCGCAGCTGCAAATGTTGGACCGGATGAACTTTCCCTGTTGATAGACAACATGGATGTTGGTTCAGAAAGCTTCCAGTTTGCGTTCATCTTTGATGGTTACACTTTTGATATCGACTATTGGTATATCGATGACGTTGCACTGGATGTATATGTACCTCCAACACAAGATATCCTATTGGCAGAGGGCTGGAGTGCATGGTCATCCTATATGGATCCAATGACAGACGCTATGTTTGCTGATGTTGTTGCCCCGGTAGCCGACCAAATAATTATTTCACAATACTTCACCGAAGTTTACTGGCCTGCTAATGTATTTCCTCCTAATCCTCCGGGTCCTGGTATCAATACAATGGGTGATTTCAGTAATGCACATGGCTATGTAACCAAGATGAACCAAGCAGCCACACTACCTGTTTCAGGTATGATGGCTAATGCAACAGTGGATCTTGTTGCAGGCTGGAACCTGTTGCCGGTAATCAGCGATTGTGATGTGAATGTTACACTACTCGACTCAATTCCAGGTTTTGTTATTGCATGGGATATTGCAGCACCTGGTGGAGTTTACTATCCACTGTATGGCATCCGGGACTTTGATGTTATGGTTCCCGGTTCGGCTTACTGGGTGAAGATGGATGCCCCCGGCAGCTTTACATTCCCTGAATGTACCCCAATGGACAATGCCAGTGCCTTCAAGCCTTACAACTTTGTGAATACTACCGATTGGGAAGTAAACTACTCTGGAGTTTCACATGCTGTTATTTTTGACGAAATTGCAGCCAGCAACCTGCTTGCAGGCGACATCGTTGGTGCATTTACCGCCGATGGAACATGTGCAGGTATTGCTGAAGTACAAGGTGGAAGCTTTGCCCTTAAGGCATTTGCCGATGACAATACCACGCTTAACCCCGATGGTTTTGTTGAAGCTGAAACTTTGAACTACAAAGTTTACCGTCAAGCTACAGGTGAAGAGTTCATCCTTGGTGTAACTTATGATTTTTCAGCACCTAATACTGGCTTGTTTGCAACAAATGGTTTATCGGTTGTTTCCGATCTTACCATGAGCGTAACCGGCATCAACACACAGATGCTTAACGGACTCTCAGTATATCCTAATCCATCAACTGGAATCTTCAACATTTCCATTGGTAACCTTGATCAGGATATCAACTACGTAATTGTAAATGCCAAAGGACAGGAAATATTCGAAGCAAAACTCCTCGAAACACAGGAGATTGATTTGAGCTCTGCACCTAAAGGCATCTACTTCATCAAGTTTATCAGCAACGAAGTTCTCCGTATCGAGAAAGTTGTAATTAAGTAAGCTTTGATGTAATACATTTACAAAGCCCCGCCTTACGGCGGGGCTTTTTTTATGCGAATCGGGTAAGATATTAAATAGAAAATAATCCGCGCTTTTCCGTGCAATCCGCGTCTAAAAAAATGACGCGGATTACGCAGGTTACGCGGATAAAAAACTTGATGGGAATAAACAAAACCATTGCTAACAATTATTCATTACCTTTGTAGTAGCTAATATTTTACTCGTTAACACTAAATATGCCATGTAATGACTAATTTAATAACTGTTAATGATTTTGTTTTGGATGCTTTTAATCCTACTGCCCTTGCCAAAGGAATTGCTTTGCGCATGCGCAAACGACGGTTGGAATTAAATCTAACTCAAATGGGCCTGGCTACGAAGGCCGGAGTAACTCTTGGTTCCCTCAAACGATTTGAGAATAGTTTCGAGGTTTCCCTGAAGCACTTGTTGATGATAGCGGTGGTTTTGGATGCCACAGAAACCTTTGGTGAATTATTTAGCATAAAACAATACCAGAGCATTGATGAAATGTTAAGTGCCTCATCACCAAAAAAAAGGCAGAGAGGAAAGCGAAATGATTAATAACTTGAATAGTGTTGATGTATTTATGGAGGATAGACTGGTTGGGAGACTGGCTCTTTCGCCCGACCACCGTTGTGTTTTCGAATACACACCTGAATGGTTGCAAACGGGATTTTCTATCTCACCCTTTTATATACCAATTAAGCCTGGAGTTTTTATTGCCAGAATGGTTCCCTTCGAAGGTCTTTTCGGGGTTTTCAATGATAGTCTCCCGGATGGTTGGGGCAAATTATTAACGGATAGATGGTTAATGGAAATGGGGCAGAATCCTTCAAAGCTCACAATTATTGACAGGCTTAGCCTTGTTGGGAGCAGCGGAATGGGGGCTTTAATTTATCGACCAAATAAGAGTAGTCAATTTGAAAACAAAATCCATAACCTTGAATATTATGCTAATGAGGTTGAAAAGATTTTGCGTGTTGAACCAACTTCGTCATTAGATGAACTGGTGAATATTGCTGGATCATCCGGTGGTGCCCGACCAAAGATATTAATTCGAATTGAGGGAATCGAATGGCTGGTGAAATTTAAAGCATCCAATGATCCTGATGAAGTAGGACGGATTGAGTATGAACATTCGCTTCTGGCAAAAAAAAGTGGTATCGAGATGCCTGAAACAAGGTTGTTTGAAGGAAAATACTTTGGAACACGTCGTTTTGACCGCAATGATAAAACGCGTATTCATACACATTCTGCTGCGGGTTTGCTTTATGCCAGCCACCGTTTGCCCTCGTTGGATTATATTGCATTAATGCAGGCAACAATGGCTTTGACCAGAGACATTAGGGAAGTTGAAAAATTATTTCGGCAAATGGTTTTTAATGTGATAATTGGTAATAAAGATGACCACGCCAAAAATTTCTCTTTTATTTTTCAAAACAATCAGTGGAAACTTTCGCCGGCTTATGACCTGCTGCCATCTGATGGCTTCAATAACAATCATACAAGTACTGTCAATGGAAAAGGAAAACCTACTATTGATGATTGTTTGGATGTAGCCCGGCAGTCTTCCTTAGTATTGAAAAATGCCAGAAGAATAATAGATGAGGTGGTGGATATCTACAATAACTATGTAATTTAGTTGGGCATTAATTGGGCTCCAACGCAAGACGAAACGCAAAATGCCGACCTTCGGTCGTGCATGCTCGAAGCTTCGCTTCGGCACACCGAACTCTAAACTATATTTTTAATGAAACGCTGCCATCAGCAGGTCAATATCCTGGAAGGGAAGGTCGTAGTATTGGCCAACTAAATTATTGGTAACTATTCCGTTAAACAGATAAACCCCCTGCCTGAAGTGAAAATCCTGTCGCAGCAACTTTTCAATCCCACCCATTTCACCTGCCTTGATGAGTATGGGGGCAAAGAAATTACTCAATGCGACAGATGCAGTTTGTGGTACCCTGGAAGAAATATTTGGCACACAATAATGTGTAACACCGTGAACCTGAAAAACGGGATCGTTGTGGGTCGTGATACGAGAGGTTTCAACACAGCCTCCCTGGTCGATACTTACATCAACAATTACAGACCCGGATTTCATTTTTGAAACCATATCCTCGGTAATTATAATGGGGCAGCGGTGTTCCCTGGCATGGACGGCCCCAATAACAACATCTGCAGTTTGAAGTGCTTTTATGAGTTCGGACTGCTGGATGATGGAAGTGAAAATATTTTGATGTAAGCGTCCCTGCAATTGCCTTAGCTTGTAAATTGAATTATCGAAAACTTTTACCAAGGCCCCAACACCCAGGGCAGCTCGGGCAGCAAACTCACCAACTGTACCGGCGCCCAGCACCACCACTTCGGCAGGGGCTATTCCGGTAAACCCGCCCAACATGCGGCCGGTTCCATATTCATTATCCGCAAGATACCCTGCTGCAATATGGATGGATGTTGTGCCGGCAACTTCGCTGATGGATTGTACAACCGGGGCTGCATCAGATTTATCTTTGATGTATTCGAAAGCTATGGCTGTGGTTTTTTTCTGGGTCAGTCGCTGAAAATAGTTTTTACTGTGTGAAGTGAGATGAAGTGCTGATAGCAATGTTTGTCGCTGGCTTAAAAACTCAATCTCACTTTCGCAGATTGGGGCTACCTTTAATATCACCTCCGCCTGAAAAACCTCGGCAGCACTCCCTACTATTTGTGCGCCAGCTTCGGCATATGCATGGTCACTGAAATGGGTAGCCTTACCGGCATCCTTTTCAACAATCACTTCATGCCCATTGTCAACGAGCATCTTAACGGCATCAGGAATTAGTGCGATCCTTCTTTCCTGGAATTTCGTTTCACGGGGCAATCCCAGTATCAATTTTTTCTTTGCATTACCAACTTCGAGCATCTCTTCCTGTGGCAGCAACTGCTCTTTTGTACCAAAGCCAAAATATTTTCCTTGTTGTGGTTCCATTCGAAAGGATTGTTAGGTTTGTTTTCCAAAAATAAGTATTTTTCAGGATAGTAGGGAAAGTGATGGGAATAATTATTTTTCGATTGTGGAAATGTTGCTGGAGGACGGATGGATGGTGATCGGTGATCGGTGATCGGTGATCTGTGATCGGTGATCGGTGATCGGTAAATGGTGATCGGTGATCGGTAAATGGTGATTGACGGGTGACGGGTTACATACACTCACTGCACTTGACAACTTTCTTTGTTTTCGCTGCTAACCGTTCGAAGTTTGATGACCGACAAAGATATTTCTGTCAATAATGATAAACGAAAGCTCTAATAAACTGCTTGCAAAACTTCGAACTGGCATTTTACTTTAAAAGTAATTGTTCCACCAAGAGCATTGCGATTTTGTTATTCCTTCGGTCCTCAGTTCTCAGTCATCAGTCTTCAGTGCCGAAAAACCAGAAATCTGTGATTTCATAGTTTTTCGAGCATCCTCGAAAAGTTACGAAAATTGAAAATTTTCTACTTTTCGGGATCTTCCGTCTTCGGGCTTCCGTCTTCGGTCTCCAGTGCCGAAAAACCAGAAATCTGTGATTTCATAGTTTTTCGAGCATCCTCGAAAAGTTACGAAAATTGAAAATTTTCTACTTTTCGGGATCTTCCGTCTTCCACCTTCCATCTTCCGCCTTCTGTCTTCCACCTTCTGTCTTCCGTCTTCCGTCTTCCACCTTCTGTCTTCCGTCTTCAGTGCCGAAAAACCAGAAATCTGTGATTTCATAGTTTTTCGAGCATCCTCGAAAAGTTACGAAAATTGAAAATTTTCTACTTTTCGGGATCTTCCGTCTTCGGGCTTCTGTCTTCCGTCTTCCACCTTCCGCCTTCTGTCTTCCGTCTTCCACCTTCTGTCTCCCGTCTTCAGTGCCGAAAAACCAGAAATCTGTGATTTCATAGTTTTTCGAGCATCCTCGAAAAGTTACGAAAATTGAAAATTTTCTACTTTTCGGGATCTTCCGTCTTCGG
>Ga0075111_1001321_pt1 | contig 11372 bp, 10 predicted proteins | sample AntAceMetag02UKK_FD_69787 | JGI IMG/M metagenome (GOLD analysis project Ga0075111, IMG submission 69787) | Saline lake microbial communities from Ace Lake, Antarctica - Antarctic Ace Lake Metagenome 02UKK | ecosystem: Environmental > Aquatic > Non-marine Saline and Alkaline > Saline | place... | reverse complement strand
GATTCCTTTTCGAAATAATGTCCTTCGACCAATTTTGTATGTATGTCAGTAACCAATTTTTCATTCTGTGGGATAATTCCGTTTAGAGTCACCCCGGCTCCAGTTGCTGCCGTGCTGGCCATAGCGGTTGCCTTGGTGCGGTAGCAAACCTCGGTAACATTTGCAAGTTTTTTTATAGATGCTACTTTTGTATCAACATCTTCGATGAGGAATTTGGGGGTCATGTTATCCAGAAATTTTGGATTATGAATCTGAACCTCAGAAATTTCATTGTTGATAGTATTCTCGGTTTGCTGGGCTACTATTCCGTTAGTCAGACCGGCAATAAATATCCCTCCAATTAATCCTATGGCGATAGCAAGAATTACTACCAGGCTTCTTACCTTATTGCGCCAAATGTTTCTCCATGACATTGTTATGAGCATTGTTTTGAGTGTTTTGAATGATTAAATGATAAAATGAGAGAATGATAAAATGTGGCAATGCGAGAATGAATAAATGTGGGAATGCGACAATGCGGCAATGAAGCAAGGGGGCAATACATCCATATTATTATTTCCTATTTCCATAAGTTGTATTCCTTGCCGTTGTTACAATTTTACTGATTTCGTTAGCTTCAATTGTTAACCTTTCCAAAGTTTGAATTTCTTTTTCTGTCATAGCTTTTAATCTTATATGATGTTATTTTTATCATTTAAGCATTGCATCATTTTATCATTTAAGCATTGCATCATTTTATCATTTAAGCATTTCCTCATTGCCCTCTAACTCTTCAAACCATCGATTAGCTTGAACCTTGAAATATTCAAAAATGGATAAATCGCTATGACAATGGTAATGATTACCACAACCAGGGCTTGCATCAGGAAAAGATCAGCGGTAAAGGCAAAAGGCATGATGGGTTGAACATTAAATTCCTCGAAAGCAGCTGCCATTTCGCCAGTAAGTGGAATAGGATTTTCGTGCAAATAATAAATGATGGGCATACTTGCCAGCGAACCAGCAATCACGCCGATCAATCCCATGTAAAGGGTTTCGAAGAAAACAATTATCGATAGCTTGTAGCGCTGCATCCCCACAGCAATCATCACTGCAAATTCTTTCTTTCTTTCATGGGTCATCATCAAAATGGTTCCGAAAATCCCAAAAGCAACTACCACATAAAGTATGGCCAACATGAACATTCCACTTACATTATCACTCTCAATTTGCTGCCTCAATTCTACCATCATTTGTTTCCAGGTCATCACTTCGTAGGTTTCGGACAGTTCTGTTTGCAAGGTTTCAAAGGTTCTTTCTAACCTATCGGGATTGTTGAGCATGAGCGAATAGGATGTCAACCTGTTGTCGGCAGCAAAAAAGTATTGTGCAGCATCAAGGGTCATGTACACCAACTGCTTGTTCATTTGAGGCGATGGAAAGTGCATGATCCCGACAACCGGATATTCTCCGGCAGCAGTAACACCATGATATCCTTGCGACAGCAACACGAGCGTATCGTTAACTTCCAGTTCAAGGTAACGTGCCAGATCATCACCCAAAAGCACTCCGTTTCCCCTGTCACCATCAAAATATTGTCCTTCTATTAACCTCTCCTTTAGTTTTGTTATTTCATTTTCGATGGCGGGATCAGTACCTATTATCCCAACTCCTTTGGTAATATTGCCGGTAGAAGCAAGGGCAAAAGATTCAAGACGGGGAATGACATGGGATACATTTTTATTGGCTTCAATTGTAGCGAATAATACTTTAGAGTTCTCAAAAGTATTGTCGATGATTTTGTCTTCCCAATATCCCGGTGCATGAACCTGAATAAAACCTGTAGAGTTCCGAATGGCGTCCCTCTCCATTAGGTCGTAGGAACCGTTTTGCATCGAGCGCATGATTAGTGCCAATAATATGGCAAAGAACACCGAAGAGATGGTGATCATCGTCCTTCGCTTGTTTCGCCATAAGTTTCGCCAGGCTATTTTGAGGTAACTTTTCATCGTGGGTCAATGATTAAATGATTAAATGAGGAAATGATTGAATGAGGAAATGATTAAATAAAAAACCTTAACTTTGACTACCATAGGAAGTGTGTTTTGCCTTCGTAACAACTTTGGTTATTTCATTTGCTTCTTTTGTTAGCCTATCTAGTTCCTCCAGTCTATCAGACAATTTTGCTTCAAATATAAGCTCTAACCAAAATTGTGATTCATCTGCTTCCTCTGCAACAATGCAAATCTTGCTGAAAAATTCGGCTTTTGACCTACCTCGACAAGCTGCTCTATAATTAGCTCCGGTGGAAGTAGCTGATTTCACCAGTTGATATATAACAACAGAAGATGCCTGAGACTTTTGAAGAGTATTGCAAAAAAGTATAACATCAGCTGCAAATTTCTTGGTTCTCTTTTTAAACCCTTCAATAAAGATTTCTTTATCTGTCATGCTAATAATTTTTAGTGTTTCTATTTTATCATTCTATCATTCTATCATTTCATCATTCTATCATTTCATCATTCTATCATTTGATTCTTTTCATATTCTGCTGTGAGAAAAAGCTTTCCGGCAAGTCCACATCAAATTCCATTGCCTCGGTATCAAGAATAGTTTTGTGCCCCTCTTTATTAGCTGGGACCATTTCCATATGGGCAGGTAATTTCCGGCCTCCAAATTGGGTTATTTTGCTTGCCGTTTGGGTATTTACCAATACCATATCCTCATCGAAGTATTGCATCTTCATTTCGTAAAAATCCTCTTTTGCAATCCACATAATGATTTTGCCCCAAACTACGGCAGCATCTTCTTTGGGCATCAATTCAATTTTGTAGCAGTTGTATCCGCTTGCTTCTTCTTCTCCTAAAATGGTATGATTATAATCCTCGACAATAGAATTCATCTTCACCAGGTCGTCGTTGGTAAAATCGGAACCCATCCAGGATTGGTTCATCATCGAGGGTGGAATTTTGATCATCCTGCTAATGGCAGGCATCCAGTTCCACATATCGGTTTCGCGTTTCAGGAATACCTGTCCTTTGTCCCTGGCGGGAGCGGTGATCAGGATCATGTAGTAGTCGGTGCCTTTCGACCAGCTTTTCATCGATACTGTCCTTGTCCATGTTGGCCGTTCGATGGTCATTGTTGTAATCCCCTTACTGGTTTTGCCCATCACCAGGTCGTTGGCTTTTTGAACAATTTCTTTGGCATCCTGTGCCTGCATTGCAAATCCTGACAAAAGGAAAGCAATCAACATAAATCCAATTTTTAATTTTGCAGTTTTCATATTAGTCTAAATTATAAAGGCTTAAAAATCTATCACGTACTTTATCAATGGGAAAGTTTTCGGGGTCGAAGGTGAAATTCATGGCAACACCATCGAGCATAGCAGCGAAAAGCCTGGATTCGATCATTGGTTCTTCGTAGCCTTCCCCCCTAAAATATTCGGCCAACATAGCAAACATGGGACTGGCTTTCTCCATCACCCAATCTTCTACAAGACCATATATTGGAGGTTGGGTTAAAATTGAAAAATAGAGTTTCCAGAATTGTCCGTCCAATTTGATAATATCAAGTAATTCTACAATCAGGTTTTTCATTTCCCCGGGAGTAATTACCCCATCATGATTCGGGTCAAAAACAGAAAATAGTTCCTCAAAACCATGTATTGCCAATTCTTTGAGAAGTACTTCCTTGCTATCAAAATAGTTGTAGAGCAGTCCTTTCGAGATACCAGCTTCCTTAGCGATACTTGCAATAGATGTTGCATGATAGCCCTTCTGTGCAAACAATTCAAGGGCAACAGTCATTATCTGATGCTTTCTTACTTCTCTGATTTCCTTAAATTGATGTGGCGTACGCGGCATTTTTAAAAGTATTTATGAATGAACGGTCGGTCAAAGTAAAATATTGTTTTTGAGATGGCAAAATGTTTCTTTCATTTTTTTACAAAAAAAAGGACGCCCAATTAAGGACGCCCTTTAAAAATCAACTTAATTCTGTTACTCAACCAAATTCCGTTTCTGTGTGTTATATACTTTTTTTGCGCCATAACCCGCACCCAGTGCTACCAAAATCAGCAGGCCGCTGCCAATGGGTGCACCACCGCCAACAGGATTGTTGCCATGTTCAACGGGATTGCCGTTTCCGCCATTTGGCGGAGGTGGGGTTTGGGCAAAAGAGAGGTTAATAGTTAATAGTGTAATGGTGATTAATGCTACTGTAAGTTTGATTATTTTTTTCATGATATTTTGTTGTTTGTAAGTTTCTACTTTCTGGAACGTTGAGACGCACGGCCATTTTGGAATGTTGAGACGAACGTCCGTGCGTCTTTACATCCCTGTTGTTATTTTATAAATACTTTCTCTGTTTTAATTTCTCTACCTGACTTAATCGAAACGATATAAACCCCCGTTTCTAAATTCACCGGAATAGCCGTCGTTTCGTTTGCGCTGAGATTTTGCTGTAACACAATTCTTCCCATCACATCGGTAACCGTTATTAAAGACAGACGGCCGTCTGCCTCTGCACCGGTTTTGATGAAAATTTGCTGATCGGCAGCATAAATCCTTATGTCGCTTTCACTGATGGCGGATTCTTCAATTCCCACGGCTTTGAAATGCAGTTTAAATCGCATTTCATCATCGCCCAAATCCCACGCAAACTCGTAAGCTCCTTTTGTGAGGTCGTGGAAAGTATTGGTTTTTGTATCTTCGAGGATGGCGGTAGAAATATCGGAGATTTCTTTGATGGCGATGCTGTAAATTCCGGCTTCATCGTTTGCAAAGCCAAGCGGGATAATATTGCATTCGGGGCGCACATCAATAGACAGTCGTTTTTCACCACTGAAAGAATAGATTTCGGCAAGACCCGGCGTTCCCGACATAAATTTGTAAGCATCCCTTTGTAACTCGAAATCAGGCGAAGCCGCATTGTCGAGCAAAACATAAAGTTCGTCTGAATAGGATCCATTTGATGCAGTCAATACCAAGCCATTGCTCAGGGCATTTTTTTCTGTTGATTTATAGAAGCTTGTAGCTCCGCTGTGTGTACGATTATCGTTGGTAAGCGAAAAAGTGCCTGCACTGCCTGTAACAATAAAGAAACCCTGCATGGGCGGGACATATTGCACACCGCCGTTTGTGCCTACATCATTAATCCAATTCGCATATTGCGTTCCATTCCAGTAATACACTGCACCGTAAGTATCGTCCAAGCCACTCCAATCTATTGACGAAGGATATGGATTGCCCAATAGGTTGGCGCCATCATTTCCTTTACCAGCAACTTCAGTATATGTTATAGCTATGCTTTGATTGCCTGTACTTGGTGTCCCGGAAAAAGTATAATCTCCTTTGGCAACTCCCCACAGGCTGTAACCTTTTGCAGGTGTGAGTGCTGTAGCAGGATTTACAATATCCCTCCAGGTGGCTGAGGTTTCGTCCCATGTTTGTAAATAATCGTCCAGGAAAGTATTGGCTGTTGCCGATGTAATTGGTGATGAAACCAGATGCCAGGTGCCATCTGTTATGGTACGTTGTGTGTTAATGATTCCGTTGTTGGTAATTGTGCCGTTAGTTATAAGCGAGCCGCCAGAGTTAATCAACAAGAAGCCCCCGGTTTCAATAGTGAGATTATTGCACGAGGCATTAGCGCTTAAAGTAATTATCGGATCATTTACAACGTTGGGGATAATTACATCATAAAGCAATGATGGAACAAGATTTTCATCCCAATTACCCTGGTTGTCCCAGGCTGTGCCTACATTACCTGTCCAGTTTAGCGTATGTGAAGGATCAACGCCCGATGTCCATTCAAATGCGCCCATGTCGATTGTGGTGTTTTGTATGCGGTTTTCGCTTCGAATATCAAAACTTTCAGTGTTAAAGCTATTATTCCCGGTATTTACACATGCTGAATTATCATAAAGCCTGTAATCCTTGTTTGCCTCATCTACATAAAAAGGATCAGAAGTGATACAAATATTTGCTGTTAAGGTCCCGCTTACATCACCAGTTTCATTCGCGTAGCAGCTATTATTTATGATTACGGCCTGGGTCGAAATATAAAATTCATCGCCACTGGTAGTAGCTTCATTGCCCCAAACAATGCAATTTTTGAAAACAGAAGGGCAATCTTCGTTATATACACCTCCCCCGTTGGATAGTGCAGTGTTACCTGCTAAAGTACAATTAATCAATTTAGGTTCAGAACTTGAGGATAGATGATAGATGGCCCCACCATCATTTGCTGTATTACTGTAGAAGATGCAATTCGTTAATATTGGCGAAGCATTCGAAGCTACATAAATACCGCCACCATTAGCCGATGCAATATTTGAAGTAAAGTGACAATTATTTATTTTGGGTGATGAACTGGTATTATACAAACCACCGCCCATATTGTGCGGCGTTGTTCCTGATGCATTCCCCTCTGTGATAGTAAACCCATCTAAAACAGTTTCGGCACTTAGGGCTGACGTACCGGCCCATAGCACATGATAACTGTTATCACTTTGATCGCCCGGTTGCCCGATATCGCCACTTAAATATACGGTATTGGAGCCCATATCCCTAGAATTTAATGTGCTGTTATTTGCATCATCGGCATCATCTGGAAAACCACCATACATCTCTACGCCGTTTCTTAAAAGAAAGGCTTTTCCTTTTGTGTCAGCTTCCAGTCCGGTAATGGAGGCAGTGGGATAATAAGTGCCTTCGGCTAACCATACCTGGGCATTTGTTCCGGGATTGTTTGTTTCAAAATCTTCGGCAGCATCCATTGCACCCTGCAGCCAGGATGTTGCATCGGCCCATGTATTACCGTTTGCGGCTCCCGATGAACCCGATTTCACAAAAACCCGTCCATAGCCATCAGGCTGGATAGTGACAACCGGGGCAATATATACATTTTCATACACGCCCATATCAACGGTAGTTTCTAAAATCCGGGCATTCCCTGCAAGGTCAAACTCAATAGTTCCCAAATAAGGTAGCGATCCATTTACAGCATTGTTATATCCAATATTTATGCACGGCGATGTAGCTTCCAAACGCCAGTCACCACCAACAGGGTCGAAAAAATTAGGGCCGGAAGCATTTGTATTTGTTGCATTCAGGTTATAATTTCCTGTTCCTGAATACCCTCCTTCTACCCCGCAGTAGTTAACCGCCATAGGTGTGCCGTCAACTTGATTTTTGGCTGCATCCTGATAATTATTCCAGAGTATGGTGTTATAGGCATAAGTATGTGAAGAGGATGTTCCATAATTCCCAATACCACCACCTGTTCCATTCGTATGGTTATTCGTAATAACGCAATTTATAATGTAATGTCTTACAGTTGAAATACTCCAGCTACAGCATACGCCACCACCACGGGCAGTACTATTCGACGAATAGTTGTCTGTAACAATACTATTGATTAAATGCCCGGCATCATGGAGCTTTACTCCTCCTGCATCACCGGCATCGCCACATTCTCCTGTGGCAAGGTTATGGCTGATTACGCAATCAATGAGTGTTCCGCCACTAAAGGTGATTACGCCACCGGCATTGTTTCCTCGGTTATAAATGATGCGGCAGTTTTGCAGATAAGCATTTTTGTTTGTCAGGTGGGCACCCCCTCCATCGTGGTAGGGCCGGGATGACACTTTTTTGTTGGCATTGCCCCCGCTTATGGTAAAGCCATCGAGTATGGTTTCTGATGACACATTGTAATAATACACAACATTGTAGCTGTTCAGATCATTATTTACTGTTGATGAATTATAGGTTTCCCATTGACTATAGTCATCATTATTATCCAAATCACCACTAAGGATAGTTTCGTTTGCCTGGCCAATCCAGTAATTTGCTCGCTGGTCGATGCTGGTTTCATTTCCTGAAAACCCACCATAAACATCAACCTGGTCCTTCATGACAAATGTTTTAGTACGGTTTAAAACTGCACCGTTAGTGCCCAACGGATTGTAGGATGTGGGTAGGTATTTACCTTTTGCCACCCATACTTCTGAATCAGTTCCTCCGGAAAGATAAGCTGCATCAATACCATCTTGAACATTCGTAAAGGCATTCTCCCATGATGAACCATTGTTACTTCCAGTAGCTGATTGATTGACATACCAGACAGCGGAGTAAGAAAATATATTTGCAAGGAGAAAACTAAATAATAGGAAAATTCTTTTCATAATTGAAATGCTTTTTTGTTATACCTGTAAAACTATTAAAGAAAGAAAAACAATCAGAGTATAGTGTACCACTTTCCCAAAAAAGGAGTACCACTTTACCAAAAACTGTATTAGTTGGCACTCGCAGCGTTTTTATGGAGCTGGTTTTTGTAAAAAGCAGGAGTAAATCCGGTAATATCATGGAAGATCCTGTAAAATGAAGTGCGGCTCGAAAAGCCCGATTGATGCGCAATTTCTTCGATAGAAAGTTTATTCATCACATCGGCCATAATCAGTTTTTTGGCGTGGTCGATCCGTTGATTATTTAGAAAAGTTTTGAAATTACAGTCCTCAATATTCTTGATGGCATTGCGAATGTACTCACGATTTATTCCGATAGCTGAAGACAGTTTTTCGAGGCTAAGATCTTCGTCCAGAAAATTCCGGTTGGTAATAAGGTAGGAATATGCTTTTTGATAAATGAAGTCGTTATTCTGGTTCAGGTCACTTGCTTGATTTTGGGGTTGGCAGGGAATTAAATTGAGTATCTGTGCATTTTTACTTGTGAGTTCTTTATGTGCCTTTACCAATTTTTTCAGCGACTTATGTTTAAGTATAAAAAGCCGGGAAATGATTATTAAAGAAGCAAGGATAAGAAATATAATGACAGAAAGTAGCAAGATAAAGGTGCGTTCTTCTTTTATTTGTGCTTTTTGATCGGCAATGGTAGCTTCCTTTATTTGTGTTTGATACCTTGTTTCCAATTCGCTGATATGTTTTTCTTTTTCGTTCAGTGCCAAGCTATCGCTAAGTTTTCTGTAACTTTCGGATGTTTTATAAGCTTTCTGATAGCTTCCCGTCTTCGTGTAAAACTTTATTAAATCCTGATAAATAGTTAGCTCAACATAGGTCATCTGGTGTTCCTTAACCATGACCAATACTTTTTCGAATAAAGCCAAGCCTTTCTGGTATTCGCCCAATTCATAATAGGTTTGGGCAATATTGGCATTGGTAAAGATGATGCCCTTGGTAATGTTCAGTTTTACAGCAATATCCCTTGCTTGCATAAAGGCTTCGAGTGCCTTTTTATATTGCCCGTTTTCCTGATAGATCACGGCCATCGAATTTATGGCCGCTGCTGCATCGCCCAAGAGGCCTTCCCCAACAGCAATATCGTAGGAATTTTGTGCCATTATCAGTGCCAGGCTATCGCGGCCAGCTTTGCGGTAAGCAACTCCTAAATTCTGATAGACGGTTATTTTGTTAAAGCTGGTCGTATATTCAATAAACTGAAATGCTTCCTCCAGGTATATTAAAGCCTTGGCGTTGTCGATCTTATACTTTTGGTACAAGCTACCGATATTTGACAGCGCGACACTTTTTACATATAGGTTCTTATAAATCCCGGCGACCGAATCAGCCATTTGATAATAATGTATCGCTGAATCGACTTCGCCTTTTACGTCGTGGAGATTTCCAAAATCAATCAACAAGCTCAATTCAGCTTCATTGTCATTCGTTGTATGGTTAAGCTCTTGCGCCAAACGGTAGTAATAAATCGCTGAATCGTAATTGTTTTGTGCTTGCTGATAAAGCCCCATGCCCCTCAGGAAATACATTTGATTTCCGGGATCGGGATGAGATTTCAGTAATTTGGAAACGCTATCGATCAAAAGCCTTGCGGCTGCAGGATTGTTACGTGCAAAATCAAAAATCTTGCTGTTGTAATAAACAATTCTTTTTTCAGCAGTCAGGGTTGCTGCTTTGTTTATTATGCTATCCGGAATATTGATCTGGCCATTGACTTGAAAAGAAATGCACATAATTATCAAAAAAAGCAAAGACAGAAAACCCTTTTGAAAAGCACCTATAACTGCCGAAAACAGTTTGCCAACCAAAAATCCCATCATCAAAAAAACCATTGTAAAAGTTTATTAAAATATTAAAAACATGAACTACAACGCCACCAGCGGAGGAGTTATCAGCAAAGGATCTATTTTTAATTCCGCCCCAATGAGAAGTAAATGTGCCCCAAGAGAGCTTTTGGCTGTGCTCAGGATCAGTTCGATTAAATATTTTTTCAAAATTATAGTCTCATTGAATTATAGCTATCCTTGTGCTGGAACAAGCTAACATTACATCCGGCAATGTAGCCTGAATATTTTACATGTACAATGAATTTGCAAAACATTTACTATTTTAAGATATGAAGAAAACCGAATGATAATTACTGCAAACAAAATCAATAACTTACCAAAACCCTTGTTCGGAATTCGTTGGCATTGATGAGTAACTTTTTTTTTGCAAAAGCAAATCTTCAAAAAGAATGGGGTAAAACCGAAACTTGCAAGATTGTCATCAATCTAACTTTTTCTTTTTCTGATAAAGTTTAAATGCGCCAAATCCCGCACCCAGTGCTACCAAAATTAGCAGGCCGCTACCTATGGGTGTATCGCCTCCGGGGACATTGGTTCCTGTGGTTCCATGACCTTGTGGTGGTGGAGGTGGTGGAGACTGAGCAATGGCTACTGTTGTTGAAATTAACATTGCCAACTTTATCATCCATCTTTTCGTAAATAACCAAGATCTGTTCAAAATATTCTATCCCTGTATCAAACTGTCCCTTGATGCAATTACATATCCCGATATTTGTTAAGGCAAGCGCTTGATTTTTTTTGTCGTCATTCTTTTCGCTGATTTCAACAGACTCGTTTAAAAATTTGATTGCACTTTCAAAATCACCGATGGATTTGAAATGCAGTGATTACCAAATTTTGGTAATCAGCATTATGCCGATTAACAATCTCATTATTGTTTAGTCTTTCAGCCACTCAATTATACAAGGCTCAAATGTACTATTATTTGGTAGTTTTAGAAAGTATTCATAACTACTTGAGTCCTGTTAGATTATTACCATGCCGACATAAAAAAAGGACGCCCAATTAAGGACGCCCTTTCAAAATCAACTTAATTATGCTTTTTCAGTAAAAATGAAATAAGCAATAAGCCGACATATATTTTATAATCTATTTTCAAATTGGAAAGCAACTTTCTGTTGGTTTAACCATTTCCTAATCTATTTTAGATCAGATTGAAAATTTAAGATAATTTGGTGCTTGTTTAAAAAGTGATAACGCTTAAGTTAGTTTCCAGAGACAATTAATTGCTACTTATCTGAAATGCAGTTTTGATGCAAAAATTGTGCTGACATTCAAAAGATCGGCTA
>Ga0075111_1001315_pt1 | contig 11389 bp, 9 predicted proteins | sample AntAceMetag02UKK_FD_69787 | JGI IMG/M metagenome (GOLD analysis project Ga0075111, IMG submission 69787) | Saline lake microbial communities from Ace Lake, Antarctica - Antarctic Ace Lake Metagenome 02UKK | ecosystem: Environmental > Aquatic > Non-marine Saline and Alkaline > Saline | place... | reverse complement strand
TAAAGCATGTTTAGAACACCACTTTCATGTTGTGTGTGATAAACCACTCACGCTAAAATCAGAACAAGCAATTGAATTGAGAGATCTCGCTAAAAAGGAGAATCTTCTGTTTGGTGTAACCTACACCTACACAGGATATCCTACAGTAAAACAGATTAAGCATCTTATCAAAGAGGGCACTATAGGAGATATTCGTTTTGTAAATGCAGAATATCCACAAGAGTGGCTTGCAACTCGTAGTGAAGATGATGGTAATAGACAAGCTGCATGGCGAACGGATCCAGAATTCTCTGGTTCTTCTAACTGTGTTGGAGACATTGGCTCTCACATAGAGAATATAGTGGCAACTACCACGGGTCTTACAATAAAAAGGGTAAGTGCTCGACTCGATTGTTTTGTTGATAATAGAGTTCTAGATGATAATGCCTCAATTATGATTGATTATGAATCAGGTGCAAAAGGGATGTATTGGTCATCTCAAATTGCTGTTGGTTCTGATAATGACTTAAAGGTGAGAATTTATGGATCAAAAGGGGCCATAACTTGGTCTCAAGAGGATCCTGATCACTTTACTCTTTCTCTGCTAGGTGAACCTACTCGCCTCTATTCTCGTGGACGTGATGAATTTGCTCCAAATAGCCAAAAATATAGCAGATTACCAGCTGGACACCCAGAAGGTGTATTTGAAGCTTTTGCTAATATTTATCAAGCATTTATTTCTACGTTAGAAACCTTACTTGATGGGGGAAAGGTAGATGCAGATGATCTTGAATTCCCTACAGTAGATCAGGGGGTCAGTGGGGTGAAATTCATTGAAGCATGTGTCTCTTCATCTTCAAAAGATAGTAGTTGGGTAATATTATAGGAAAACATATTTCACTCGAACAGGCTTCATTTTTTTTGAGCTACTCTTTTACCTATAGAAAGAGCAGGACAAACGCATGAAAGGTAGTTAAGTATATGTATGAATTACAATAACCACCTAAAATATCAGAGAAAATGAAAGTTTTTCTGGTATTGGAGGTGGTTATTGTATATAATGTATTACATCGAATGTAATACATTAGGAGGCAGTATGGCATATCCACCATGGGTCATGGAACACAAGAAGAAGGGTATGTACGTCAACAAAATCAACGACACCACTTATCGTATCTATCGAGGTCATTCCGAGCGCATTAAAGGAACAGACAAGGTTCGACGTATCGTTGACGAGTACATAGGCACCATCACAGAGAAGGGAGGACTTGTCCCCACAAAACCGAAGATCAAAGGAGAGGTGCGCACAATGCGCTATGGAGGTTATGCCCTGCTTTGGTGGTATTGTCGTACCCAGATTGAAGGGATTCTCAGGCGCACAGGAGAGGACGGTCCGCCGGTTGTAGCGGCAGCCCTTTTGCATGTGCTGTATGGGGATGCGACTCCTTTCCTCTACGGATGTGACTGGGTGAGCGTTGCCCATCCAGGTGTTTTGCTACCTCTTTGTGCTCCGCTCGCATCCGAGGCTCAGAGGGTTGCAAGGGGCTTAGGATCCACCCTCACCTCCGCCATGGGTGAGGATGTTGCTGCAGTTCTGGAGGCCTCGGCCTTCGTCTGCAAGGTCTGGGTCAACGGGCGCTGGGTCACCGTCGGCATACCTGGACAATGCAAGGTGCTTGCGCAGAAGCATGGCTTCTGCTGGGAGGTATGATATGAATGACGACAGTACGAGAGGTAAAGATTTTTTCATGGAGATTAGAGAAGCCTTAGACGTCCTTGGGGAATGGAAAGCGGAAGGCAAGGTCGGACGCAAGGTGATAAACCGCTTTGTGAGTATCTTGAATGCAGGTATTGACGACCCCAGGATGCAAGGTAAAATATCCTACCCGCTTTCGGAGATTATAGTGCTGGCATTTTTTGCTTCGCTCGGGGGGGCGGTTTCGTTCCAGGATATTGAGGCGATGTGCACGTACAAGCTGAAGTATTTCCGCAAGTTTCTACCCTTGAAGGCGGGAATCCCCTCACACGACACCTTCTGCAGGGTGTTCTCGATGATGGACATGGGTCAGCTTAACGAGGCCCTGGTCACCTTCATCACGGATGCCATGGATGATCTGCGTAAGGTCCTGATCATACCCGAGCCGCAGATTACCCAATTGTGTGTCGACGGCAAAGAGGCAAGGGCCTCCGGTAGGCAAGCCGATGCTGAGGGCAATCTGACACGCAACATACAGACTCTCCACGTGTATTCGAGCTACAACGGTATCTGCCTTCAATCCTCCCAAATAGAGATGAAGTCCAACGAAATACCCATGGCCCAGAAGGTACTGGCCACCATGGATTTGCACAAAACGCTAGTATCCTTCGATGCGATGAACACTCAGCGTGAGACCATTGCTGTCATTATTACCAGAGGAGGCCACTACCTCGGGGGGCTGAAGGGGAACCAGAAGACGCTGCTGGAGGAGAGCTCGGCATACTTCACCCCCGACTACCTCAAACAGGCAGAATCGGATCCAAACCTGTACTACAGGACACTGGAGAAGGCTCATGGACAGATAGCGGAGTGTATATTCACGGTGGCAAAGGTAAAGGTGAGCGGCGATTGCTACTTCTCTGATTGGCCGGGAATGAAGGCTGTGGTACGGTTTGATAAGAGGATTGAAAAAATCAATACCGGCAAAAAGAGTGAGGAGACGAGATTTTACATCACCAGCATGGACAACAATGCCCAAGTCTGCGGCAAGGCTATCAGAGAGCACTGGCAGGTGTTACAGGTGGAGAACTCATTGCATGGCTTTATGGACATGATGTTCTGTGATGACGAAAATACCACTGTTAACCGCAGGGCAAGCGGGAACCTATCACTGGTGAAGAAGATGGCCCTCTCGATGTACAAGATGTTGAAACCCCTGGAGAAGGCAAATACTCTCAGCAGTATCAAGAGGGGGTTCCACTGGGCCTATGAAGACACCCTAGAAAAAATGTTGTGTTCGTGTGACCGCAAAAAAATCAGGGAAACCCTCGAAGCTTCCCTAAAAAATAAGTGACCAACATCCTAGATTTTTGACATTCCACATCGAATCACTGGCACTCGAGGGCCATTTTGGAGATTTACAACTCAGGAGTTTTGTCATGCCCTCAACTTAGAGCTATTCTGTTATCATTAGTTTCATGGCATTGCCTAACTGTCAATATTTATTTGATGCGTTTGTCCTGTAGAAAGAGTAGCTCCCTTACATTCTCTACTGTTTAGGTATATAATTATGGTAAGAGGTTCTTATGGATAATGATAAGGTTTTACTTACCAATATTCGACCCGCCCGGTTTAGCTCCTATTGGTATCAAGACAATAAACAACTCCTTGCAAAAGAGATAAAAGAAGCCACGTTACATGCTAAAGAGGACGAGGGAGAGGAGAGAAGTGAGCCAACACTCATGATACTTCCCCATTCAGGGCTTACCTATTCAAAAAGGGCTTTCTCTTATCTACTCACACGCCACAAGAGTATTATTAAAGCAGCCATCATACTCAGTCCATGCCATTATGCCCCATTTGTTCCTAATACGTTGTATAAAAGTAACTTTGATGGATATGATACGCCACTTGGAACCCTTCCTTCTCTTTCTTTAAAATTAAATCATCCTACTATTGGTGATAATTTCCCCTTTCTCTCAGAGCATGGAGTTGAAATGATTCTTCCAATTCTTGCGTATAAACAAGAAGAGCAACAACAAGAGCTAAAGGTGAGTATGTTTTTAATCAACCACCTTGATTCAAAAGAAAAAACAAAACACCTTACAGTAGCTTTCTTACATGCTATTAAAGCTCTTCCTTATTCGCTCGATGAAATTGTTGTTATTGCTTCAAGTGATTTCACCCATTATGGCAAAAGGTTTCAACATACCCCATTTGATGGTAGCAATGAAGATGTAGGGAATTTGATTAAAAATGCAGATATGAAAGTTATTGAAGAACTTATTAATGGAGATCATACTAAAGAATCTGTTTTTCCATCAACTCCTTGTGGGTATGCAGCAATGAGTATTGTAAGTGAGATGGCATCGATTCTTTCCTTAAAAGGACAACTTGTCGAATACTATACATCTCAAGATATTATGAAGAGTGACGATAGTGTCTCCTATGCTTCAATCTTTTTCTAAAGGGGGTTCAATGGAAAAGGAACTACAAACTAAACTTCTCATCCTATCTCATGAATCGATACGTGAAGAGCTAGATGGCAACAAAAGTGAGATGTATCAAGTGTTACAAGGTGAGTATCGCTCTGTATATACGGAAAGAACAGGTCTTTTTGTTACACTTCACTCTTTAGGTGATAATTCGTCATTGTCTTTAAGGGGATGCATAGGAACGATTGAAGGGGTTTACCCTTTGATAGAAGGGGTATACAAATTAGCTAAAGAGAGTGCTTTTGACGACCCACGCTTTCTCCCTCTTACAATACAAGAGTATCCTCATATACATGTTCAAATTTCGATACTATCTGCATTAATAGAGATAGAGAGTAGTGATGATATTATCTTAGGAACTCATGGGGTTGTATATCAATATCGCAACCATCGTGCCCTTTTTCTTCCTGAAGTAGCTAGAGAGCAGCATTGGACAATACATAAGCTCCTTAGCCAACTGTGCTTAAAAGCGTCCCTGCCTTCAAACCATTATGTGCATGGGGATGGAAAACTTTTTACGTTTACTTCTTTATCTTTTGAGGATAATTATGAGTAAAAAATGTAATTTCTGTTATCGTATGTGCTCTTTAGATATTGGTCAAATTGGCTCCTGTGGTGTAAGAATTAATGATGGGAAACACATAAGAGATACAGATAATCAAAAAATTGTAGCCTCTCATTTTGATCCTATTGAGAAAAAACCAATGTACCATTTCTTTCCCAATGCAAAAACATATTCAATTGGTATGCTTGGTTGTAATATAGAGTGTCAGTTCTGTCAAAATTACCACATCACCCAGCGTCCCTACATTGACAGTTATGGCTCTTCGGTTGATATAGATATTCCTTCCCTTATTAATAAAATGAAAAATAATAACTCAACGATTATGAGTTATACATATAGTGAACCCATTGTGTGGCAAGATGTGATGATCGACATTGCTAAGAATATAAAAAAAGAGGGGATGTATAATCTTCTTGTCACTAATGGGACGTTCAGTGAAGAGTCTCTTCTTTCTATTTCTCCACTCATAGATGCAATTAATATCGATATAAAGGGAGATGATGCTTTTTATTCTACATATGCTAAAGCTCCCCATGCATTTGAATCAGTGAAGAGATCAATAGAGCATTTTGTTCATGCCTCAGATGCTATTGTTGAAGTAACTACTCTTATTATTGAGGGCGTTCATACAGAAAAAATGATAAAAAACATAGGTGTGCAATTAAAAGATATTGGAGTTAAGGTCTGGCACCTTTCAAAATTCTTTCCTTCCTACCATATGATGCATCACGTACCTACTAGTACCGAGTATCTAGAAGAAATGGTACGTGTTGCAACAGAGAGTGGTATTGAGTATATCTATAAAGGGAATACAAGTCTCAATGATAGCAAAATTATTACATGTCCTACCTGTGGTACCTTGATTGAACGAGCTACCTCTCAATTATTAGTAGATAAAGATGGACACCTGTATTGTCCTTCGTGCCACACATCAATATATGGAAAGTTTAGTTGCTCTCAAGTTCAATAACTATGGTACTTGTATACTCTCCAGCAATGAGGCCTCCTGTAGGAAGGGTGACCCCTGAAATTGCAAGATCTATAACATCATTCCACGTAGAATTGCCTGTGGGGGCAGGGACATCAACAGTAAATGCATACGCTACAGGATTTGTTCTATTTGGAAGAACATGAACTTTGTAGAAAATAGTAGAATTGTAACGCTCATGCTTAAAGTGAAACTTCCCTAGAATAGGATCAATCTTTGGTGATATTTTTAGCGTATAGGCACTTGTACTTCTTTTGTCAGTACTCGTAAATGTAGCAGAGCCTATTGTTATTGATTCAGTAGGATGGTCAGCAAGATATAAAGCATCTATATTATCAGCAGCAGGTGATTTGTGTACATCTAAGGTTATTATTATTTGTTGGTTTGGATTAGTTTTATTTATGTAATAGACAGCTACAGCATAATTGTGTTCACCAATAAGAACAGGGTCTTCTGTATCATATTCAGCATATATTTGTAAAAGGAGATTGGATGTGTAGCTTCCTACAAAACCAGGACTATTTGCTGGTGGTAAGGTCAAATTGAAATATATTTCACTTTCTAAATTCCCATCCATCGTTGCTGTTACTACTGTCTCATTCTGAGTTATAGTAGTAGGACTGCCCCCAGTTGTCACCACATAAGACAAGTCAATTCTTTTAGTTGAATCTTCTGTGTTGATAAGCTGGGGAGGGGATGGGGTGGTTGTGAAAACAAATGTGAGGTTTTTTTCAGCATCTGTCCATAAAGCTTCTCCATTTTGTCCTGCAGCATTAGCAATATCTCGAAATACTTGTGATTTATTAAAACCAAAGCGCCCTAAGGATAAATTTGTATTACCTTGCCACTGAATATTTGTATTATTAGTAGTGGTCCAAGCATATTCTTCATAGACGATTTTATACCATGCAGGATCTACAGCAGAGTAAGTATAGAAGAGTGAAACAAATAACATGAGGAAAATAGTTGCAAACATGTTTCTTTTCATAAACAATCCTTATCTATAGATAATACTTCTTGTAAGAGGTTGTGGCAAGTTGATAAAGGATAACTTATGTATCCTTTTTGCATAAAAAAAGGTAACCACGTATGTGATCACCCTTGAAAATTATCTTTTCTCATAAGAAAAGTTATTTATTTACGTCTACTATTTTTAGATCGGCTACCTTTATTTGAATCACTTCTAAACTTCCTTTTATTTTCTTCATCTTTAAAAGTAGAATCAGAATAACGAGGGCCTCTAGAACTTTCTCCACCACGAGTGCTTCGTTTAGCAAGGTGCTTCCCATTAGGATTATCTGGTTTTGCCCGTGTTACAACAGGTTTACCATTACTTTCCATATCACTAAAGGTTGAAAGAATTATTTTAGCAGCATCATTTCCAGCTGTAACGAAAGAGAAATCTTGCATTACTTGAACATCATTGAGTTCAGAGTCACTGACTCTTGTGTGCTCTTTGATGAAATCAACTAATACACGTTTTGTCATTCCATGGTTAAACCCACGTGCAATGAAGAGTCTTGTATCATCTTGATTACTTCTTCTACGATCCCAGTTGTCTCTTCGTGCATATCTGTCGTTATCACGGTCTCTGCCATACGAATCATCTCTTCTGTTATCTCTTTCTGGTTCTCTGAATTCACCAATTTTTCGATATTCTTTTAAGGAGAGCTGATCACCATAGTGTTTCTCTAATAAAGTCGCTACAATTTTTTCTGGCTCTTTTAATTCGAGTAGATCTCGAGCAATTTCTTCATATGCTTTTTGGTGGGTGTCATCGAGGTGGCTTGTAATGCTATCTAAGATACGCTCTCTTTTGATTGCAATAATAGTATGTGCATCAGGAACATTCTCCCGCTCAACTTCAAAGCCCACTGTTCTTTTAATGTAGGTAAATCTTCTCATTTCTGACGGAGTTACAAACGTAATAGCACATCCTGTTTTCCCTGCTCTTCCAGTTCTTCCAATTCTATGTACATAGGTTTCTGGGTTTTGTGGAATAGTATAGTTAATAACATGAGTGAGATCTTGTACATCAATACCACGAGCTGCAACGTCAGTTGCTACAAGAATTGAAATTCTCTTTTCTCGTAATTTATGTAAAATTAATTCTCTTTGTTTTTGTGCAAGGTCTCCATGAATGGCTTCTGAGTTATAGCCTCTATCAATGAGCATTCTACTTACTTCATCACTTTGCATTTTTGTTCTGCAAAACACGAGACCGTAAAAATCTGGAGCAATGTCGATTAAACGACAGAGCAATTCAATCTTTTCACTCTCTTTGACTTGGTAGTAGTGCTGATCAGTAAGTTTTGTAGTGTCGGCTTCTCTCTCTATTTGAACAAGAGAGTAGTCCTTCATAAATCGTTTTGCCAATGATAAAATGGGTTTAGGCATTGTTGCACTAAACAAAAGCATTCTTTTATCATCAGGAATTTCTTTAAGAATAGTTTCAATATCTTCAATGAACCCCATGTTTAACATTTCATCTGCTTCATCTAAAACAGCAAATTGTACATGAGATAAATCAAGAGTTTTACGACGAATATGATCAAGGATTCTTCCTGGAGTACCTACAACGACTTGTACACCCCTCTTTAATCTACGCATTTGTAGATCCATGGAAGCTCCCCCATAAACGGGGATGATACTGAGGTCTTGATCACCTCGCATTGATTCAATTTCTGCAGCTACTTGTACTGCAAGTTCTCGTGTAGGGCTAAGAATAATTGCTTGAACATATTTCTTTCTTACATCGACGATCTCTAAAATAGGAAGGCCAAACGCTGCGGTTTTTCCTGTTCCTGTTTGAGCTTGACCTACGACATCGCATTTTTCTTTTAATAGTAATGGTATACAGGCTGCTTGAATGGCAGTAGGTTCTTTAAATCCCTTTTTTTCAAGGGCATCTAGCGTGCTTTGGGATAACCCAAGAGCCGCGAATTTCTCCAATTGTTGCATGAGACTCCTAAATATATATGTTGTGCTGATAAGGATATGAATATAGGCACATCCCTACTGTATACAAATGACTAAACTTATTCAAGGTGAATCATAGGGGATTTCATACACTCTCAAGGCTAAAGTCTATGGAAGGCCCTTAATCACCTACAATATTATTAATTTATTCTGTATTTTTCACATGTTTTTGATAGGTCAGCAATACTCTATGATCCTAAGAGAACGATATTTTATTCCTATCTCAGACAAAATTTACCACCAATACAGAAGCAAAAATTGTCTCTACGCCGTTATGTAAACAACGGGGGGAGTGATGAAACACCAAACAAGAGAAATACAGCTAAGCTCTCAATCAGCACAAGATGGGCCTCTATGGCCAGATATGATAGATAGAGGGTCTCTGTTGTTCCAATGGTGCAAAGGAGAGAGTATAGCTCACTTAGCGAGAGAACACTCTCTTCCCTACCACATTGTGTATCGATTAATTAAAAGCGATTAAATACATCCTCTGCAAACCCTGCAAGATGTTCTATTGGAACTTTTATCCCATCATCGAGAATCATAAACCCATCAAAGTGTCCAAATACTTGATGTTGAACTGACTTGATGATGAGAAAATCACTTTTAGTTGCTCTATCAGTTACTGGGGTGAAGGTGAGGCTGATTCTTTCGTCATTTGAAGTAACCTTCCAAGGTTTCTCATACCCCTCTTTTGGAATAATAAATTCTACTTGATCTATTTTATGTACATTGTTTTTATAAAATAGGGCATTTTCACTCACCTGTGATCTGTCTGAAAACCCATAACCAAGATTAAATCCAATAGAAGTGCCGTTAGTAAACCCACTTGCTGATGCCCAGTACCACCTGTTTTGATATGTCCATCTTCCCCTTCCCCAGTCTAGTGTGGCCACTGATTCATCAGGGGTTAACTCATAGGTTGTATCACCAAGGCGAACTGTTCCACTTACCCCCATACAATTAATTTTTTGATTATAGTAGAAAGCCTTTCTATTTTCTTCCCAACTTGTTGCAATGTTGATACTCTCCATTGAAGGCTTTTGTACGATAGTGAGGTCTGCTTCGAGTCCTTTTGATGAGTCGAGTTCAATACGCGGGGCACCACATAAAAGCCTTCTTCTCTCATCTCTTTTCGAATAGGCGATTCGTAATTGTTTGTTAGCATAGGCAACTTCATAATCACCACTATGTGGTGGTAACATTAGGCGTCCTAAAGGGAAGGGCTTCATGCTATCTTCTTGTCTCCAATTCCCAGTTTTCATATCGACAAAAGCAATAGCAAAGAGTCCAAGGTATCCTAAATCACTAAAAGTAGTGGTGAGAAAAAATTGATGCTTATGAGAGTATATTGCAACATAATCCCACTCTTTAATTCTCAATTTTGACCCCTTAATTGCATCCCTTGAATAGATCCAAAGGGGTCTTCTCGCCCATCCAATTTCACTAATTTCACCCTTTTTGTTAAGAAGTTCTCTCTCTTCGGTAATTTCGTGTTGCTTCATACATCGTCCCCTTTATTTTCATTTTTTAATCTTTTTCTTAATGCAGATCTCAGTGATACATCACTAGCAGACAAAGAGTCTTTTAACTGATCTACGTTAGAGGGCCCAATTATTGCAACAGCTGGAAAAGGGGCACTTGTGATATAAGCAATGACAAGAGCCGTAACTGATACTCCTAATTCTTTACTCATCTCTTCTACTTTTTTTAAGGTAGCGAGGTTTTCTTTACTTACATAGCGTGAGGTGATTTTGTTATTTAGTAAGTCAATTCCACCCATTTGGGTTGCTTTACTAAAGAATCCTTTTGCTTGAGAAGAAAAAGCAAACACAGGGAATTGATGCTCTTCATACCAGATGAGAGACTCATCATCCATAAATACTAAACTTTCATCTTCCATTTTCACCCCATCGGTTGTAGCGAGTGAATAGTGGATCTCACTTGATTTAATGACAGGAAGTTGATTTTGATAGCTATAGAGATGGGACTCTTCAATTCGATGAGTACTCCAGTTAGAAGCTCCAAAGGTTGTAATAGGAAATTGTGATTCAATTTGGCTAAGGATATCAATGAATACGTGAATGCTCTTATCTGTGTTATCCCTGTGGTAAAACCATAAATCAATAGTCGGCGCGTTGAGCGTATCAAAACTACGATTAAGGTCCCCCACCATATTCTCATATGAAATCCTACTCTCTCCACTTATGATATTAGGGTGGCATCCTTTAGTAATAATAGCCATCTCTTTATACATATTATTACTTCGAAGCCACTGGCCAATAACCTTCTCACTCTTTCCTATACTATTACTATCCTCTTGCCCATATACGAGAGCTGTATCGATAGTAGTTCCTCCCTGATTTGCAAACTCATCTAATAATGCAAAGCAAGTTTTTTCCTCTATTTTTGTTCCAAAGTAGGTAGAACCTAATGCAATAGTTGAAAACTTTTTAGAATTCCCTTCAATTGAAATATAACGCATAGTGAGCCCCCTCATATCCTATTATAGGCAAAGAATGGTGAACTTGGTAGTGAAATATCTTCACCGTTATATAATTGACTGTATAATGGAACAGGTGATACAATTCTAATCATGTTTTCTCCACATATTGGACTATCTACTTATCTCTGTCAGTATATAATTTCTCATTGTACTCAAAAACCATATATTGTTGGAGTGATAG
>Ga0075111_1001314_pt1 | contig 11392 bp, 10 predicted proteins | sample AntAceMetag02UKK_FD_69787 | JGI IMG/M metagenome (GOLD analysis project Ga0075111, IMG submission 69787) | Saline lake microbial communities from Ace Lake, Antarctica - Antarctic Ace Lake Metagenome 02UKK | ecosystem: Environmental > Aquatic > Non-marine Saline and Alkaline > Saline | place... | reverse complement strand
GAGTGACTAGATTCCTCCTGTCCAATCCGAGATCCTTACGGGGCGTGGCGCAGCCTGGTAGCGCACCTGCTTTGGGAGCAGGAAGTCGGAGGTTCAAATCCTCTCGCCCCGACCATAAAACTTCAATAAACTCAAGCGTTTAGTTTAAAATCAAAAATCGCCGATTTTGGTAAAAATCCAAAAAAAGTACCAAAAAAGTACCTCACTCACATTTTTTTTAAAAAACAGGCGTGGAATTTAACAGTTTCACGTTATTTTTTTGCAAATTAGAACTTACTTTGGCTTAGTTTAGCGAAGGATTTTTGTTGAATTTGGATTAGATGCGAATTTTGCTCTGAAACCGGGTAGGTGCCTAAGCAGGTGCTCTTTCAGACAGTTTTTGATATCGTTTTAGAATTGTAGAAAAAGAACTTCCAAAAGCCTATGCGCACATTAATTATCGGAAATCTTCACATTTGGATTAACAGACTGAATAGGGCTCGACCACAAGATATAGTGACATTGGGTAATGAGGAAAATGACAAATTCAACCATGTTCGAATGAGATATTGAGCTCATATTCTGCCTTTCGGCATCCCCTCTTTAAGGATACAGCAGTCAGTTTCACCTCACCCAGAAAATGGTTAGAGGTAGAAGATATCACAACCCTCTGACGTCCGCCCAAATGATGATATCACACGTTGCAGCCGTTTGGCATACATAGCAGTTATGTTGCGTGTATTATTATGTTGCGTGATTTTATGTACCTTTTTCCTTGAAATAAGAAAACTTTGAAAAAGTTCTTTTACTTTTCATATTATTCTTTTACTTTGTATATTATTCTTGTACTTCTCAGGTTGGTTATACTGGATTTGCTTCTTGTTTTCGCCTCCAGGGCATATTCCCCGTCATAAAAGACCATAGGAGGAGTGTTTTCGCGGGGCCATTGTTATGTTGTGAGAATTTTTTTTAGAGCAATCAAAACTTGGGACAAACCCTTGATTTTAAATCAAAATTAGGATATCCAAAGGACGATCCGAATTCGTCATTGCTTTCGGCGGGTTAAGCCAACTCGCAACATAATAGCAGTAATATCAGATACACCAAAACCAATGTACGTTGGAGATATTGCCAGTCTTATGTCATCCAAAAAACTGTCAGTTCCATGCATCTCTCAACCCTCAGTTCGCTCCCCTCTTAACGATGATATCACAGTCCATCCATGATCTGAACTTTAGCAATCAGCAGCCATTCTGTATTCCGAAGATTGCTTCGTATGCAAAACAATTTAGGTGGGAAATGGATTCAAGAAAAATATCGGTAAGTCGGCATCACAGTTTTTGCCGGGATTACTCAACAAACCTTGAATTATGCGCTGGAACAAAAAACAATATTGTCGCACCAATCTTTCGGCATCTAATAGCCGGAATTTTGGTTTCAAAGAAAGGCAGGACCATTTCTGATCCTGCCCTCAAAGGTCAATGGATCTTATGTTTTTCACAATACGCTTCAGTATGCTTGCCACCTTTTCCATATGCTCCCGACCCTTTTCGTCGTTGTCGGGTATGAGAAGAATATTTTTGCCCTTCAGGGCGTCATGATAGGCTTCCTTCCATCTATTGACGCCCATGGGGCAGGGGCAGGCGGTGGGAACGAAAATCAGATCTCCCAAAGCATCAGCATCCTTTTCACCTTAGGCAATAATTAGGTGCTGAGCTTTCAAGACCTCTGCTAAAAGGTAAAGAACAGTGTTCAATTTCCTTCAGATCCCATACCCACCCGTTCCCGTCAGGCTCTCCTTTGCCTGAAACCTTTTGGGATGAATTCTGAGGACCTTGAATATGGCGCTTCCGTGCAAGTTTATAATTATTCGTTTGCACAACACTCACCATCTGCGTGAGCATCATAATTACACTCCCACTGGTGGAGGTTGCAGGGCTTATGGTCCCAACCCCTTCGCGTGTCTCTATGAAAAGGCCATCGGGTAAATAAATAATCTTTATCAAACACACCGGCCACATCATTGAGTAGACCTGAATCATCCATGTAATGGCTGCTATGCTCTTTATGGACCAGAGAATAAAGGTTAAATACCGCTGGATTTTCGCCGTATTGGCAATAAGTAGCGGCCTCGGGCGGTGTTGGAGGTCTGTGAGATTCAAAATGACAACCGGCATGCATACATTCACACCAGCAGAAGTCATGGGGGGTTTGATAGAGGACCGCGGGCATTATTTCAATGCTGTAAGCAACCGGTAATAGGGTTTGTAAAAAAAACGCATTAAATGCGGCCTTCGATTTTTCGACAAGTTCATTCACTTTTTCCAGGTCCCAGATCCAACCTGGTTCGAGGTTCTCCCTTTTATTTGCAACGTATTCCATTTTAGCATAATTACCCACTAACACACAAAAAGTGTATTCTAGAATAAAATAATCGTCATGCATCTTTTTGCCGAATGTTTTCCACAAATCGGACGCTGTTTCATTTAGGGTAACGAAGGGATCTTGGTTATTCTCAGTGGGTTGGTCTATGAACACCTCAGCGGATTCTGTCAATATATGTGAAACTTCGTAAATCGGTTTAAGTGTTTCCTCTAGTAAAGAGGCCATACCCAAAAAACAAGAGATACATTTAAAGATGGACATGCTTTTGTCATGCTCTTTGTCTTGCTCAAGCTTCAATTCCCCCAAAAGATTGTGATAGAGATATTCGATGCTAGAGGCACTTTCTCCGAATAGTTGGGCATAGAACTGATTTTGAAGATCATTTACGAAGAAATCATATAGCTTGGATAGGAGCAGGGTCTCATGATAAAGCTTATCTTGAATAGACGTAAAGGTCTCTTTGCTAAATACGTCGTTGTCCGGGATTTTTTCATAAACCATACTTTCAATCGTACCTGGTACACCGTCCCAACCCCAATCGTAAGTGTACAGGTTTCGTATGTTTAAACATACCCTGTCTTTATGCTTCCTATATTTAGCATCGGCAGCAATATAATCGCTCAAAGCTTCAAAAGCCCTTTTTTGATCATCCTTCGTCTGATCCGGAAAAGGCCAGTCTTTTGATTCGTTCCAAAACACATCATGGAAATCGCTGTTTGGAGGGAACAGATTGTCCGTATTGCCAAACGGCCCCGAGATCGAGGGTTTTGGAAAAAAAGCACCTATTGCATCACGTCTTAGATGACTGTTCAGTTTGCCCAATGGATCACTTGCCGCGTTAGAATCGCTTTTAGCTTCTATGGTTGTACTAACCGGCTCTAAATAAGGATACTCTTCGGGAAGACTTCCTCCCATGAAGATTATAGAATAACCCGCATTTTCAGAAAGTAACGTATTTATTATGGCGTTCGGCGAACCGCCCTTTAATTGAATCATCTTTTGTGTATTGGAAAAGAATATAGAGTTAGAATTGATGCATGCATTTCCAATACTTGACAAGGCGATGAGCAACATGCCATTCGAGGACACGGTCGTCAAATGGATTTCCAATTTTAGCATTTGTTCTTCATCAACCTCGTTATCGCCTTTGTTGGTGACGAAAGTTTCACAAGAAACCAAATCCAAAGTCCATTTATTCAGACAGCAGACTTGGAAGCCGCCCGCCCCGCTTTGAAGGTCGGCCTTTATTTCGAGTTTATCCTGACCGTTGTACGCCCCTAAAACAAAAGTATCGTTTTCTTCACCGGCGCGGGTGGAGAACCGTACAATAGCCGTATCGGTAAAATCCCAATTGCCGTGATTATTTACAAAGAACTTACCTTTTACGGATTGCGGCCCGCAACCGTGGCTAGCCCATTCTGAATCATACCTAACGGCATTCCCTTCATTCACCCCGATCATGCCAAATTGATCTGTTGTTGACATAGGTAGGCGAGAAGGATTGCCCCAAAGGTCTATAGCGTCTAGGAACGGATTAATCTCGAGACCACCTTCAAATGGTTGCTTCAAGCTTTGAAGAAGCAAGACGGCTTTCGGAAAAGGTAATGGAGGGTCGGCATCGGGATTCGGAAGCTCACCAGGTAAACCATATACATTATATTTTTTCTTCCAACCTTTTAAAGTGTTGTACATGTGGTTCATTGAACTTTCATCGCTGATATTAAAAAACTCATGATCGATATATGACAAATCGGTACGTTTTAACAACAAGGCCTGAAAACCGATCGCCGACTGATCGGACCCGACGCCGGCCCAATAGGTGTTTTGTCCAACTGTAATGCCGTAATCGAGGTCCTCATCGTCTGCTGCATTCATGTTTCGATCCAGTTTAGGTTTGGTGACGCGCATTTTAACATCAACCAGAGTATTAGGGGGATATTTGACGTCAACGGTTATCTCGCTCTCATATGATACGACGTCATTGTTTCGGACGGTTAGGCGTAAAAGATGCTGCCCGGGCGCACCAGGTACGAAATAGGGATTGGGATCATTTGGGTTTATCAACTCGATCTGGCTGACTTCAGGTTGTTGGATCACCTCCCAATGCGCACTTCCCGAGGCTTCGGAAAATAAGTAAACCTTTTGATCTACATAACCTTGCATGCTGGTGGCGTTGTTTCCCGAATCAGAGACCCCGTCGGAATCGCCGCTGCAACTGTAGAATACAAACGATACAATGGCGATTAGGCAAAAAACGCCGATAAGAATTAAACCCTTTTTGTCCACCGCATTTTCTTTTTCGCCGACAAATCTCATTAGAACCTCCTCCTTTCATTGTATGACCAAGTTAGAACAGGTTAGCCCATTACACTCCAAATTATGTACAATGCTGTCTCTCATGAGAAAGAGCAAATATAAGAGCATGTAGGAACGCTTTCCACTTCTGTCGTACCGGATTTGAGCATCTGACTGAGACTGGTTTGTGCGCGGGCGCCTATTGTGCCTCCCAAGCTCAGTCCTCACCATGTCTTGATCCGGCATATACGCTCAGGAAAAAACAAAAAAGCCGGGTGACGCTTGCCACATTCACGATGTGGCACTCGGCAACCCGGCTGTCTTTTGATTTCAGATTTAGAGAATAAACAAAAGGGAAATCGTTAAGATCCGTGGCTTTCCGCCCCCAGATCACTCGGGGTTTGGTTTTGCCTATTTAGCCCAGAACAGGGAACTTCAGATTCATTATGCACCTATGAAACTTTGATTGTGTACTTGATTTTCGGGGACTGAGGACGAGACTCATTGAAATGAACCTTTCGAGTCTGAATACTTATGCGCTCTTGGGCTATCAGCAGACCTTCAGCCCGTGGTAAATCATCATTGATTTAAGAAATTTTAGCATTTCTATTCATTTAATGGTGGATATTAGAGATGAAAATTCGAAAAGTCAACAAGCAAATTAATTAAAAAGTATAGGAATTTCCATTTATTGTTCAGGTATATCAGATAGTTGTTGAAGTGATGCTGCTAAATGTGCCAAAAAAGGCACATTATGAACGATCTCGTCTTCCTCTATAATCCAGGGGACAATGACTGGGGAGTAATAACCCGTGACCCCCCCGTCTTTGGTACGACAATCCTAAAAGATCTGAGACCAATCGATCTTGAAAACCCGGAAAACGTCATCTCAGATACCAATTTCGAATCAATGTGGAAAATGAAAACACAGTAGTTAGCGTTTTATTATGGAAAATTGCAGGATACAAAACAAACATCGAAGATCTTATTTTCCAGGGTGTGATCCGATTTCGAAACTCAGAGTTCCTCAAGACTGCCAGTTCAATTCTTCACATTCGGCTGGCAATATCTTGACAGTATATGTAAAAAACGCCTTCTGGCTGCCACCACAACATCTTGTGGTCCACAGGTATCGAATTTAGAGGTGTGAGATAAAGGCGCCGTCAACTCCTCATAACTTGCATTATCTTTAAATTCCAAAGTCACCATTAATATTATGGCTAATGCGGGCGTGTACCCGCAACCCAAAGTCTGAAAAAACCACCGTCGTCAAAAGGCTTCAGGACGCCCATTATAAGCGAGGCCTCGGACCTGTCCAAAAATTTTCTTGTTTTTTTGACAGGTATTTGGACGATAAAAGCCTAAATAGACTTGAAATAGGTTTTGAAAAGAACTTTGGAAAGGGAAAATAATCTGTGTTTTCTGGAAAGAAAATGCGGATAAAATTGATCTGGAAAAACTTGATTTTAAACTCAGATTTGACCCACCAGTGACCCACCGTAATATCAAATAATTAGGGTGGGTGATTCACATAAATTATTTATTTTATGAAACTTTTAATGGTGGAGGCGGCGGGAGTCGAACCCGCGTCCGAAAATATTCCACTTAGACATCTACATACTTAGCTCGGTATCAGAATTTCGCCTTCGGGGTCGCTACTGAGCACGCCCGCCCAAAGACTAACCTGTGTTAATTTTCGCCTCACCGTTTCACAGGTTCAAGGGATCGGCTAGCCCGCTAGTCGACGCCTTACTCCAATCTCGCAGGCAAAGAATGGGAAGACGCTAGCCATTTATGCGGCTAGAGCATACGCGTAATCGTCTGCGTTTGTGTTTCGCCCAACCGTTTAACGAGCAGTCGGAACCTCGGTATGCAATCTAAGCTTCAACTATCCCCGTCGAAACCGTTTCGCCCCCTTGATTTGGATTTTTTTAGTCATAAGATAAAAGCGCTACCGGCAACGACTCAAAAGTAACCACGGCCGTAAAAAAGTCAATAGTCGCCTTGCTTTCGGGCTTGGTCCATATCCCGCTTCAGTTCCTTTTCTTTCAATACTCTTCTTTTGTCGTAATTTTTCTTGCCCTTTGCCAAGGCGATTTCCACTTTGGCTTTGCCCCGCGTAAAATAGACCTTGGTGGGAATCAGGGAATATCCCCTCTGCTCAGTTTTTCCGATCAGCCGTTTGATTTCCCGTTTGTTCAGGAGAAGTTTCCGTGTTCGCATGGGATCCATTTCCATATGGTGGGCAAAAGGGTACGGGGTAATATGCATGTTATGAAGAAAAACCTCTTCCCGCTTCACCCTGGCATAGCTATCCAACAGGTTGGCCCTTCCCTCTCTTAAGGACTTGACCTCGGCGCCCAAAAGCACCAGCCCCGCCTCAAAAAACTCATCCAGGAAATATTCGTGACGCGCTTTTTTGTTCTGACAAACGATTTTCATTCTCAAACCCTCTTTACAAGTACCCCTTTTCTCTCAACTCGGGAAACATACCCCCTATGCGCTCGAACAGGTACTGTTGAACCGCGCCGGCCGTGTGAAGGCACATGACGGCCTTGAGGTCATCACGGGCCTGAGACATGGGCATGGCCCGCACGATTTTTTTGATCAGCGGTATGGACCTGGCATTCATGCTGAGCGCGTCAAGGCCCAACCCCAGCAATATGGGCACGCAAAGCGGATCACCCGCCATCTCACCGCACAGGGTAACACGGATGCCCTCATTTCTGGCAGCCGCCACCACCTGACCAATCATTCTGATAAGAGCGGGATCAAACGGTTGATACATGTGTGCCACATGTTCGTTGACCCTGTCAATGGCCAGTAAATACTGAATAAGATCGTTGGTCCCGATACTGAAAAAATCCACATGCCTGGCCAGAACTTCCGCCATAACAACGGCTGAGGGAATTTCAACCATGATGCCGACTTCTATTTCTTCATTGTAGGGGATGTGGTCGCGATCCAAATCCACTTTGACCTGGGCCAGGATGTCCTTTGCATCCAGAAGCTCCTGCAAACCGGATATCATGGGGAAAATCAATCGGATATGGCCGTGTACGCTCGCCCTGAGAATGGCGCGTAACTGTGTTTTGAATATTTCGGGCTGTTTCAGGCAGAACCGTATGGCCCTCAAACCCAGTGCAGGGTTCATCTCCTTCGAGATTTCAAGTTCCGAAACAAATTTGTCACCACCGATATCCAGGGTCCTGATGTTCACCGGTTCAGGGGCCATGAGTTCGGCTATTTCACGGTAGTCCTCAAAAAGGTCTTCCTCTTCCGGAAAACCCTTGCTCCTCAAATACAGAAACTCCGTTCGATAAAGACCGATGCCCTCGCCGCCATAATTCCTTACGGCGGTCACTTCTTCGAGGAATTCTATGTTGGCCGTCACAGTGATCCGTTGACCGTCAGGGGTCACGGCCGGAAGGTGGCTCTCCCTGGCGATACTCGACCGGTAGTCTTCCAGTTGAAGCTTCTTCTCCTGGTAGTAAATAATGGCGCTGTCATCAGGGTTGACAACAACCACCCCCGTACTGCCATCCACAATCAGGAGATCGCCATCCGCTACCACATCGGTTGCGCTTTCCAGGCCCACAATCGCCGGAATTTCCAGGGCCTGTGCCACGATGGCCGTATGGGAAGTCCGCCCCCCCACATCGGTAATAAACCCCATAACTCTTCCGATATTCAGTTCGGTGGTGTCCGAAGGGGAGAGATCATGGGCCACGATGATGACCCTTCTTTCGATTTCCGAAAGGCTCTGCTGGGCTTTTCCACTAAGGGTCCTTAGAATCCTTTCGGTGACATTTTCCACATCGCTGATACGGTTGCTGATATATTCGTCATCAATCTGGTCGAAAACTTTGCGGATTTTTTCCAGAGATTTTTTCAATGCCCACTCGGCATTAATTTTTTCATCCAGGATCGCACGAATGGTCGAATCCCGAAGCATGGTGTCCTTGAGGATCATCAAATGGCTGTCCAGAATAAAGGAGAGATCGTTGACTTTCTCCGCCATTCCGTTTTTGAGGGACTGCATCTCTTTTTCAACCACTCGAAGGGCCTCTTCAAACCGCTCCACCTCTCCGTTCAGATGCTCTGTGTTGACCAGATACTGGTATTGGATCTTGACTTTGCTTCTGTCCACGAGATGGGCTTTGCCAATGACAATGCCCGGATAAACGGCTATGCCCTTTAAAGCTTTTTTACCGGCGACAGCATCTTCGTTCATTTGTTTTCCCCAAATTTTCCCTGAAACAGCACATCCAGATCCGTCATAAACTGCTCTGAGTCTTCCCCAATAATGCGAACTTCCATCTCCGTGCCTTTTGGGCAGGCCAGCGTTAGGATGGAAAGGATATTGGACCCATCCACCTGTCGCCCATCCTTCCTGAGAAACAATTTGGATTCGTAACGATCTGACAATTCAACGATTTTCGCCGCAGCGCGCGCATGGAGCCCCAGGCTGTTGCGAATTTTCAGATGCCTGACCATTTCCATTGTTCATGAATCCTTCAACACTCTTTTTCTGGCGAGGCATTCTTTATAGACCTTCCGATACGCCAGTTTTTCTTTCTCTGCAATAACGCCTGCAATATCCCGAACACTCATGGTGTTCTCTTTTAGAAGGCCCTCAATGGCATCCAAGGTGGAATGATTCAATTCTTCCGGATCTTTTCCGGCAACTTTGCCTGAAACCACCAGTGTGAATTCCCCCCTGGTTTTTTCAGGGGTTAGCCCCTCCAGCAGCTCGGCCGGGGTACCGCGTCGAATTTCTTCAAATATTTTGGTCATTTCCCGAAACAGGACCATTTGTCTGGGGCCGAAGGCGCGAGCCATATCCAAAAGTGTCGCCCTGATCCGGTGGGGGGACTCATAAAAAACCATTGCTCGTGTTTCAGAAATCAAACCCTCCAATTCTTTTTTTCTTCTACCGGGACGGTTTGACAGAAATCCCAAAAAACAAAATCCCCCCGTTGGGAAACCACAGACCGAAAGGCTCGCCACAGCGGCAGAAGGTCCTGGAATCGGCGTAATTTGAATCTCTTTTTCAATGGCACCTGAAATGAGTGTGATGCCGGGATCAGAAATGCCCGGGGTTCCCGCATCGGATACAAGGGCCAATTTCATTCCGATTCCCAGTTGCCCAAGAAGCCGATCCGTTCTGCTTTTCCGGGAATGCTGGTTGTAAGTGGCTATTTTTGTTTTTATACCGTAGTGATTGCAAAGCCGCTTGGTGTGGACCCCGTTCTCAGCCACAATCAAGTCAACCTCTTTTAAGACGCGCAAGGCCCTCAGGGTAATGTCCTCCAGATTCCCGATGGGCGTTGCGACCACGTATAAAATGCCGTGTTCCTGCTCCCCTGATGACGGCTTTCTATCCATAAGCCAGGTCAAAAGCGTTCTTGATCACTTCAATCTGAGGGGGCCCGCTGCCCATGGAAACTGCGACCACATCAAAACGGGCACTGACGTCACAGCAATTGTTGGTTTTCATGTAGTTTAACGCCACTTTGGAGATCTGTTTTCGTTTTCTGGCGTTTACCGCTTCCTTTGCAAACCCCAGGGGCCGTCCTTTTCTGGTTTTGATCTCTATAAACACCAGAACATCCCCATCTTTCGCCACCAAGTCCACTTCGCCCAGCCGGCATCGGTAGTTCCTGATAATATTGCTGTACCCCAGGCGTTTGATTTTTTCAAAGGCCAGCGCCTCACCCCGTTCACCCAGTTCAAGTCTTTCTCGGGTCAATTTACTGCGCCTCTTTAGAGATCAGACGGCTAACCGGTTTAAACGTCAGACGGTGAACCGGACATGGACCGTGCTCTTTTAAGGCATCGAGATGTTGTCGGGTTCCGTACCCCTTGTTTTTGTCAAAACCGTATTCAGGATACATATTGTGATAAGAAGCCATGATCCAGTCCCGATACACCTTGGCCAGCACAGAGGCTGCCGAAATGCTTCGGGAGATTTGATCGCCTTTTTTTAAACATTTCTGTTTGATGGGGATGGGAACAGCATGGGTGCCATCCACAAGGATAATTTCCGGTTGCGGATCAAGCACCTGGATAGCACGCAACATGGCTTCCAGAGAGGCGTTTAGGATATTGAACTTTTCAATATACGAAATGGATACCACGCCGATACCGAAGGTCAGAGCACCACCCCTGATCGTATGGAATCTTTCGAATCTGGCGCGAGCCGTCATTTTTTTTGAATCCTTAACCCCCGAAAATCGAACACCTTCGGGAATAATGACCGCTGCCGCAACCACAGGGCCGGCCAAAGGACCTCGCCCCGCTTCATCAACCCCGGCAATCAGTGTGTAACCCAAACCTCGCGCCTGGGTTTCGTGGTAAAAGGGATCCACAGGGGTTTGGCGTGAATCGTCCGGAAACAGCTCCAGGTTTTCAGGTCGACGCACTTGCCGGAGTCTCTTGAACAAACATCATTTTACGAGTTCCCTGCGCCATCAAAATGATTTTAGAATCGCTTTTCTTTGATTCTTGCGGCCCTGCCGCGCAGATTCCTGAGGTAATAGAGTCTCGATCTTCTGACTTTTCCCCTTGACACCACCTCAACCTTATCAATGTTGGGAGAGTGAAGGGGAAAAATACGTTCCACACCAATACCGTAAGAAACTTTCCGAACCGTAAATGTGGCGCCGGTAGTGCCTTTTCGTTTTCTGATGACAACCCCTTGAAATACCTGGATCCTCTCCTTTTCGCCCTC